>OJGU01000098.1_pt1 | contig 58917 bp, 49 predicted proteins | sample 1594741 | NCBI WGS metagenome assembly OJGU01 (sample SAMN05416841, study PRJEB24817) | seawater metagenome | isolation source: Sea water | place: Canada:Atlantic | collected 2013-07 | reverse complement strand
GAGAGGTCTCGTGGGCTCGGAGATGTGTATAAGAGACAGGGGGTTAGGGGAGGAAAATAACCATTAACAATTAACTTTTTTGCTCCTATAATTTATTAATTTCGCACTTCATTATAAAAAATGAGTATGAGCAAGTTCAACGAATATAAAGGATTAAACCTCCCCAATGTAGCTAAACAAGTGTTAGAGCAATGGGAAGCAAACAAAGTTTTTGAACAAAGTGTAAGCTCTCGCGATGAAAACAAACCGTTTGTGTTTTTTGAAGGGCCGCCTTCAGCTAATGGGTTACCGGGAATTCATCACGTAATGGCTCGTGCTATTAAAGATATTTTTTGCCGATATAAAACCTTAAAAGGCTACCAAGTAAAACGTAAAGCCGGATGGGATACGCACGGATTACCGGTAGAGTTAGGCGTAGAAAAAGAATTAGGAATTACTAAAGAAGATATCGGTAAAAAAATTACCATTGAAGAATACAATAACGCTTGTAAAGAAGCAGTAATGCGTTATACCGATGTATGGAATAATCTTACCCGCCAAATGGGTTATTGGGTAGATATGGATGATCCTTATATTACGTATGAGAATAAATACATTGAATCGGTGTGGTGGTTATTAGGACAATTACACCAAAAAGGCTTGATGTATAAAGGCTATACCATACAACCTTATTCGCCAAAAGCAGGTACGGGCTTAAGTTCTCATGAGTTGAACCAACCCGGTTGCTACAAAGATGTAAAAGATACTACTTGTGTCGCTCAGTTTAAGATAAAAGATGCTACTAAGTTAGGTGTTGATGAAGCTCATTTTTTGGCTTGGACGACTACGCCTTGGACATTGCCATCGAATACCGCGTTAGCTGTAGGACCAAAGATTGATTATGTTTTAGTTAGAACATTTAATCAGTATACTCATAAGCCTGTAGTGCTAATTTTAGCTAAAAATATTGCGTTAGGCCATAGTATGTGGGGAGGAATGACTTATAATGATATGTTTTATAAAGAGCCTATTCCAGTTGTTGTATCGGAATATCAAGATGTAATCGAAAATTGGATTGATAATGGAGTTTTACCGTCTAAAGATTTTCATTTGGAAAAATATTTAAAAGATAAAACAGATGATAACATTGAAATTAAAAGACCTATCCCATTTAAAATTATTGCTGAATTTAAAGGTTCCGATTTAGTTGGAATCCAATACGAACAATTATTGCCTTACGCCTTGCCTTACGAAAATGCGGAGAACGCTTTCAGAGTAATTCCCGGAGATTTTGTAACTACTGAAGACGGTACCGGTATCGTGCATATTGCACCCACTTTTGGTGCGGATGATGCCAAAGTAGCTAAAGATGCAGGAGTGCCACCCATGTTGGTGTTAGATGAAAATAACAATCCTGTTCCTTTGGTAGATTTACAAGGCAAGTTCCGATCTGAAATTTCTGATGGAATATTTTTGTATGGAAACGAATATGTAAAAGAAGAATATTTAAGTGAGGAAGAAAAGTTAGAAGAGCTTAAAGAACAAAAAGAGATATTAGAAAGAGAAGGAAAAATTAAAGATTTAAACGAGTATTTAAATGTTGATAAACGAATAGTTTTAAAACTTCAAGAAGAAGGTAAACTATTTAAAAAAGAAACATACCAACACAGCTACCCACATTGTTGGAGAACCGACAAGCCTATTTTATACTATCCGTTAGACTCTTGGTTTATTAAAACCACTGCGGTAAAAGAACGCATGATAGCGTTGAACAAAACCATTAACTGGAAACCAGAAAGTACGGGAACAGGTCGTTTTGGTAACTGGCTGGAAAACCTAAACGATTGGAATTTATCTCGTTCTCGTTACTGGGGAATTCCAATTCCTATTTGGAGAACAGAAGCAGGAGACGAGGAAATTTGCATCAGTTCAGTAGAGCAACTGAAAACCGAAATAGAAAAATCCATGGCGGCAGGTTTTATGACCAACAATCCACTAGCCAATTTTGAGATAGGCAACATGGATAAAGCTAATTACGACAAATTCGATTTACATAAAAACTATGTGGATAATATCGTATTGGTTTCACCATCGGGCAAACCAATGAAACGCGAAACTGATTTAATTGATGTGTGGTTCGATTCAGGTTCTATGCCTTACGCACAACACCACTATCCTTTCGAAAAGCCCCACCTAACCTCCCCAAAGGGGAGGGACGAAGCTCCTAATTGGCAGACTGCTAGAACTTCTTCTTACACTCTTTTAAGGGAATTAAAAACTAAAAATAAAGAACAACAAACAGAAGCTGAAGAATTTTTATGGAAACAGCTTAGAGGAAAAAACCTTGAAGGATATAAATTTAGACGACAACATATTATTGATGAATTTATTGTAGATTTTGTTTGTCTTTCTAAAAATTTAGTAATTGAGATTGATGGTGGTTATCACAATGAACCTGAAGTAAAACAAGCTGATGAGGTAAGAACAGAGATATTAAATTCTTTAGGGTTTAAAGTTATTCGTTTTACAAATGAAGAGGTTATTAATGACATTGAAAATGTGTTATTAACCATTAAAAATGAGTTGATAGCAGCGGCTAGTGCGTTGGAAAACTCTCACCCTTTGGGGGAGTTGGAGGGGGCTTTCCCTGCAGATTTTATAGCTGAAGGTGTTGACCAAACACGTGGTTGGTTCTTTACTTTACATGCTATTGCTACTATGGTTTTTGATCATGTGGCTTACAAAAATGTAGTGTCTAATGGATTGGTTTTAGACAAAAATGGGCAGAAAATGAGTAAACGTTTGGGCAATGCTGTTGATCCATTTGAGACTTTAGATAAATATGGTCCGGATGCTACACGTTGGTACATGATTACCAACGCACAACCTTGGGATAATTTAAAATTTGATTTAGAGGGAATTACCGAGGTACAACGTAAGTTTTTCGGAACGCTTTACAATACCTACGGTTTCTTTGCTTTGTATGCCAACTTAGATAATTTTACCTATGCTGAAGCAGAAGTACCTATAGAAAATCGTCCTGAAATTGATAGATGGATTATTTCTAAACTTAGTTCGTTGATTAAGGATGTTGATGCAGCTTATCATACGTATGAACCAACCAGAGCAGGAAGAGCTATTCAAGAGTTTGTTAACGACCACTTAAGTAATTGGTATGTTCGCCTATGTAGAAGACGTTTTTGGAAAGGCGATTATTCCGAAGATAAAATTGCAGCTTACCAAACGCTTTATACTTGCTTGGAAGTAGTAGCTCAATTAGCTTCGCCTATAGCTCCATTTTATTCTGATAAATTATATACTGATTTAGCTAGCATTAGTGGTAAAGGAAACACAACATCAGTGCATTTGTCAGATTTTCCAACGGTAAATGAAAGTGTGATAGATACCGACTTAGAGCAACGTATGGATATTGCTCAGCAAGTTTCTTCTATGGTGTTGAGTTTGCGTAAGAAAGAACAAATAAAAGTGCGTCAGCCTTTGCAAAAACTAATGATACCTATTTTAAATCCAACTTTTAAACGTCAGTTACAAGAGGTTGCCGATTTAATTTTATCGGAAGTAAATGTAAAAGAAATTGATTATTTGGAAGATACTTCAGGTGTATTGGTAAAGAGCATTAAACCTAACTTTAAAACTCTAGGACCAAAGTATGGTAAGATAATGAAACAGATTGCTGCACAGGTAAATCAGTTTACACAAAACGATATACAGGAGTTTGAACGTAACCAAGGAGCAACGATTACCGTTGAAGGTCAGCAAGTGGAATTAGATAGTAATGATGTTGAAATTATTACACAAGACATTCCGGGTTGGTTAGTACAAACCGAAGGAGGACTTACGGTTGCTTTAGATATTACCATTTCTAAAGCATTAAAAGAAGAAGGTATTGCCAGAGAGTTTGTAAATCGTATTCAAAACTTACGTAAAGACAGTGGTTTTGAAGTGACAGATAAAATAGCACTTAAAATTTTGCAACACAATGAAATAAATGAAGCAATCAATAATAATAAAAACTATATTTGCACCGAAACTTTAACATCTCGTTTAGATGTAGTAAGTGAACTAAATGAGGGTGTTAGTGTAGAAATAGATCAAAACCTTTCCACATTAATTGCAATAGAAAAATTTAATTAAAAACGATAAAAAAAAAGAATTATGGCAGATGTAAGATACTCAGATGAAGATTTAGCAGAATTTAAAGCTATCATAAACAAAAAATTAGAAGCTGCAAAAGCAGACTTAGAAGAGCTTTTGGCTACATTAAACTACAAAGGTGATAACGGCACTGATGATACTATTCATTCATTTAAAATGATGGAAGAAGGTGCAGCAACGCTTTCTAGAGAAGAAGTAGCTCAATTAGCTGGCAGACAAGAAAAATTTATTAAGCACTTAGAAAACGCCTTAATTCGTATTTCAAATAAAACTTACGGGGTTTGTAGAGTTACAGGAAAATTAATTCCTAAAGAAAGATTAAAAGCTGTACCTCACGCTACACTTAGTATTGAAGCAAAAGAAGCTCAAGGGTAAACCATAGTTTCAAGTTCGAAGTTTGATGTTAAATAATAAATTAAACTTCGAACTTATAATTTTCAATTAAATGAAATTCCGTTTTTTAACGCATCCTCTTTTTATTACCTTTTTGGTGTTATTTATTGACCAAGCTTCAAAGTTTTGGGTAAAAACCAATATGATGTTATCTCAAGAATTTCCAGTATTAGGTAATTGGTTTTATATTCATTTTACTGAAAATAGAGGAATGGCTTTTGGGATGGAATTTGGCGGTGAATACGGCAAACTAGCCCTTAGTTTGTTTAGAATTGTAGCAGTATCCGGAATTGGGTATGTTTTATTTACATTACCTAAAACAGCTCCTAAAGGCTTAAAAATATGTGGAGCACTGGTTTTTGCCGGAGCTTTAGGAAATATTATTGATAGTGCTTTTTATGGAGTAATTTTCAACGAAAGTTTTAACCAAGTAGCTACTTTTTTACCTGAAGAAGGTGGCTATGCTCCTTTTTTGCACGGTTGGGTGGTGGATATGTTTTGGTTTCCTTTGATGGAAGGTACTTTTCCGGAATGGTTTCCAATTTGGGGTGGAGAAGATTTTTTGTTTTTCCGACCAGTATTTAATGTAGCCGATGCCGCTATTTCTGTAGGTATTGTGCTTATCTTCATTTTCCAGAAAAAATTCTTTAAGAAAGAAGTTGTTGAGGTGGAAGAGAAAAATAATTAATCCTTAACAATTCATTATTTCTCAACCAGATTAATAGGTAAACTTTCGAGTTTAAGCGAAATCACTATTTTTGTTCTATGGATATAGCAAATAAAGTAATATGGGTTACAGGAGCTTCTTCTGGAATAGGAGAGGCATTAGTTTATGAATTAGCTAAAAGAAACTGTAAGTTAATTCTATCGGCACGAAGAGAAGCAGAACTGCAACGCGTAAAAGAAAATACCAACTTACCAGATGAGCAAATATTAATTTTACCTATAGATTTAGAACAGTTTAAAAATGCTCAAACATGGGTAAATAAAGCAATAGAGAAATTTAGTACTATAGATATATTAATAAATAATGGAGGAATTAGTCAGAAAAGTTTGGCTATGGAAACCACCGAAGCTGTTGAACAAAAATTTTGGAACATTAACTACTTTGGAAATGTAGCTCTCTCCAAAGCCGTATTACCTATAATGCAACAAAAAAAATATGGGAAAGTGGTAGTAATAACTTCTATTTTAGGGAAGTTTGGATTACCCCAACTCTCCACTTATGCAGCAACCAAACATGCACTTTATGGGTTTTACGAATCGTTGAGATTAGAATTGGTAAAAGATAATGTTTCTGTATTACTTGCTGCTCCGGGTTTTATTAATACACAAGTTTCTGTAAACGCCATAGATGGTGAAGGAAACATTACCAATGAAAATAGCGATGCTCAGCTTAATGGGATGAAACCTGATGTATTTGCTAAAAATTTGGTCAACGCAATAGTAAAAGACAAACAACACGTTTATATTGGTAAAAAAGAGCTGTTGACTATCCCATTTAAAACCTTGTTCCCCAAATTGTTTTATAAAATAATGCTAAAGCTAAGTAATAAAAAATAATTTTTGTAGTATTGCTAATCTTATGATTAAAAACTACTTGTTACATATCACGCTTTATAAATCTTTGTTTTTAGCAAGTTTTGTTATGTTGATGATGTCTTGTAAGTCAACTAAAAATGTTGAAACTACAGTAGCAGAACCTCCAAAAGAAGTGGTTGAAGAAATTGAAGAAGAAGAACCTAAAGAAGAGTTAGGAGACATTTTAACAGAGTATCTGTCTTTAAAATATCCCGATAAAATTTTTGATAAATACCTTTATATTTCTGTTAAACATCAAAAAATGTATTTAATAGAAAATGGGATAACGGTTAAAACTTATCCTATTTCTACAGCAAAAAAAGGTATAGGAAGTCATCAAAACAGTAATAAAACACCGCCCGGATTACATACTGTAAAAAGAAAAATTGGCGAAGAAGTACCTTTAGGTGGAATTTTAGAAGCAAGAGAGTTTAATGGAAAACTAGCTGAAATTATTACCGACAAACGTAAAGCGGATGGCGATTATGTTACTACAAGAATTTTGTGGTTAGATGGCGAAGAAGTGGGGATTAATAAAGGGAGAAATGTGGATTCCTACAACAGGTACATTTATATTCATGGTACGCCTGAAGAGGGTTTTATTGGTCAGCCAGCTTCTCATGGCTGCATTAGAATGAAGAATACAGATGTAATAGAACTTTACGATATTATTGATGAAGGAACTCCCATCTATATTCTTAAAAGATAAGCAGGAGGAGGTAAATAGAAAACCCTATTTTTAGAAAACTCCTTAAATAAAATACCTTAATTTTATAGCAATTTTTTAAATGGTTATATTCATGGCATTTGTATATTTAGCAATAGGGTTGGTTTTGGGTTTTGTTATTGGTTTTTTGGTAAAAAAACTACAAAGCAATGGTAATGATAATGGTGCTGAAAGCCAACAAATGATAAAAGAACTTACCTTAGAAAATGGCAATCTTAAAGGAAGAATAGAATCCTCTCTTGAAGCATTTAGAAAGATTGAAACTAAAAATAATGAGTTAGAACAAAAAAAGAGCGAACTGATTTCTGAGAATGCTCGACTAACCAATGCGTATCAAAATATAGAAGTAAAATTGAAAGAGCAAAAAGACGAAATAAGTCAATTACAAGAAAAATTTACAACAGAATTTTCATTAATTGCCAACAAACTTCTTAAACAAAATGCTACTGATTTTGCTCAAGCAAATGAAAAAAGATTGAGTGAGATTTTAAATCCGTTGAAAGAGAATATCCAACAATTTGAGAAAAAAGTAGATGATACTTATGAAAAAGATTTTAAAGACAGAACCAAGTTAATAGAGCAAATACAATCGCTTGAAAAACTTAACCAGCAAATGAGTGAAGAGGCTCAAAACTTAACCAAGGCACTTAAGGGAGATAATAAAACACAAGGAAACTGGGGCGAATTAATTTTAGAAAAAGTGTTGGAAAGCTCCGGCTTAATAAAAGATGTAGAATACTCTACACAATACTCCACTTCTAATGATGAAGGAGCTAGAATTATGCCCGATGTTATCATTAATTTACCAGAAAAAAAACACATTATTGTAGATGCAAAAGTTTCGTTAGTAGCCTATCAGAACTATATTAATTGCGATAATGATGCTGAACAGGATGTTCATTTAAAAAACCATGTGCTTTCGGTAAAAACGCACATTAAAGGATTAAGTGAAAAACATTATGGAACAGGCAAAGGTTTAGATGCTCCTGATTTTGTATTATTGTTTATGCCCATAGAATCTTCTTTTGGATTAGCATTAAGAACAGATAATGAGTTATATCAATATGCATGGGATAGAAAAGTGGTTATTGTAACACCTTCTACCTTATTGGCAACACTTAGAACAGTAGCTTCTTTGTGGAAACAAGAAAAACAAACTGCAAATGCTATAGAAATTGCCCGACAAGCAGGAGCATTGCACGATAAGTTTGTCGGATTTTTAGATGATATGGACAAAGTTAAGCGAGGTATTGATAGCTCTAAAGATGCCTACGATAAAGCATTTAATAAACTAAAATCGGGGAGAGGTAATTTGATTGATGCCACTAAAAAACTAGAAGATTTAGGAGCTAAAACTAAAAAGCAAATGCCCGAAATTTATTTACCGGAAAACCATGAAGATGAAGAAAATAACTAATATCATATTTATTTTGTTTTTGTTGGGCATGTTTTTTTCTTGCTCCTCTTCACAAAATACTACCAACAGAAATGTCGCAGGAATTTATATGCCCGGAATTAATTTGTTGGATCCGGATATGTTGGCTTTTCATACAAATGATACGTTAACAGAGTTCCACTTTAGAATAAATTCTGCTAATATTCTTTATACCAAAAAGAGAGAAGATTCTACTTTTAGTGCCAATGTAAGGGTAACTTATGAATTGTATGAATTAGATTCCAAAACATTGTTGGATAGTGCCTCGCTTAATTTTGTTGACTATGGAAATAATAAAGAAAAGAAATTTTTAGATGGTGTTTTTATGTTAAATACGTTATTTGGAAAAATCTATACCATAAAAGTTACTTTTAATGATTTAAACAGAGATCAATACATCAAAAAGTCATTAAAATTAGATAAATCAAGCATATATAATGCTCAAAATTATTTAGTTTTAGATGATAAGCAAAACATCATATTTAAAAATTACTTGAAAAATAATACTACTTTTTACCTTAAAAAGAATGAATCAATAACCGATACTACTTTTGTTTTAAAATATTATAAATCAGATTTTCCTATAGCAAAACCACCTTTTTCTTCTAATGAAATACCTGAAGAAAAAATGGCATTTTCACCAGAATTTACAGAAGAACTTGCTTTTGATTCTTTACAACAATTGAGTTATGAGGTAACAGAAAACGGCTTGTATTTTATTCATCCTGAAGGACAATCAATAGGACCTACACTTTTTAATTTTCAAGATAACTTTCCTGAAGTTAAAACCGCAGAAAATATGATTCCACCAATGCGGTATATAACCACATCAAAAGAATTTGAGCAACTACTCGCTGCAGAATATCCAAAAGCAGAAGTGGATAAATTTTGGAAAGATGTTGCCGGAAGTAATGACAGAGCCAGAACATTAATAAGAGAATATTTTAAACGTGTGGAAAGTGCTAATAATTATTTTACTTCGTATATGGAAGGTTGGAAATCAGACAGGGGAATTATATATATTATTTTTGGTGTGCCTAATGTGGTTTATAAGCATAAAAACTACGAAAATTGGATTTACGGAGAAGAAAACAATATGATGTCACTTAGTTTTGTTTTTCACAAAGTGGATAATCCAATAACTGATAATGATTTTGTATTGAGCCGTTCGCCTGTGTTTAAAAATAATTGGTTCAGGGCTGTTGATAGTTGGAGAAGTGGAAGAATTTACTGATTTAGTTTTGCTTCAATTTCTTCCATATAATCAATAGAATCATCTAAATAAAAAGCCACTTCAGGAGTAATTCTTAACTGTTTACCTACTTTTCTGCCTAACTCTCCTCTAATAGTACTAGCGTTTTCATTGGCAATTTTAATACCTTCTTTAGGTTCTATATTACCAAAAATACTCAGGTAAACCTTAGCAAAACTTAAGTCAGGAGAAACTCTTATAACGGTTACACTAACCATTGTGCCGGGAAATAATTCATTGGTTTTCCCTTGAATAATTAAACTTAATTCCTTTTGTAAAAGCCTAGCTACTCTATTTTGTCTTATTGAACTCATTGGTGCAAAAGTATCAATTAATTTTTTATAAATATTTTGCATTTCAAGTAACTTTAGGATTTCAACATGAATGTTTTTTTAACAATGTTAAATTTTGTTTAACAAATTGTTTTTTAATTAACTATGTTGTACATTCGCATTTATAATTTTAAAATTTATTACGATGAAAAAAAATTTACTTTCTTTAATTACGTTGTTAGGAGCAGGTGTTATTGCAAATGCTCAGATAACAATTAACGACACGCATATTGTTGGCATGAACGATGCTGTTGAACAATCTGTTGATACCATGCCCGGTTCAATAACCATTGGACCAAGTGGAGCTAACCAAACATGGAATTTTACTTCTATGACAGAACATTATGTGGACACCTTATTGTTTGAAAATCATACCGCTTATCCTGGAGCAAGTAATTTTGCTACTGCTAATATTGGTATGAGAAGTTCTACTGAAGATAGTGCTTGGAATTTTTTAAACAAAAATACCTCTGGATTATTTATTGTTGGACAAAGTGGTTACCAACAAGCTCAATTAGTAACTTTAGAATATCCAGGTACTATCATTACTTTTCCATCAACTATGGGGACCAACTATGCAGGAAATTGGTGGGGTAAAATTTTCCAACAATATGTTGGTCAGGGAGGAATTGATTCTGTTAAAATGACAAGAGAAGCTATCACTTCAAGCAATGTTGATGCTTGGGGAAATGTTACTACTTCATTTGGAACTTTTGCTAGCATCAGACAAAATGTAAATGATATTACCATCGATACTATTTGGGTGTATCAAGGTGGATCTTGGAGTGTAATAGATCCTTTTACAGCTTCTTTATTAGGAGTAGATCCTATTACTTATGATACTACTAACACAGCTCGTTGGTGGACAGATGATCCCAACTCTAAGTTTCCTGTTTTAGAAATGGAGTTTGATAACAATGGAACTGTTAATAGAGCGATGTGGCAAAAAAGTTCTCCTTTTGTTGGAGTAGCAGAAATGAATGCTAAACCAATGTTTAGTTTATACCCAAACCCTGCAAAAGATGTTATTAATATATCAACAGATAAAATAGCAAATTCAATTATTACTATTTTTGATATTACGGGTAAAGAAATAAAGTCTATGGATTTCAATACTTCTAATGTTACGCTAAAAATTAATGATTTAGATGTAGGGGTTTATTTTTATGCGGTAACCAATAGAACTTCAGGAAAAGTAATACAAACGAATAAATTTATTGTAACAAAATAAAAAAAAGATCTCTTATCTTCCTTTCTTGGGGAGGTAAAGGATATAAAAACAAATAAGCCTTGAATTTCAAGGCTTATTTGTTTTTATATCTTTTTCGCCAGACTTGGTATTTATAAACTTTACCATCGTTGTTGATGTAATAAATATATTCAATTACAACTATCTCTTTAGGCTTTATTAAGTTGCCATCTTTATCAACAGGAGGCTTTTTCCCATAATATTCTTCTTTGGTTTTATAAATAAACACTTCGGCATTATCATAAATTTTAACTTCATTGGCAGCTCCTTTTGCAACAATCAGCTCTTCTCTACTTTTCCCCACATAAGGGCTATCAAAAGTTTGTGGTCCCTTTGGAGTGCAGCCAAAAATAATAAATACTAAAATGAAAAGTATAGCTAATCTCATGGCTCGTAAAGGTAAAAAAAATACAGGGGTATCAAAATAAGGAGGCAAAAAATTTTAAACTACTTTGTTAAATAACTGATAATGATGTTATATTTTTTGCATCAGCTAAAATGTAATTACCAATTTTGGTCCTAGTTAGTGCTGACAAATGACCTCCACAATTTAATTTTAAGCCTAAATCTCTGGCAATAGAACGAATGTAAGTTCCTTTACTGCAAACTATCCGAAAATGAACGTGAATTCCTTTGTCGTAAGGTTTTTCTTGGTTGATCTTAGGTTTCTCGTCATCAATTAATTTATTTGCCGGTAAAAAAAGCTGGTTGCGTTTTATTTCTGTGATTTCAAATTTATCAATAACAACAGTATTTTTTTTTATTATTACCTCTTCTCCAGCTCTAGCTAATTCATAAGCTCTTTTACCATCAATTTTTTTGGCAGAATGTATCGGAGCTGTTTGTTCTTGTGTACCGACAAAAGTTGTTGCAGCTTCGTTTATCATTTCATCGGAAATATGATTAGTTTCAAAATAAGCATCAAAAGCTTTTTCTAAATCGAAAGAAGGAGTCGTTGCTCCAAGGGTTATAATGCCTTTATATTCTTTTTTTTGAGCTTGAATTTCATCAATTTTTTTGGTAAATTTTCCTGTACAAACAATTAATAACCCGGTGGCTAAAGGGTCTAGTGTTCCGGCATGACCCACTTTTATTTTTTTAAGTTGTAGTTGATTTTTAAGTTGGTAATTAATTTTCCTAACTACATCAAAAGATGTCCATCCTATTGGTTTATCAATAAGTAAAAGCTGTCCGTTAAGAAATTTTTCTTGAAGTGATTGCATGAAAATTAGTACAACGTAATTTCTACTCCTGAAAAATGAAGGATTAAAATAAGTAATCCAACAATAATCCTGTAGTAACCAAAAAGTTTAAATCCATGGTTGGTTAAAAAAGCTATAAATCCTTTAATAGCGATAATGGCGACAATAAAACCTACCACATTTCCTATTAATAATAATTGAATTTCTTCTGTTTCAAAACCATTTCCTTCCTGAAAAAACTTCAACAATTTATAACTAGTAGCAGCAAACATGGTAGGGATGGCTAAGAAAAATGAAAATTCAGCCGCAGCTTGTCTATTCATTTTTTGTGTTAATCCGCCAATAATAGTAGCTGCAGAGCGAGAAACTCCTGGAACCATAGCCAAACATTGAAACAATCCAATTTTAAAAGCAGTTGGATAAGTAACTTCTGAAGTGCCTTCCACTTCTGTTTTCTTAAACCATTTGTCAACAAATATTAAGATAATTCCACCTAAAAACAACATGGTGGCTACTACAATTACATTTTCTAACAAGCTATCAATAAAATCATTTAAAAGTAATCCGAAAAAAGCTGCCGGAAGAAATCCTATAAATAGTTTAAAATAAAAATTTACAGTTTGAAAAAATCTTTTCCAGTACAACACTACTACTGAAAGTATCGTTCCAAATTGAATGGCTATGGTAAAAGTTTTGGTAAAACTATCATCGGCAATTCCCATTAACGATGAAGTAATAATAAGATGTCCGGTTGAAGAAACAGGTAAAAACTCTGTTAAACCTTCAACAATGGCTAAAATAATAGACTGAATAATGGACATTGAAAGAAGTTAGTTAGTTGATTTTTTCATTATTCCCCAACCAACAACACCTAATCCGGCTAAAATTAAGATAGGTGCAATATAAATTCGAGTAACAGAAAATAATTCATAACTAAATTCATTAGGATTGTCAGATCCCCCACCAATCATAAGCACATAACCTAAAACAGTTATTAAAACTCCTGCGATAATTAGGATATAATTTTTCTTACTAAAGGCAAAATCGTTGTTTATTTTTTGGTTTTCCATAGTTTGTTTAATGATATGAGCAACAAATATAAGGTATTCTTTATTAAGAGAATTGATAAAAAATCATAAAATACTGCTAATTTATTTTACCGCTTTTCTTTTATCGTTGATGTCACTTACTACTTTTTCTTGTTTTTTAATATCATTTTTTAAATTCTCGATGTCTTTTTCATTAGCTTCGATATCTTTTTTATTGTCTTTAATTTTCTTTTCATCCTTACTTATTTTGTCGGTAAGTTTTTCATGGTCGTTGTCTAATTTTTCTTTGTCTTTAACAAGTTTATCCATTTTTCCTTTACCGCTATTCATCTTTTTATTTACTTCTTTTAATTCTTCCGAAACTTCTTTTAGTTTACTCTGACTTTTCTTTATATCTTCTTCTCTATCTTTAGAATCTTGGCTTAGTTTTTTATTTTTATCTTCTAAACTCACAACTTTATCTTGAAGCTTTTTTAGGTTTTTTTGTTCTTTGTCTAATTCTTTTTCAATTACAACAATAGAAATATCTTTTGAAAGAGTTTCCATAAACTTTTCTGCTTGTTTATAAGCGTTAGATTTTGGTTCAATAATTTCATTATTTATTTCAAAAGAAACATATAACTCTGAAGAATTGTCTTTCATCTTTTTTACAGCAACATAAGCATCAATTTTATCTTCTGTAATCGATTTTATTATTACATTATCTAAAATTAATTCTTTTTTTTGCTCTGTTACAGTGCCCACTTCTTTTTCCAGTTCTTTTTGAAAAGCTTTTAAAACATCTTTTATATCATCTGTAAAAATGTTGACTTTTAGTGCATGTTTCTCTCCACTAATAAATTTATATTTGGCATTTTCTACTTTAACTTGTTGAGCAAAAGCAAAATTGGTTAGTAAAATTAAAATAAGTATAACTGTGTTTTTCATGGTTTTATAGTTTTTAGTTGGTATAAAGTTAATCTTTTATCCCCAACATCGCTTTTAATCTTGGGTGTTCTTCTTTAGCTTTAATTTCATTTAATATTTCAATTAAATGCTGCTGCACATTTTTGTCTTTATCAATGTTAGTTCTTAATTTTTGTTCATTTTCAGAACCGGATTCAGCTTCTTTTATTTCTTGTTCAGCAATATGAATTCGGTTAGCGTACATTGCTTCTAAGTCTGATATTCCATTTATAGCGGCCATTCTAATCCACCAAGTTTTTTCATTTAGTGCAGTTTCTTTAAGAATTGCACTTCCTTTTTTTACGGTTTCGTGGTCTTGATTTTTTAAATAACGAGTAGTTGACATTGCAAAACCGTATTTTTCAAACCCTGATATTTCTTCGTTTTTAGTGATGAAATAATCCAATTGTTTTTCTGTTCCGTGTTCTTCATAAACGGTGGTTATAGCTGAAACTATATTACCGTTTTTCTCTTTTTCGAATGCTGAAGCATATTTCATGGCTAACGAACCATTGTTTTTAGATAAGGCTAGTAACGACTCGCCAATTACATAATACGATTGTTCTTCCATTCCGCTAACACAAATATCGGTTACTGCTTTATCATTTTCAAAATAACGAGCTAAAGCAGCAATAGCATCTCCTCTTACTTTAGAATCGCTATCATTTTTTGCCATTGCTAATAATTTTTCTTTAACCGTTTCCGGTTTAGCTTTAGCAGCGTTTTTTAATGCTCCAATGGCTTGTCTTCTCAAGTATTCATAATCATCATCTAATGCTTTTATAATGGTATTTATTGCTAATTCATCTTTCGATTTTTTTAACATGGCAATAGCTTCATATCTATCTAGGTACTTCATTTTAATATTACCATAATTTTCGGTTGGTTGGTATAAAAATGCCCACTCTTCGGTAGATGAATGATTGTCATTTTTTTCGCAAAGCAACATTTTATCGGCATCTACATTTATAAAGTCTGGTGTTGAAGTTTCAAACTCAAAAGTGTTGTTTACTTTATCAATAACCACTTTGTGAGAGGTTGCTTTTCCATTGGCAAAAACATCAATGGTTATTGGCAATTTGTAAATAGGAGCAACTTTTAAATCTTGCTTTTGTTCTATGTAAACATATTGAATTCCCAATGAATCGTTGTATTCGTAATTAATATCCAAAACAGGATGTCCTTTATCAAAAAACCACTGATTAAAAAACCAATTGAGATCTTCTCCGGTAACTTTTTCGCACGCTAAACGAAGTTGATGCATTTCTACATCGGTAAATTTATTTTCTTCCAAATATATTTTTAATGAAGTGAAGAAAGCTTCATCGCCCGTGTAGTTTCTAAGCATGTGTAAAATCCTGCCTCCTTTTTGGTAGCTATGTCCATCAAACATATCTTCTTTATCCTTATAATCAAAACGTATCATATCTTTTGGTCCGGATTGAGCCAATTGTAACAAATAGTTCTTTAAATCGGATTGGAGTCCTTGATCTGCTTTATCATCGCCATACTTATATTCATTCCATAAATATTCTCCATAAGTAGCAAATGATTCATTAAGAGGTAAATTAGCCCACGATTCGCAGGTAACTAAATCGCCAAACCAATGGTGAAAAAGTTCGTGAGCAATTACATCTTCTGCATTGCTACCATCAATTAATTCTCTCTTAGTTTGGTAAGCAAAATCTCCAAAAATAACACCTGTAGTATTTTCCATAGCCCCAGAAACATAATCTCTAACTACTATCTGATGGTATTTTTGCCAAGGATAAGCTACTCCTAAAATAGTTGAATAGAATTCCAGCATTTCAGGCGTTTTACCAAAAATATCTTTGGCATAAGGTTCGTATTCTTCTTCTACATAATAGTCAACATCAATGTTTCTCCATTTGTCTTTTACAATTTTATATTCGCCAATAGCCATCATAAATAAATAAGGAGCATGAGGCATGTCCATCTCCCAAAAATCTGTTCGGGTACCGTTGCCATTAAGTTCTGAATGAGTAAGCATTCCGTTAGATAAAGTGGCATATTTTTCTTCAACAGTAATGGCAATTTCTTGAGTAGTTTTTTGATTTGGAGCATCAATAGTAGGGAACCAAGTGGAGTTAGCTTCGGTTTCTCCTTGTGTCCAAATTTGTGGCATTTTGTTTTTCTCTTCGCCTTTAGGATTAATAAAATATAAGCCTTTATCAGATGAAATGGCACTGCTTCCACCTTCTTTTAGTTCTTCAGGTTTAGAAGTGTAATCAATAAAAATAGTAAGTGTATCTTTTCGGGTATAAATTTTATCTAATGCAATGTTTATGATTAAACTGTCGTAAGTAAATTCTAGGGGTTTTTTGTTGCCGTTTTCAATCAATGCTACTTTATGAATATCCATTCCTCTTGCGTTTAATTCTAATTGCTGAGTAGCGTAAAAATACGGACGTAAATTAATGTTGGCTTTACCATAAAGGTGTGCTTTTTCCCAATTAAAACTTACAGCTAAGTTGGTATGAATAAGATCAAATTTTTTGGTGTAAGATGCTTGATAGACAGGTCGCTCAGTTTTAAACGGGTTTTCAATTTCAATTACTTGCTCAGGAAGTGTAATAGTTTCGGTGGTTTTACAACCTAAAATAAAGAGTAAAGCTAAAAGCGATAAGATTAATTTGTTCATGTTTTGTAGGATAAATTTTTTACGTTGACAAAGATGATGAAAAATGATGGAATAGCTTAATTTTTTAACATAGAAGTTGGAACGGATAATGTTAAAACTACAAAGATGCTAAGTGTTTGCAAAAAGAAGAAAGTTTATTTCACAAATTTACCACTTGAATCCATTTGAGGTTTGTCTTGGGTTGCTTTTTGGCTGGGAGTAGTTGTACCTTCGTTAGTTGTTGAGTTTTTGCTTGAACTACAGCTCGAAAAAAATAGTAAGGTAAAAAATAAAATGATTAGTGATTTCATAAGGTGGTTTTATATAAAGTTTAACGATTAAAAGTTAGTCTTTTTCCTCTAATAGTATCGTTAATTTCTCCAAAATTATAGACTAAATTGCCATTAACAAAAGTTTGCAATACCTTAGATTTGAAAGTAGTTCCTTCAAAAGGAGACCAACCACATTTGTAAAACAAGTTTTCTTTCGCTACTGTCCAAGGATTATCTAAATCTACTATTACCAAATCAGCAAAAAACCCTTCTTTTATGTAGCCTCTTTTTTCAATTTGGAAGCAATCGGCAACAGCATGACTCATTTTTTCAGCAATTTTTTCCAGACTAATTTTATCGTTATGGTAATGCTCGAGCATAGAGACTAATGCATGCTGCACTAGTGGCCCGCCTGAAGGAGCTTTAAAATAATTGTTTGATTTTTCTTCTAAGGTATGTGGAGCATGGTCGGTGGCAATTACGTCAATTTTATTGTCTAATACTCCTTTTAAAATAGCATCTCTATCGTGAGCCGTTTTTACTGCCGGATTCCACTTAATCAACGTGCCTTTTTCCTCATAGTCTTCATCAGAAAACCATAGATGATGCACACAAGCCTCAGCAGTAATACGCTTATCTTTGAGTGGTAACGTATTATCAAAAAGGGCTAACTCTTTGGCAGTAGAAATATGTAAAATGTGTAATCGGGTGTTGTGTTTTTTTGCTAATTCTACTGCAAAAGAGGAAGATTTGTAGCAAGCTTCCTCGCTTCTAATTTCGGGGTGACAAGCAATAGGAACATCTTCTCCATATTCAGCTTTGTATTTTTCGGTGTTGGCAATAATGGTGTCCTCATCTTCACAATGTGTGGCAATAAGCATTTTACAGTTGGCAAAAATATTTTCTAACACTTCTTTTTTATCCACCAACATATTGCCTGTTGAAGAACCCATAAAAATTTTTATCCCACAAACGTTTTTTGGATTGGTTTTGAGTACCTCCTCCAAATTATCATTGGAAGCTCCCATAAAAAAAGAATAGTTGGCAGCAGAATTTTTTGCAGCAATCGCATATTTTTCTTCTAATAATTCTTGAGTAAGTGTATTTGGAACGGTATTCGGCATTTCCATAAAAGCGGTAATACCACCGGCAACAGCAGCTCTTGATTCAGTGTAAATATCTGCTTTATGGGTTAATCCGGGTTCTCTAAAATGCACTTGGTCGTCAATTACTCCCGGAAAAACATGTTTGTTTTTTAAATCAATAATTTCAACTGTATTGGCTAATGAACTGATATCATCTTGCTCATCAAAAATTTTACTAATAATTTCATTTTCAATAAGAATATGTCCTTTGATGATGTTGCCTTCATTAACAATTTGGGCATTTTTAAGTAAGATAGCCATTAGTGAGTTTGTTTTAACAGATCCTCAAAATTACTAATTATTTGGCTTTTTTAAGGGTAAATGAAAAAGTAGAACCAACACCAACGGTGCTTCTTACATTTATGGTTTGTTTGTGGGCTTCAACAATGTGTTTTACAATAGAAAGTCCTAATCCGGAACCGCCATTTTCTCTGGCTCTACCTTTGTCGGTTCTGTAAAATCGTTCGAATAAACGAGGTAAATGGTGGGCTTCAATTCCTTCTCCATCATCGGCTACTTCTATTAAAATATTATCGTGCATGTCAAAAAATTTAATTCTTATTGTGCCGTTAATTTTCCCATATTTAATAGCATTAATAATGAGGTTGATTAATACTTGACTTATTTTTCTCGCATCGGCCATTACCCAAATAGGTTTATCTTGGTTTTGTATTTTTACGGTAACACCTGCTTTATTTATTCTTTCTTCGAGGGAGTCAACTACTTCTTTAACTAGTTCAACAATATCTGTTTTATCTATTTTCATAGACAATCTACCACTTTCTAACTTGGTAATCTCATCTAAATCTTCAATAATATCTATCATTCTTTCTACACTATTGTTGGCTTTAACTAAATAATCTTTATTAATAGTTGGATCGTCCATACCACCTTCAATAAGCGTTAATAAATACCCTTGAATATTAAAAATAGGTGTTTTAAGTTCGTGAGATACATTACCAACAAATTCTCTTCTATAGTTTTCTGATGTTTTTAATCGAGTAATTTCTTGCTGATTGGTTTTTGCCCAATCCAACACATCTTGCTGCACTTTTTGAATGATGTTGTCGCTAAAATTAAGATCTTCTATTTCACCATCTTTCTTTAATTTTTGATTGTGAATAGTTCTGTAGATGAGTTTAATTTTTCGGTAAATAAACTTTTCAAGAGCATATAAAAAACCGAAATAACTCGTTAATAACGTAATGATAAAAAGTAGTAGAAATAGGTAAAAAGGAAGATTACAATCAAAAAAAAGTAGGCCTATAAATAACGAAGCAACAGTTATTGTAGCAATTAAAAAAGCTACTCTTATGGCAATACCTTTTGGGGTTAATTCTTTCATTAATAGCAAAGATAAGCATAAAATAAGTTGAAAACTGAGCCCTTATTCGACTAATTTCAGCTTATAACCAACACCTTTAATGGTTTCTATGTGTTTATCGCCTAGTTTTTCTCTTAATTTCCTAATATGTACATCAATGGTTCTATCGCCAACCACTACATCTGTTCCCCAAATGCTTTCTAAAATTACTTCTCGGGTAAAAACTTTTCCGGGTTTTGACATTAATAACGCCAATAATTCAAATTCTTTTTTAGGAAGAGCAAAAGAATTGTCATCTTGATAAACTAGATATTTTTCACGATCTATCTTAATGTTACCTACTTCTATTTCAAGTTCACCAAGAGGTTCAGAAACATTATTTTTTCTTCTAAGAATAGCTTTTATTTTGCTAACTAACAATCTTGGTTTTATAGGTTTAGCAATGTAATCATCGGCACCGGCATCAAAACCTGCAACTTGTGAGTAATCTTCAGAACGAGCACTTAAAAAGGTAATAAGTGTGTCTTTTAGTTCGTCTATGGCTCTTAATTCGTGACAGGTTTCTATGCCATCCATTTCGGGCATCATTACATCAATAACAATTAAGTCAGGTTTTTCTTTTTGTGCAATTTGTATTGCTTCTTTTCCTGACAAAGCTGTTAGTACCTCAAAACCTTCTTTTTTTAAATTATAGCTAATAAAGGTAAGGATGTCTTGCTCATCATCAACTAATAATATCTTTTCATTTGTCATAATAGTAGTAACTAATTATTTTCACCAAAGTTACCCCTCTTCTTTTGTTAATTGTGTTAATTTAATATTAATAATGCTTCTGTTAGCCTTTATACGAGGTTAAAGCAATAAAATTAGCACTAAAAACAACCCAATAAGTTTTTCAGGTAATATTTCCTTAACATCATCATAAGAGTATTATAAAATAGGGGATACAGAGAAGTAATAATGTGCTCGTTATTTTGCCATTGAAAAGTTAATTATAAACTAAATTTAAAAATGAAAAAAATGAAAACAAAAAATTTACTTCTTATTTCTGCTTTATGTGTAGGAATTGCTGGAGGTTTTACTTCTTGTTCTAAAGACGATAAAAAAACTCCAGACCCAGTTAACCCAACTCCAACACCAACCCCTAGTAATGTAGTTACTGTTACTGATAATGGCTCTGGAACAGGAACAACTACTTGGACTAATGACAAAGTGTATATATTAGATGGGATGGTATTTGTAAACTCTGGTCAAGAATTAACCATACAAGCAGGTACAGTTATTAAAGGGAAGCCGGGAACAGGCTCAAATGCTTCTGCTCTAATTGTTGCAAAAGGTGGTAAAATTAATGCTGTTGGGACACCAACACAACCTATTATCTTCACTTTTGAAGCTGATCCGTTAAATGGTTCTGTGCCATTATCTACTTCAGGACAATGGGGTGGTGTAATAATTTTAGGAAACGCTACGTTAAATTCTACTCCAGGAACTTCTGCTATTGAAGGGATACCTACTACAGAAATCAGAGGGATTTACGGAGGTAATAATGATGCTGATAATTCAGGAGTATTTAAATATGTTTCTATCAGACATGGTGGTACTGATATTGGTGCAGGAAACGAAATTAACGGATTAACTATGGGTGGTGTTGGTTCAGGAACTACAATAGAATATGTTGAAGTTGTTGGAAACGCTGATGATGGTTTTGAATGGTTTGGTGGAACTGTAAATACAAGGTATTTAGTTGCTTCAAATGGTGATGATGATTCTTTTGATTACGATGAAGGATTTAGAGGAAAAGGTCAGTTTTGGTTAGCCATACAAAATGTTGATGCAGATAGAGGTGGTGAGCACGATGGAGGAACTACTCCTGAAGACGGAATGCCTTATGCTACACCAAAAGTTTTTAATGCTACTTATATCGGTAACGGAACTTCTAGATTATTAACTTTTAGAGATAATGCAGGAGGAGAGTACCATAACTCTATCTTCCATAACTTTGGTAAAGGAATTGACATTGAAGATTTGGCTTCTGGTGAAGATTCTAAAAACAGATTAGACAACGGACAACTTAAGTTTGACGGTATTGTTTTATCAAATATTGGTTCAGACTTAATCGTTTCAGCTGTAACAAACCCAGGAGCTGATTTATCAACTCATGCTAGTGTAACTAACTTAACGGTTCAAAATGTTACCATTTCAGCAACTAACCCTATTCCATCTGGTTTAGCGGCAGGTGCTGCCCCAACTGACCCTTGGTACACTAATGTAACCTACAAAGGTGCTTTTGAACCGGGAGGAGCTAACTGGGCTCAAGGTTGGACATTGACTTTCCCATAATACAATTTTAAAATAGCTTTAAAAAAATTAAAAAAGACCTTCCCATCTCAGATGGGAAGGTCTTTTTTTGTTTTATAGTTGTTCTGCCAATCCAATTAGAAGTCCTTCCGTTCCACGGATGTAGCAAAGCCGATATGAGTTTTCATACTGAACCATTTCACCAACAAGTTCAGAGCCGTTTTTTATGAGTCGGGAAACTAACTCGTCAATGTTGTCAACTCTAAACATTATACGCAGATAACCGAGAGAATTAACAGGTGCTTTTCTATGGTCTGATATAGTTGTTGGGTTAATAAATTTTGAAATTTCAAGGCGGCTGTGTCCATCAGGTGTAACCATCATAGCTACTTCCACGTTCTGATTGCCAAGTCCAGTAACACGACCAGCCCACTCACCTTCAATTGTAGTACGCCCTTCGAGCTTTAAACCAATTTCAGAGAAAAAAGATATGGCGTTGTCAAGGTTTTCTACAACGATACCCATATTATTCATTTCTATTAGATTACTTTTCTTCATCTTTTGTTTTTTAATCATTTAATGAATTAATGCCTTGTTCTTTAAGTTTGGCAAGGTGTTCTTTCATTGTTTTAACTTGTTCGGCAGGGTGCCCTTGCCAAACTGTAACTTCTCCTACAACCTTAAACGGTTTAGTTGAACGATATGACATTGTGGGATTACCTGAGAATTTTCTGTCAGTTAGGTCTGGATCATCTTCAATTGGACCTGTTGCTTCAACTAAATAAATTCTTTCGCATCCTTTACCAGAAGCAAGTTCAGCTCCCCATATAGCAGCGTCTAAAGTTGCTGTCAAAAAAATATATTTTGTATTTTTTCTTTGCCCAAAATTGGAGTTGAACCCCGTTTCGATTAAATCTCCAATTTTCAAATCAGCTTTTGTTCCGTGAAAGTAAGTTTGAACAAAAGGAGTTGGATTAAGTTTAGTCGAATTGTTTCTATTGTTATTTTTTTCTGTTGTCATAGGTTAAGAGTTTTTTAATAGCTACTAATGTATAGATAGGTCTGATTTTTATCAAACTTATCTTTTCTCAAATATAAAAAAAGTTTATAAATCAGGCAAATAGTTTTTTGTACATCTTATTCAAAAAACTGCCGTAGTTTTTGTAAATATGAATAAACACATTACTCTTACTTAACAATTAGTTAATATTTGAAGATAAGGTGTAAATCCTTAATAAACAGCTATTTTTTTTGGTGTTTGAGAAAGTAAAGTGCTCATATGTGTTAAGCAAATGATACTTTTTGTCCTAAAATATTACCAGAAAATAACACTAATGTAACATTCGATTAACGTCTCATTCAACCTGTTGTAATTCCTTTGCACTATCAAATAAAAGAATAAAAATGAAAAAATTAGTAAGTACTTTTAGTTTAATTTTAACAACAACAATAGCTTTTTCGCAAGGAATGATTAAAGGGAAAGTAGTTAGTTCTGAATCTGCCGAAGAACTTATTGGAGCAACTGTTTTTGTTAAAGGAACATCTATAGGTGCTGTTGTTGATTTTGAAGGAAATTACCTTATAAAAAATGTTCCTATCGGGAAACAAACCATTATTTGTTCTTACATTTCTTTTAATTCAGATTCCATAGAAGTTAATGTAGCCGATAAACAAGTAGTAATGCATAATTTTTCTTTACAAAACTCTTCTGTAGCTTTATCTGATTTTGTGGTGGAAGCTAAAGCAGTTAGAAGTTCAGAAAACTATATGCTAAAAGTGAAACAAAAATCGGCAACAGTAATGGAAGGAATTACTGCGCAGGAAATCACTAAAAGAGGTGATAATGATGTGGCAAGTGCTGCAAAAAGAGTTACAGGAGTAACCATTGAAGGCGGCAAATATGTTTATGTAAGAGGGTTGAGCGATAGGTACAGTAAAACAACACTTAATGGAGCTGAAATTCCGGGGTTGGATCCTAATAAAAATGCAGTGGAATTAGATTTATTTCCTACCAACATGATTGAAAACATGACGGTAGTAAAATCATTTTCTCCTGATTTACCGGGAAGTTTTACCGGAGGGTTATTAAACATTGAAACGAAAGATTTTCCTGAAAAATTTACTTTACAATTTTCTGCGGGGGTTAGCTACAATACTTTCTCTAGTTTTAATGATCAATTTTTATCTCATGGGGGTGCTTCATCTGAATTATTTGGTAAAGATGATGGAGGTAGAGATATTCCTGATCCGATATTAACCGGTGGTGTTCCTCCTTTGTTTGTAAATAATGCTCAGTTGGAAACAGTTACTAAATCTTTTAGTAAAGAAATGGAAGGGGTAGAGTCGCCATCATCAATCAACCAACGTTATTCCTTATCTGTAGGAAATCAAAAAACAGTTTTTGGAAATACACTTGGATTTGTTGCCGGACTTTCTTACTCAAGAGAGTTTGTACACAAACAACAAAATGCATTTTCGGGAAGATACAGTTTAACAGGGAGTGTTGATGAGGTGGAAGAATTAATTACACAGCAAGAATTAAATGATACTAAATCTCAAGAAGAAGTATTGATGGGAGCGTTAGGAAACCTTTCTTATAAAATAGGAAAGAATAATAAACTGAGTTTAACGTATGTTCGTAACCAAAGTGGTACTAAAGAAACTACTTTTCAGGAAGGTATTTTCCCAAAAGAAGATCAAGGATTACATTACCAAACAAGAAGTTTATCTTATCAAGAAAGACAGTTAACCAGTTATCAATTAAAAGGTGATCATTATGTTGAAGGGTTGAAAAAACTTAAAATTGATTGGTTAACGGCTTATTCTACCTCTTCTCAATATACGCCAGACCAACGTTATTTTTCTAATGATTATACAGTTAGTACAGATAATGATACTACTTATAGTATAAATACTTCAGCTTATCCGGCTCCGGCTCGTTTTTACAGGTATTTAGATCAATCTACTTTTGATGCCAAAATGAACTTAGAGTTTACTATGTTTGAAAAAGATGGTAAATCATCAAAAATTAAATTTGGTGGAGCTTATTTATATCAAGATAGAACATTAAGTGAGTTTAGATATAATTATAGAAAACAAGGGGCTAACATGTTTACGGGAAGTGTTGTTGATTATTTAGCAGATGAAAATATGATTTTGCCATCACCTGGAAATCCTGTTTCTCAGTACATTTATATGGAAGATGCTTCTGAAAAAAGAAATAACTATGTAGGGGAGCAAATTATTACTGCCGGATATTTAATGGGAGATGTTTGGGCTACTAAAAAATTAAGAGTTATTGGTGGAGCAAGGTTAGAAACCACTTACATTACGAGTGTTAGTGCAGATGAAACCCAAGAAGCAGGTTTGTTAGAGAGTGTTGATATTTTACCTGCTGTTAATTCTTCGTATGCACTTTCTTCTAAAACAAACTTAAGAGCAGCTTATTCTAGAACGTTAGCGAGACCTACTTTTAGAGAAATTTCCGGATTTGCTTCTTACGATTTTGCTGCTAACTGGATTATTATTGGTAATCCGGAATTAGACAGAACATTGGTAGATAATTTTGACTTAAGATTTGAATTGTTTCCAAATTTAGGAGAATTGGTTTCCTTTGGAGTGTTTTATAAAAACTTTACTAACCCTATTGAATTTGTGTTTAATACACAAGCTCAAAATGATGAGTTAACGTGGAGAAATGTAGAAAACGGGAAACTTTACGGAGTTGAGGTGGAAGTAAAAAAACAATTGAACTTTATATCAAACGATAAACAACAATTTAGTATAGGAGGTAATTTCTCTTTAATTACTTCAAAAGTAGATATTGATGAACAACAATTAGAATTAATAAGAGCTCAAGATCCAAGTGCTGCAAGTACAAGAGAAATGTATGGTCAATCGCCATACATAGTAAATGCTTTTTTAGGATATAACAATGATTCTTTAGGCTTATCTGTAAACTTAAACTACAATGTTGCCGGAGAAAAAATTACTTTAGTGGTAGTAGATGCAACGCCTAATGTAAAAGCTCAACCAGTACATCAGTTAAACGTTAACTTAACCAAAACTTTAGGGGATCATTTTAAACTGAGACTTTCGGCATCTAACTTATTAAATCCTATTGTTAAACAAACACAGGTTTATAAAGATGTAGAATATACATTCAATTCTTACCAATTAGGTAGAACGTATGGTGTAAGCTTAAGCTACTTGTTTTAAAAGGAAAGATTTTATATTTACTTTTTAATCCCAACAAGCTTTTTAACTTGTTGGGATTTTTTATTATAAAAATGCTATTTTAATTTAGTGTTTGGTTGTAAATCAATTTTAAAAAATTAAAAAACTGTTAATAATCTCAAACAAACAAAAGGTTTTTAACGTAGAACCCTATTTTTGATAAAACCCTATTTTTATAAATAAGAATTAGACGAAATAGCGTATGCACAAAATAAAATATGGCATTTTCTTTTTTATTGTTTGGTTTCAACTAAACATACAAGCAAAAGTTACCACCCAACAAGAATATATAGATTCTTTAATTACGGTTGCAGCAACTTTACCTAACGATAGTGCTAAAGTAGTATTATTGGAAAGAATAGGTTATTTCTATATTTCATTAAATCCAACTGAAGGCAAAAAATATACTACAAAAGCGTTAGAATTAGCTCAAGAATTAGGTTTGAAAAGCAAAGAAGCTTCTTCAATAGCTTTATTAGCTGCTAATTATGCAGCGAATTCAGAATTTGATAAGGCGTTGGAATATAACCAGCAATCTATCAAAATTTTTAAATCGATAGACAACCCAAAAGGAGTGGCAGGTGTAAAAACAAACTTAAGTCAGGTTTATACCAAACTTGCCAATTATACCAAAGCAATAGAGTGTAATTTTGAGGCACTTAAAATTTATGAAGAAACAGACGAGCATAGAAATAAAGGGATTGTTTATGAAAATATAGCTAACATTTATTATGAATTAAAAGAGTTTGATAAAAGCAAAACCTATTACATAAAAGCATTAAACCTCTATAAAAATCATACCACTGATGCTGATGAAGCTAGAGCTTTAGGAAATTTAGCTCGTGTTTATATGGAAATTCCGCATTATGATACGGCAATGCTTTATTTAAACAAAGCGTTTAATATTAATCAGAGAAATGGAAATAAGTCAGGGGCATTAATCAATCTTTCTAATATAGGAAATGTACATTCTAGAAAAAAAGAATATGTTGAGGCGTTAGAATTTCATTATAAAGCATTAGAAATTGCTACTGATTTAGGATTAAAAAATCATATAGCAACCGGAAAAGGCAATGTAGGAAGCATCTATTTAAATCAATATAAAAAAAGCAATCCTTCTAACCAAAATTTAATAGATAACGCTCAAAAATATTTAACAGATGCTATTGCCTTGTGTGATGAAATTGATTTCAAAGCTCCTAAAGTGGGTTTTTTGGAAAGTTTAATAGAGGTTTATGTTATCCAAAAAAACTACCAAAAAGCTTATGAACTTACGAATGAAAAAACAGCTATAAATGATTCGTTACATTCATTAGCTTCAAAAGAACAACTTTCTAAATTAGAAACTCAACGAGAAATAGATTTAAAAGATAAAGATTTGCTTATTAAAAATAAAGAGCTTGAAATCATTTCTTTAAATAATCAGAAAAAGTCGTTGTTTTATACCTTTGCCATTGTTATTTTAATAATTCTATTATTTGTGGCATTTACCTATTACAGAAAAAAAGAAAAAAAACACGACAAAGTTATTTCGGAAATAAAACAAATTCAGTCTCATGAAATTAGAGGACCAATTGCAACTATTTTGGGGTTAATAAAGTTGTTAAAAGATAAAGATAGACCAGATGAATCTAAACGAGAAATAATTGAAGGAATTGAAGAAACGACCAACAAACTTAATGCTGTTGTAAATCAAATAATAAATAATACTAAGAAATAATTATACATTATTATGAAACTAAATTCCGTTTTGGTAATAGATGATTCTAAGTATGATTTGTTTATAGCCACAGAAATATTAACTGATTATTGTGATGTCAAAGAAATTGTTTGTGTTGATTCAGCTCAAAAAGGATTAGCGTATTTGCAATCAAAAGAAAATGCACTTGAAGAACTGCCTGAAATCATTTTTTTAGACATTAAAATGCCTTTGATGGATGGTTTTGATTTTTTGAACCTTTATAGTCAACTTTCAGATAAAATAAAAAATCGTTGTAAAATTTATATGTTAAGTTCTTCCTTAGATCCAACTGATATAGCAAAAGCTAAGAATAACAACGATGTAATAGACTTTATTGAAAAACCACTTTCAGAGAAACATATCGGAAAGCTTTTTAATTAACATCATAATATCCTAACCACATAGGGACATAGAAAAATCTGATATAACAAGATTTTTAAAGTACCACAAAGTGTTTCCATTTTATGGAAACAAACTAGATACAACTATTGTCGTTTTCTTTTTGGTATAAAAACTATGTAACTATGTGGTTAAATCAGGCAAGAAATATAAAGCTGATTATTTTTTACTGAACTTTTTTCGCCAAGCTGCAATTTTCCTCTTCCATTTACTTATAAAAGGCTCTTTGTTTTCTTCTTCTTTGTCTTGAGTTCCTATTAATAAGGCAATTGGTTTTAGTGTATCAAACTCTTGACAAACTACTTTAAGCATAGCGGCAAATGGTAAGAATAATACCATTCCTGCAACTCCCCAAATAGTAGCACCAATAATTAAACTTAAAATAGTAGTTAAGGCATTAACTTTTAAACTTCCACCAACAATTTTAGGACTTAAAAAGTTATCGGTAATCAACTGAACTGCCCAAAAAAGTATAGCAACTTGTGCTCCCATAAAAAAAGAACTATATGCCATCATGGTGTATAAAATTGGAATTATGGCACCAAATGCAGTTCCTATGTATGGGATGATAGAAAGTGTTGCTGCAAAAAAACCAAACAAAAACGGATGGTCAACGCCAATGATCATTAATCCAAAACTGTTGGCTAAACCAATAATAATAATTAGTAAAATCATTCCAAATAAATATTGCTGACCAACTTGCTGAACAGATTTTAACATCTTAAATACACGGTTGCGGTTCTCTTTTGCTGCAAAAGCTACAAAGCCTTTGGTTAAGCCTTTTCGGTAAATTAAAATTAAAAAAGTAAAAATGATGGTGGCAAATAAGCCGGTTATAAAATTAGCAGTGCTGTTAAATGTTTGTTGAGCTAATGTTCCTGCAGTTTTTTGAAGCCAACCTCTGTTTTCTGCTAACAATTGGTCTTTGTTTAAATCTTCAACAAAATTGATGTTATTATTAATGTAAACCGTTGCGTTAGCAATTACATCTAATACTTTTTCCTGAAAATCTGTAAGCTCTTTAGATAAGCCTATAAGTTGTGCTGAAAAAATATAGATACCTCCGCTCAGTACTAAAAAAACGATAAAAATAGATAAAAAAGCAGCAATTAAATCGTTCATTCCCCATCGTTCAAAACGTTTGGCAAGTGGAAATAAAATAAAAGATAAAAACAAAGCAAAGGCTAAGGGAATAAGAATAGATTTTGCAAAAATTAATATTACAAACAACAAACAAACTGTTGCAAGGGCAAAAAATAACTTTTGAAAGGAGATGTTCATAGTAAATGGTAAGTTCTTATTTGCTCAAAGATAAGTAAAGTTTTAACGTCTTTTCTGTGTAATTTTGTTGACTATTTAATTTTAACATACAATGGCCTCATCTCAATTTAAAAAATTCGGTATTTTAATAGCAATTTTAGTATTACCATCTTTATTTTATTTATTGCTTTATACAGGAGAGCATAACTTTACAAGACTACCGGTTTATGGTAATAAAACTGCTGTAGAAAATCCTGATGGAAGCTTTGACACCACCTATCATCAAATTCCTTATTTTGAGTTTATTAATCAGGATGGTAAAAAAGTTACTCGAGATGATATGTTGGGCAATGTGTATGTAGCTGATTTCTTTTTTGTTACCTGTCCCACCATATGCCCTAAAATGACAACCAATATGAGGTATGTACAAGATAAGTTTTCCGACAGAAAAGAGCTGAGGTTTTTATCAATAACTGTAAACCCGGAAGCAGATTCTGTGCCTGTACTTAAAGAATATGCTAAAAAAGTACATGCCAATACTGATAATTGGGATTTTGTAACCGGAAATAAAGATGAAATTTATGACATTGCTTTTAATGGTTTTTTTGTAAATGTTGCCAAAGATTCTATTGCTGAAGGAGGGTTTTTACATTCTCAACTGCTTATTTTAGTTGATAAACAAGGTAGGGTAAGAGGTTATTTTGATGGAACAGTATTTTCTGAAATGAAAAAAGATTTAACAGATGCTATTGATATTCTTTTCAGAGAAGAGGCTGTTCCGTTAAAAGGCAGCAACAAAAACAAAATAGAACAGAAGAAGGAGTGAGGTTTTTAGGTTTAAAGTTTGAGAACTACTAATAACCATTAACGGATAACTAATTACAATACCTATTAATTAATAAATAAACACTACCTAAGCCTAATTCTCCCGCTCTGCTAAGATCTTTACAAGCTTGTTCGTGATTATTTAAGATAAGTAAAATTAATCCTCGGTTTAGGTACGCTTCAGAAAAACTGTTGTCTAACTCAATGGCAACACTAAAATCTTCAATAGCATTAATGTATTTTGATAATTGAAAGTATAAAATCCCTCGGTTAAAAGCAGCATATTTAAAAGCAGGATTTAGTGCTATAGCTTTGTCGTAATCTTTAATAATCATATCAATATTAATGTTCGAATTTTCTGATTCGTTTAGCATTTGATGAAATAAATTGGCACGAGCAAAATAAGCTAAGTAATAGTTTTTATCTATAAACAAGGATTTATTAAAATCTAAAATGGCTTTTTCGTGTTGTTTTAAAGAAGCATAAATAACTCCTCGCTGAATGTATAACTCAGCATTATTAGGGTTTTTAGAGATTTTATCATTAATAAAACGCAGCTTTTTTTCCTTTAATGGGATATCTAAAACTTCTTCATCTTCCATTTTTAGAACAAAGTAAGGTGTGTACGATTTATAGCTTTCATTCCACGAATCAATTACTTGCTTGTTCTTATTTTGAGCTAACAGACTAATATAATAGGGAGATGATAAGGAAATGGTCTGGTCGCTATATTTGGTAACATTTTCGTTGGTATTATCGCTAAATGAAGTTAATCGGGCTAAAAATTCTTCCTCAACTTCTTTTAAACTATCTGTGGCATTGCTTTTAGTTCGATTAATCAATTGAGCCGTTTCTAAATCGGTTTCTGCTTTACTAATGTTCCCTAATTGTCTGTAAATATTACTTCTTAGTTTGTATCCATCCACAAAATCGGGGTAAAGAGCTATTGCTTGTTCCACATCTGCCAAGCTTTCTTTATATTTTTTTAGCTGATTAAAAATGGCTGCTCGGTTATAGTAAGCCAAAATATTGTTTGGACTCAAGAAAATAACTTTATCGTAATCTTTTAATGCATTTTTATAATCATTTTTTTCGGCATACAAAATGGCTCGATTGTAATATGCTGTAGCTGATTCAGGTGAAATGCTAATCACCTTTGATAAACTTTTTAAGGCTTCATCATTTTGTTCGAGTTTTATAAAAATCATGGCTTGCTGAAAATAAGCATAGGTATTTTCGGGTTCAATTTGTAATGCAATTTGAATATTGGTTTGAGCAGTATCGTAATTTCCTAAATAGTAGTGTGCAGTTGCTTTACGCACATAAGAGGAAGCATTGAATTTATTATTTTCCAATATTAAATCAAAATCGGCAATGGCTTCTCGGTATTGTTTGTTCCCCAATTTCGACATGCCTCTGATAATATACGTCAGTTCTTTTCTAGAACCATAATGAATGGCTTTATTACAATCGTCTATGGCTTTGTCATATTGATTGAGGTAACTATAAACCAATGCTCTGTTTAAATAAATATCCGGATTTATAGGATTAAGTTCAAGTGCTTTATTAAAATCTTCAAAAGCACCATCATAGTTTTTTAGTCGCTCACGAGCTGAACCTCTAATAATATATAAATCTGTTTTTAAAGGTCGAAGTTTAATGGCTTCAGTAAAGTCCATTTCTGCTCCGGCAACATCACCAAGTTCAATTTTAGCAATACCTCTGTAATAATAAGGTTCGTAGTTAGGAGGATAGTTTTCAATAACATAATTAAATTTTTGTATAGCACTTTCATATTGTTTTTCAGAAAGTTCTAATCTACCCACCAATAGTTTGTTTTCTGTTTTTAATTGTGAAAAGCCAGCAAAGGTAAAAAGCATTAAAAAGACTAGTATAATCAAGTTTAAACTACTTGAAGAAGTAACAAAAAAAGAATTTTTATGTTGAGCTTGGCTGATAAGGTAGTGTGTTAAATTACTTGTGTAACGTTTGCATTAAACTATTATTTCATATGTAAATAATATTCTTTTTTATATGTCATATGTAATACGCCATGTTATCTTTATCTCTGATTGTATACTTTTGTGCGTGGCTATTTTAAATTATACAAAAAGATCAATTTTTTATCGCCTACAACCAGATTAAGGGTGTTGTCGTTGTTTATATCGTCAATCATAAACGGAGTAGAACCATTTAGTGGAAAATCACTTTCAATTGTTCCTGCATCATTAATTAAATAAATAGTTGAAGCTGTAACTACACCAATTTTTTTACTTTTATCGGGTAAAGAAAATAACAATGGCTGATGCGTGATGGTTTCCGGAATTTCTGTTTTGAATAATTGGTTGGCTGAGTTATCGCTAACAATTAGTTCATTTTCTAATGCAAAAACATGGCTACTCGAATTAGCTGTAGGGCTAATATTTGTAGGGCTAAAACTATAAAAGTCTGTTTTGTTTTCTGAAATAAGTTTTAGCGTTTCCAATTTATCGTTGAAAAACAATTTTACCACATTGCCCGAAGAATCAGCACAAATTAAGTAAGAAGAAGCCAAGTCTTTTTCTACTTTCAAGAATACTTCGTTGGCAGTAGTGGGCAAGGTAGATTTTAGTTGTAAACGATCTTTACCGTTTCGTTGAACTATTTTTATACTTCCGTTTTTGGTTGGAATTACAATATAATCTTTGTTTCCAATAATAAAATGTTTGATAATTCCACTTGGCGAGCTTTTAGAAGCATCATAATCCCAACCTTTTACCAAATCGCCATTACTATCGTAATTATAAACGATGTTGTTGCTACAGCCAATTAGAATACGGTAGTTTCTGTTGTTATCATAATCCAACGGACTAACAGGAGTGGTGGCTTCAGCTTTAAGTTCAACAGGAAATTTATTTACATTTTTCCCATTTCTGTCGAGCAGATAAATTTTACTTTTAGTAGAAAATAACAATTGCAACCTATTATTTTTAAAGATATCTACCTGATGTATTTGTCCGTGAATTCGCTCGCTAAGTTGTTTTGTCCACAATATTTTACCGTTGGTGCTTATCAGGTACAACTTATTATTTACATCTTGCACAATTACTTCTTTGGTTTGCGTTAGATGGTTGAGTACTATTTGCGGAGTAGTTGCTGTAGTGTCCAGTAAAACTTCCCATAATGTTCGGGTATCTTGTTTGTAAACAGGGTTGTATTTAAAATAAATATTGTTGTAAAACAATTGGTCTTTTTGTGGCGAAACCTGAAAGGCAATCGCTTCAAATTTTCTGATAAATTCAATGTTGCTATCAATTTCGGGGATAAATGGTTCGTCCATAAATGTTTTGTACCAATGTACCGAACGAGCAATGTTGTTATACACAAATATGGAAGCACTGCTAGATAACTGGTCGCTAAATGCTTGGAAGTTTTCATCTTTCTTTAGCGTTTTTTCGGCAACATAGTTTTTGTAAAATTCATTAATGCCGGTTTCGGTTTCTCCAAAAACTAAATAATCATCAATAAATAAATAATAAGGCTGATTAATATCGAAAAAAGGCTTGCCAAAAAGTTGGCTAAAATGCAATTGAAAATTTAATTGTTGAGGAATTTGCTCATTTTCTGTTGAGGCTTGTAAATTTGTTTTTTGTTGAATTGCTTTTAAATTTTCTTTGGCATTTTCTAGGTTATTTACTCGGAAAAGTACAAACCTGTTTCCCATTAAATCTTTATTAAGTGGTTCGGTAATTACAAATGCTAATTCATTGCCTACATTCGCTACTAATTCTGCTTCTATATCAATGGAATGAGCTCCACTTATGGCATCAATATATTTTTCGTAGTCAAAATAAGTGTTGTTTTGTTTTAACCAAGACTTTCTGTTTTTAAAAAACGTTACGGAATTACTAAAACTGTAATAATACAAAAAAGCAGTATTGGCGGGAATAACACCGGTAAGGTTAATTTTTGGTCCGCCCAAGGTATTGGTTTGATCTGCAAAAAGCGAGAGGAAAGAGTTTTGTTGGGCATCTACAGAGGTAAACCCATTTAACATAATGGAATTAGATTTTAAGGTAATATCCAAGGCGCTCCACGAGGCATAATTAGTAGCTTTTGCTACTTTTTCTTTATGTTGTTGATGAACAGGTTGAGCTAATAATTTGGGTAATCGTTGGTGATTAATAAAAATATTTCCGTCAGGCACTTCTCCCGTAGTGCTTAAAATGGTATTAAAAGCTTGGTCATTTAATAATGATGTGTTGCTTTTTAGCTGACGAATAACGTCTTCAATTAGCAATGAGCTGTGGCTAATGGCAAAAATGGATTTATCAAATGCAAAAAACAATTTTTCATTATTTTTAGTGATGCTGTAAATGTTTTTTCCATCGTAATTTCTTGCGGATGGGTTAATTTTAAGTTTGGACTTTAGCAACGTCAACACATTTTTTTCATCAATGTTGGGTAGGGTAGAAAAATAAAAAACAAAATCGTAACTGTTGGCACCCGATAAGTGCATGGACATTAACATCGACTTTTCGGAAAGTACCGTACTTATTTCGTTAATGGCTAAAACGGAATCTAAAAAATGGGCTTGTTGTTTAATGGATTTAAAAGTGGAGGTATTGTTGGTGAGTTCTTCCCAAATAATATTGGTAGAAGCAATTTTTTTATAAAAAGCCGAAAAGTTTTTTTCTTTTAACAGCAACGCAGCATTTTGCGGAACAGCTATAATGGCATTGCTAGAAATAGGTTGTTTAACGTTTTTATAAAAATTATAGCCAATAAATCCAACGGCTCCCAATAACAAAACAAAAATTAAGATTAATATTTTTTTTGTCATAACAGTTTTAAATTCACAAGGTGTATATTAACTGCTAAAATTAAGTAGATATATAGCCCCCAACATGCTATTAATGATGAAACAATTAACAACCCAACGTTAATACAGTGGTTGTATTAACATTTGTTAGGATTGGGTTGATGAAAGCAGTTAAAAGTTTAGGTTGGGTTTGGTAATGTGTGGCTTTTATGATTTGGAATTTTCTATTTTTTCATATTTATCTATAAATTCTATGTGGTAATTTTTTGCATCAGTCAATAATTGATTAAATGTAACAACATAAACTTTGTCAGTTTGCCTCATTGAATCTATTTCGTCTTTAGTTTTTCTATCATCTCCGATAAAGCCTCCAACAACATAAGCAACAACTTTATTTGGATGTTGTGGATCAGTATTGCATCTATCTTGGATGAAACTTCTGTAATCTTTAGCTTGATTTATATCTTTCTCAGTTATTTTGTGATTAGGTCTTTTAAGTTCGATAATAAAACGATGGTTGGAAACAGATGTGCAAAGAAAATCAATTCGTCTATTTATTTCTTCAAGATTTTCTTCTGAAAAATTTTCTTTAAGTAAAGTTACATATTGAGTTTCGTGCCGAAACATATTAATTCTAGGGTCAAGTATCCATGGAAATTTTTCGAAAAAAGGATGTATCTCTCTTACTTCCAAAGCATTTTTTTCTATTAGACTCTCAAAAGTCTTAATGGTCTGAATTCTTCCTGTAGCCAATTTATACATTTCTCTAGCTTCGATATATTCCCATTCTTTAAACAATTCAATTATTTTACCTGAATCTAAAGTGTCTACATTTTCTAAATCTTGAGCAAATGTTTTAAAGGATTCAAATTGAAAAGAATCCTTGACGAACTTTACCAGTTCAGCTTGTTTTTGCGTTGGTATGCCTTCAGAGCTTAAAATTGAATCTACTAGTTTCTTTGCAAGTTTTCCTTCGTGCTTTGGTAATGATTTTTGCCAATCTTCAATATTTATATTAGCAATATCTGACACTAGTTTTATTTGTTTCGCTTTACGTAGTTCCCTTTGATTTTTATAGATGTATTTTACTGCTAAACTTAGATAATCTCTAAGCTTTGAGGTGTCTTCGTCTTCCCAATTTAATGATTTTCTATTTGTAGAGATCACATCTTTATCCCACTCATCAATGAAATCAATATCCAACCAACCTGTTAAATAAGAATAACCAAAGCTAGATGCCTTATCATTATAGAATTCAGGGTCATTTACTAACTTGCCTCGTGAAAAAAGAGCGATTCCATTCATTTTGGTTGGAACAGTCGTTTTGCTTGATATTACTTTCCCTTTTATTTCATTTGCATATTCATAATCCATATCAGTAACAGCTTCTGGGGAAGGAAAATCCCATTCGAACTCGGTATCTATATTTTCAAACCTTAATTCGTTTTTTACTTCAATTTTATTATCCGAATCTTCGTTATGAATGATAAAGGTGGAAAAATCTTTCTCATCGAATACTGTAAATGTTTTCGATAGGCTATATGCTATTCCATGAGGGTCAAATGGAGATTTACGTTTAATTTGAGTTAGAGTGATTTTCGTCCCCGATTTTTCAGATGTTACTTCGTCTTTAACTATAACTTCTGGTTCATAATTTTCGGAAGACGATTTTAACTTATCCCAATTAAGCTCAAAAACATTTTTTTTTCCTTCTCGAATAGTTTCTACTTTGATATTGAGAGCAATCCCAAAAAATGAAAGTTTTCCAATTCCTTTTTTTCCAATGACGAATCTTTTACCTGATTCACTATATTGAGAATTTGTTCGATTTCTTCGATTTCTTCCGATTTTGAGAAATTTCGAGTTGATATCTTCATAAGTCATGCCGTGTCCGTCATCTTGAACTATAATACTTTTTATTCCTTTATCGTTAAGGAATACCTTAACTTCAGTAGCATCTGCATCGTATGAATTTGAAACTAATTCCGAAATGACAGGAGGTAGGGTATAATACATTTGAATCCCCAAATGTTCTATAGTTTGGGGATCAAACTTCATAATTAATTTTTCATCACTCATATTATTTTAAAAATCTGATTTGTAAATTCAATTTAAAATACTGCTTATTATCCATTTCGTAAAGAGTGCCAAAATTGTGTCTGGTGCTGCTTGCTGTTTCAAGTTTAGTGTTGTTTAGCAAATAGTCTTCAAATTCATTACGGTTATATATGTGGTAGCACAAAATTTCTCCGTCTTCTTTTACTACCAAATAACCACCTGTTGCATCAAGCTCTCCTGTCCAAACTTTTGAAGGCATCATTCCCAAAGCAATGTCTGTCAAGAACCGTTTAATTTTGTATGAGTAAAAGGGATGATTTGTTTCAAGGTTAAATTCAAGCGGATTTAATTTTGTAATTTCATTAACTAAATCAACTGTTTTTGAATAGCTTGAAGTAAAAAACAAGTAAACAATCTCTGAAATTATTTTAGGCAAGGCACTATCAATCAAGATTAGATTGTTGCCAAAAATTGAACTTTCCGTTTTTCTAAAACTCAATGCTCCTGAAAACTCTTTTATTTTTTCAATTCTATCTTTTATTTTACTTTTTGAATCAATACTATTGACAGACTGAATTTGTAGCTCAGATAAAACAATATTTTCAATTTCATAAATGAAATTTGTGGTCTTACCGGCATTCAAAAGGGTAGATGCACCACCAAGTTGAGATTTAATACTAAAACCTAATTCCGGGGTTGTTCCTGTTCTTTGGTCATGGATTACAATTCTGATATCGCTTTTTACAGATGATTTTGCTTTTAAAGAAACACAATTAAAAGAATTGATAAAAGTTTCAATTTCAGGAATTGAAAAAGTTGCTGATGTTGTTTCTTTTAGTTTTGAAAGTAGTAATACCGCCTTTTCTTGGAACTCGGTAATTGGAATTCTGAATTCTTCATCTGCACCTTTGATAATAACCAAATCACTTTCATAGCCATATTCGTAAGTGCCATTTGATTCATCACGTAGAATTTTGATTATAGGAAAAATTAGGCTTTCAATCTTTTTTAAGTCGCTGTCTCCGGCAAATAGTTTTTTGTCAGATATGATTTTAAGTAGAGTGTATATTTCACTCCATTCGCCTTTATTTCCTGTTAACATTCTTCAATATTCTTTTGATGATTTCATTTGCAGTTGCTTTTATTGCGGGAACTGCAACTGAATTTCCAAATTGCTTGTAAGCAGAAGCATCTGCCACCGGAATAATAAAATTATCCGGAAAGCCTTGAAGTCTTGCCCATTCTCTTGGTGTCATTTTCCTTATTCCTTTTCTGTTTACTTCGCCTTTTATATGAGTTACCGGAGTAAAATCCTCCAACCTATCATCATAAACCAAATTTCTTTCTCTACCCATTCCACCACAAACTACTGCATTGGCTGTTCCGTCATCTGGAATGATTTCATATCCAAATCCATTGCCTTTGCTTTCATGACGTTTCTTGTGATTAATTAAAGTATTGAGATATGTATCAGATAGATAATATTTTACGGAGACAACATTTTCCTCTTTAACGTCTTCAAATGTTGCATTTTTGTTGGTCGGTTTTGGGTATTCAAAACTGTCAATTCCTAAATCACTTCTAAAACCTACAATAAAAATTCGCTCACGATTTTGTGGAACACCAAAATCTTTTGCATTTAAAATTTGAGGCTCCGGCACGAAATAACCAAGATCATTTCTTAATACATTTAAAATTGTTGCAAGTGTTTTTCCGCCATTATGATTTCTTAAGCCTTTTACGTTTTCAAGGAAAATTGCCTTTGGTTGCTTTCTTTTAATGATTTCGGCTACTTCAAAAAACAATGTCCCTCTAGTATCTTCAAATCCACCTCTTTTTCCTGCAATTGAAAAGGCTTGACAAGGAAAACCGGCACAAAGTACATCAAACCCGTCAGGAATAAATTTTTTAGTTTCTTCTTTGGTTATGTCACCAAATGGCACTTCTCCAAAATTGGCTTCGTAAGTTTTCTTTGCTTGTTCGTCCCATTCACTTGTAAAAACACATTTTCCACCAAGATTTTGCATTGCAATTCTAAAACCGCCAATTCCTGCAAACAAGTCAATAAATTTGAATTTGGGATTTTCGGGTTCAGAAAAAGGGACTTCTTTTTTTAAGTCGAAAATCATATACTGCAACGCTTCTTCAGCTACTGTAGCAGTAATGTCTTGATTAGGGAATTTGTATTCTAAAGCACGTTTTATATGCTGAATGGCTTCTTTTTTGTAAAATTGGGATATTCCGTTTCGATGGTTGTGCAAGTAGTGAGTGAATGCGGCTTTGCCGTATTCATTAGCTTCTATCACCTTGATTTTAAAGGCTTGTCCGCAAACTTCTTCAAGTGATATCTTCTCTTTTAGCTTCATTTATTTTACATTCAATTTTCTGGACGCAAGTTACTAATTCTGTTTCGATTTCACGACCCCAAAAACGAAGAACTTGCCAACCGGTTTTTAACAAAATGTTATTGACCTCTTTGTCTCGTTCAATGTTTCTTTCAATTTTTTTATGCCAAAAATCCTGATTGCTTTTATGATCGTGTTTCCTTTTATTCCAATCTTTTCCGTGCCAAAATTCACTGTCAACGAATATTGCAATTTTGTATTTTTTAAAAGTTAAGTCTGGTTTTCCGAAAACCGTTTTATTATTTTTCCTATATCTGTGTCCTCTTTTCCAAAGTTCTTTTGCGAGTAAAGTTTCAATTTTTGAACCTTTACTTCTTACCGCTTGCATATTTTTTCTTCTTTGTTCCTTAGTCAGTTTGTCCATTTGCTTAGTTTCACTACTTCCTGTAAGTCAATAGCTTCTCTACATATTTACCAATAATATCAAACTCAAGGTTTACGGTATTACCGGCTTTTAGAGTTTTAAAAGTGGTATGCTCAAACGTATACGGAATAATACAAACAGAAAATTGTGTGCGTTGAGCATCTACAACAGTTAAACTCACACCATTTATGGTAATAGAACCTTTTTCTACGGTAATATGGTCTTTTGCTTCGTGGGTAATGGTAAACATCCAGCTGCCATTTTCTTCTTTAATAGATTTACAAACACCTGTTTGGTCAACATGCCCCTGCACAATATGTCCGTCAAACCTACTGTTTGCTGCCATAGCTCTTTCTAAATTAACTAAGCTCCCAATGGTTAAATCTCCTAAGTTGGTTTTTGCTAAAGTTTCTTTAATCGCGGTAACGGTGTAAACATCATCTTTAATATTAATAACGGTTAAGCAAACACCATTGTGAGAAACACTTTGGTCAATTTTAAGCTCTTTTGTTAATGCACTTTTAACCGAAAAATGGATGTTGTTGCCTTCTTTTTCAATACTAACAATTTGCCCTAAATCTTCTATAATTCCTGTAAACATACTATGGTTTTGATACGCCTTTATTTCTGAGCAAAGTTACAAAACCTTTAATTATTCTTGGTTTTGTTCCTTCAAGGGTGAGTTCATTTACTTTGCATAAATAATAATAGGTTCCATCAGGAACATCTGCTCCATTGTCTTTGTGGGTACCGTCCCATTTAAAATCGGGTTCGGTAGCTTTGTAAATAACTTGTCCCCAACGATTAAAAATTTCTAAATCTATGGAACCAATATATTTAAAAGGAAAGGCTTGGAAAAAGTCATTCATGCCATCACCACCCGGAGTAAAAATGTTAGGTAAGTCATAATTCGGACAGTTATCTACACAAACGGAATCGCTAAAAGCACTTTCGTTGCCCACAGAATCAATACCTGTAATTACATAACATCCGGCAATAGAAAATAAATTGCTATGTAAATAATTGGAAATATTATTGTCATTAATAGTGGCAATTAATACATAATCGCCATCAAGAGAATCTTTTTTGTAAAGATTAAAACTCAGCACATCATTAGCACAAGAGCCAAAAGAGGTTTGCCAATTCAATTCGTTTTGTTGTAAATCACAATCGGCATTAATAGTTAATACAGGCGGACAAGGCTTAACATTGTCTATTGGTTGCCCACAAATTTCTTGTGAGTAGTTAATGATAGGGAATACGATATCGGGAGAGGAATATCCTCCAATACTTTTTACTTTATAGCAATAGGTTGTTAGGTTGGATAATCCCGTATCTGTATAAGTAGCGTTAGAAGTAATGTCCAATGAGTCAAAAAGTAGCGTAGTAGTATTTTGTCTGTAAATTACATGTTGTGTATTTGTCCAAGGTACATTTTCATTCCAAACTAAGGTTAATTGATTGTCTGAAGGTACTAACGTAAGATAAATAGAAGAAGCGACAGTAGATTGCCCCATCAATTCTCTTGTCCCATTAGTTAAATTGTAAATATCAACACGATAATAATATTGAAAATCTTTGGTGTTGAGGTTAATGTCGGTATAAGTTGTGTCATTAATACTTGCAGTAGAATCTATCAGCACCATGTTGCTTGTGTTTTGAACACCTCTATAAATTAAATATCGGTAAGGTCCGGGATAGATGGTAGTATTATGGTCTGTTGGTTTCGACCATTCAACATAAATATCTCCGGTGCTTACATCTGTTGAATTTACACTTACATGAGTGATGATAGGTACATTTTTTTCTAATTGTCCACAAGCTTCATCAGATGCTATACTTTTAGCTCCATCGGGGTAGATAGCGTAAACTCGGTAACAATAATCTTCACCGGGAATTAAACCTTGTCCTTGGTTATTGTCTGTGTAAGTAGTGTCGTTTACATTATTAGTTTGCCCAATGTATTGATATCCTGCAATTGGAGGAATTCCTGTTTCGCAAGTACTTGGGTTCCAGGTGGAATTTCCTCTTCTTCTATAAACATGATAGCCAATAGCGTTGGCACAAGTCGGACTCCAATCTAATTTTATAGAGTTGGGCTGCACAGTAGTGGTTAAGTTTTGAATTTTCGGACCAATTATCCTAATGGTAGTGGTTTGATAATCTACTAAATTAGCGGTGTGGGAATCGGTTGCTTTAAAGCTTACATAATAAGGTGTTTTTCTAACATTAGAGCAATTGGTTGACCAAGTAAAGGCTCCGGTAGTAGATGTTGAAGGGGCTGTAACCTGTTGGAAATTGGCAGCATTAGGTAAACTATAAGGAATTCCTGTTGAGGTAAGCGTAACTGCTGAACTTCCTGTTGCAAATATATTAAAACCTAAAAAGTCTCCTGCAATAATACAAGTATCACTAACGGTAGTAATATCGGGTGGTGGTGGACAATTGGGATAAACTGTAATTTGCATATCTCTTAGAATTGCTCCAATTCGTTGTCCGTTTCTAAATTCTTCTATTAATATGGCAATATTAAATTCACCGGCCATCGTTGGGGTGTTCCAAATTAAATCTCCGTTCGCACTATTTATGGTTAAAAAATTAGAAGCATTAGGTAAGGTATAACCCGGAATTAAAGCTCCACCTTGTGCTCTACTTCTGTCAATAGAATAATATAAACTATCTCCATCAGGGTCAACTGCTCCTGGGTTGTGTATATAAATTTGATTTACACAAGCATTATCAATTGGAGGATTAAGCAACACCGGAGAATTATTTATTCCCTGAAAAGGATTGATGTATAGCTTTGTTTCTAAATAAAAAACAATGTTTACTGAGTTGGGTATGTTGATAATGTTTTCATTTCTGTTAGGATCTTCAACACTAATGATATAAGGACTTGGGCTAGGTCCGGGGTAAGTATGTCTGCCAACATAAATATTTTTATTGATGTCGTTTCCTAAAAAAACTTTACTAACTCTGTCTATAGAATCTATAGGAGAGTTGTCTCCCCATGAAATGGGCAATTCCGGTCTATCAGCAGGACTTTGATCTCTGGTGTAAGTAGTTACCGTTATCTCATAAGTTAAGCCAGAAACATGTGTGTAGGTAATTTCTCCTGCACGGTTGTGAGTGGCATAAACGGTAGCAGAAATTACCAACAGAAATATGAGTAATAGTTTATTCATCTTGAAAATTGAGATATAAAATTAAGCATTTTTGTGTTTATAGCTGTAGTACATGAAATAATTTAAACGATAAAGTTCTTCTGACAGATAAATCTTTTCTTTTTTAAACAAAAAGTAATTTTTATTAACAATCAAATAAAAATGAGCTTTTTACAATAGGTCAAGGTTTTTAATATCCCTAATTTCGCAGTTCAATTTTTTCAAAAACCAAAAATTAACGCTAAAATGAGTCAAAAAAAGATTAAAAACGCTTTAATATCAGTATTTCACAAAGATAATTTACAACCAATTGTAGAGAAACTAAACCAATTAGGCGTTACCATTTATTCTACCGGAGGAACACAAAGTTTTATAGAAGAGTTAAAAATTCCGGTTGTACCTGTTGAAGAACTTACTTCTTACCCTTCTATTTTAGGAGGAAGAGTAAAAACCTTACACCCAAAAATTTTTGGAGGAATACTAAACAGAAGAGCGTTGGCAGAAGACCAAACACAAATTGCTGAATATGACATTCCCGAAATAGATTTAGTAATTGTTGATTTATATCCGTTTGAAGATACGGTAAAGTCAGGAGCTTCGGAGCAAGATATCATTGAAAAAATTGATATAGGTGGAATCTCTTTGATTAGAGCAGCTGCCAAAAATTTTGCAGATGTAATTATTGTTTCCTCAAGAGAACAGTATAGCGACTTTTTAACGTTGTTAAATGAGAAAGGTGGAAATTCAGCTATTGAAGATAGAAAAAACTTTGCTCAACAAGCTTTTGATGTGTCTTCGCATTACGATACTGCTATTTTTAATTGGTTTAACCAAGATAACACTATTGTGTTTAAAGAAAGTATTAGAAAAACGCAAGCCTTAAGATATGGAGAAAACCCACACCAAAGAGGATTTTTCTGCGGAGATTTAGATGAAATGTTTACCAAATTACATGGTAAAGAGCTTTCGTATAATAATTTACTTGATGTAGATGCTGCCGTTAATTTAATTGCAGAATATGAAAACGTAGCACCAACTTTTGCCATTTTAAAACATAATAATGCTTGTGGATTAGCTACCAGAAATACGCTTTTACAAGCGTGGAATGATGCTTTGGCAGCTGACCCTGTTTCTGCCTTTGGAGGGATTTTAATTACCAATAAAACCATAGATGAAGCTACAGCAAAAGAAATCAATAATTTATTTTGCGAAGTAGTAATAGCTCCCGATTTTGAAACTGCTGCCTTGGAAATCTTAAAAGAAAAAAAGAACAGAATTTTATTAAAACAAAACCAAGTAGCCTTACCTAAAAAAACCTTCAGAACAATTTTAAATGGTGTATTGGTTCAAGATAAGGATATGATTACTGCTCAACCAAGCGAGTTTACAACAGTAACTAAAAAAACACCGACAGCAACAGAAATTAATGATTTGGTTTTTGCTAATAAATTGGTAAAACACACGAAATCAAATACCATTGTATTGGCAAAAGGAGAACAACTGTTGGCGAGTGGCACAGGGCAAACTTCCAGAGTTGATGCTTTGCGTCAGGCAATACACAAAGCAAAAAGCTTTGGATTTGACTTAAATGGAGCTGTAATGGCATCTGATGCCTTTTTTCCTTTTCCTGATTGTGTGGAAATTGCCCACAACGAAGGAATTACTGCTGTTATTCAGCCCGGAGGTTCTATAAAAGACAGTGAATCTGTGGCTTACTGCGATGCAAATAACATGGCAATGGTAACAACAGGAATCAGACATTTTAAACATTAAAAAAATAAACAAAATAATGTTTACAGTTCTTACAACTTTAAAAAATAATCACCGTTTAATTTCATACATTTACCGTATCATTTAATATTTATCAACATGGGTTTATTTAATTTTTTAACACAAGAGATTGCCATCGATTTAGGAACAGCAAATACATTAATTATATATAACGACAAAGTGGTAGTTGACGAACCGTCAATTGTGGCTAAAGACAGAATGACCGGAAAAATTATAGCCGTAGGAAAAAAAGCCATGCAAATGCACGGTAAAACCCATGAAGATATTAAAACCATTAGGCCTTTAAGAGACGGTGTGATAGCAGATTTCGATGCTGCTGAACACATGATTAGGGGAATGATTAAAATGATAAATCCTAAAAAACAACTTTTTGCTCCTTCACTTAAAATGGTAATTTGTATTCCATCCGGTATTACCGAAGTGGAAAAAAGAGCAGTAAAAGATTCTGCAGAACATGCAGGAGGTAAAGAAGTTTACTTAATTCATGAGCCTATGGCAGCTGCAATAGGCATTGGTATTGATGTGTTGGAGCCAATGGGTAATATGATTATTGATATAGGTGGAGGAACTTCAGAAATTGCTGTTATTGCTTTGGGAGGAATAGTGTGCGATAAATCTATTCGTGTTGCCGGAGATGATTTTACCAACGATATTGTGGATTACATGAGAAGACAACACAATTTATTAATTGGAGAACGTTCTGCTGAGCAAATAAAAATTGAATGTGGTTCTGCTTTAACAGAGTTAGATAACCCACCGGAAGATTACGCAGTACAAGGTAGAGATTTAATGACGGGAACACCAAAAGAGATTACGGTTTCTTATACAGAAATTGCTCATGCATTAGACAAATCTATTGCTAAAATTGAAGAAGCTGTTTTAAATGCGTTGGAAATGACTCCTCCGGAGCTTTCGGCAGATATATTTAAAACCGGTTTGTATTTGGCAGGCGGAGGCTCTATGTTAAGAGGATTAGATAAAAGAATTTCTATGAAAACTAAATTACCGGTACATATTGCTGAAGATCCATTGAGAGCAGTAGCAAGAGGAACTGGTATAGCTCTTAAAAATATAGATAAACTACCTTTCTTAATAAAGGATGTTAAAGCATAAATCAATAGTGATAATTAATACAGTAAATGAGAAATTTTATACAATTTCTAGTTAAAAATTCATTTGTTTTTCTATTTCTCTTTTTAGAAGTTATTGCTTTTGCCTTGTTGATTAAAAACAATAATTATCAAAACTCAAAATTCTTTAACTCTTCCAACTATTTAGTAGGGAACCTTTATGAATCGGTTTCAAATGTTACAGATTATTTTAATCTGAAAACTACCAACTCAGAATTGGCTCAGCACAATGCAGAATTGCTTTCAGTAAACATTAATTCTTTTACTAAAATTTATGGAAACACTATTTTAATTAATGATACCAGCTATTTTCAAAAGTATGTTTATACCTCTGCAAAGGTCATTAATAATTCTACTAACCAAAGAGAAAACTACATTACGTTAGATAAAGGAGCTATAAACGGAATTAAACCCGGAATGGCGGTGGTAAACAGTAATGGAATTATTGGGATAGTAAAAAATGTATCCCCCAATTTTAGCTCAGTTATTTCTTTATTGCACCAAAAAATGTCTATAAGTGGTAAATTAAAAAAATCTGAATATTTTGGTTCTGTTATTTGGGATTCTGATGAAAACAATCATCGTACAGCTACTTTAAAAGAAATCCCCAACCATGTTGATATACAAAATGGAGATACTATTATTACCAGTGGGTTTTCAGCAATCTTCCCAGAAGGATTACCTATCGGAACAGTTCAATATTTTGATGTACCTAAAGGAAGTAATTTTTACAATATAATAATTGAGCTTACTACAGATTTTAAACAGCTATCGCATGTTTATGTGGTAAAATCGCTTCAAAAAGAAGAGTTAGATAAATTAGAAGCATTAATTCCAGAAGATGTTAATTGATATTATAAAACATAGCACTCGTTTTTTAGCCTTACTCTTGTTGCAAGGGTTAGTGTTGAATAATATAGAGTTGAGTGATTATATTAATCCGTTTTTATATGTTTTATTTATATTATCATTGCCATTGTATGCTTCAAAATATTTGGTTTTAGCATTAAGTTTTGTAATGGGAATTTCCATAGATATTTTTTCTAGCACTTTAGGAATGCACACTGCAGCGTGTGTCTTTATGGGTTTTTTAAGACCTTATATTTTAAAAATATTAGAACCTAGAGATGGTTATGAAACCAATTTCTCTGTAAACATAGCCGATATGGGAATGAAATGGTATGCTACTTATGTGGTAATTATGGTTTTTGCTCACCATTTGTTTTTATTTTACGTAGAATCTTTTTCTTTCGGTCAGTTTTTTTCAACTTTCGGAAGAGCGTTGGTTAGCACCATTTTTACCTTAATATTAATAAGCATTACCCAGTTGTTTTATTATAAGCCAAGCAAAAAAAGAAGATGAACAACTTGTCGCATAGAAAATACATTGTTGGAGCTATTTTCAGTATCATTTGTTTGATTTTTATTATTCGTTTGTTCAATGTTCAAGTAGTTAATAATAAATATAAACTCGATTCTGATAATAATGTGCTGCGTGTTATTACCGAATATCCGGCAAGAGGGTTGGTATACGATAGAAATGGGGAATTGCTCGTTTTTAATGAAGCGGCTTATGATTTAATGCTTATACCCGGCCAACTAAAGGAAATGGATACTACCCTTTTTTGTAATCTTTTTGATATTACTAAAGAAGATTTTTTAGCAAAATATAATAAAGCCAAAAGTTATTCTCGTTATAAACCTTCTGTTTTTGAAAAAGAACTTTCTGCAGCAACTTACGGAAATGTACAAGACCAAATGTATAAATTTCCCGGATTTTTTGTGCAAACTAGAACATTAAGAAAATATCCTAAAAATAATGCAGCCCATGTGTTAGGCTATATTGGTGAAGTAAACAATTCCATTATTGAGAAAAATAGTTACTATAAGTCTGGTGATTATATTGGGAAAAGTGGATTAGAACTCGCTTATGAAGAATTATTAAGAGGAAAAAGAGGGGTTAGAAAAATTTTAGTTGATGTACATAACAGAGAGAAAGGCAGTTATAATAATGGGTTAGAAGATACTCTTTCTGTTGCTGGACAAACTATTTATTCTTCTTTAGATGTTGATTTACAAGCTTACGGAGAACTTCTAATGCAAAATAAAACGGGCAGTGTAGTTGCTATTGAACCCAAAACAGGAGAGATTTTATGTTTGGTTTCTTCTCCGGGTTATGACCCGAATTTGCTAGTAGGTAGATCTATAAAAACTAATTACCCTATTTTAACTAAGGATAGCTTAAAACCATTATTTAATAGAGCTACTATGGCCCAATATCCACCCGGTTCTATATTTAAAACTATACAAGCACTTATTGCCATGCAAGAAGGGGTAATTACAGAACAGACGGGCTTTCCTTGCATAAAAAGTTTGGTAGGGTGTCATAATCATCCAACTGCTTTAAATGTAGCGGCTTCTATAAAAATGTCGTGTAACCCTTATTATCATCAAGTTTTCAAACGACTTATTCAGCAAAATAAAGTTAAAAGTATTTTTAAAGATAGTGAAATTGGATTGGCTAAATGGGCAACTAATGTCAAAAAATTTGGTTTTGGGGGAACGTTAGAAACAGATATTCCCGGAGTGAAGAACGGATTAGTGCCGGGAGTAGATTTTTATAACAGATGGTATGGAGAAGGCAGATGGGCTTTTAGTACTATTTTTTCTTTAAGTATAGGACAAGGAGAATTAGGTGTGATTCCTATTCAGATGGCAAACCTAGCTGCTATTATTGCTAATAAAGGGTATTATTATCCGCCTCATATTTTAAAGAAAATTGAAGGGGTTGATACCATTCCCAACTTGTTTACTACTAAACAATATGTGGGAATTGATAGTGTTTATTTTAATCCGATAATACAAGGAATGCTTGCCGTAGTTGATGAACCTGGAGGGACAGCTAGAAGAGCTAAAATTAATGGTATTTCTGTTTGTGGTAAAACAGGTACAGCTCAAAACCCGCACGGTGAAGACCACTCTGTATTTATTGCTTTTGCCCCAATGGAAAATCCTAAAATTGCTATTGCTGTTTATGTGGAAAACTCGGGTTTTGGGGGCACTTGGGCTGCACCAATTGCCAGTCTGATGATGGAGCAATACCTTACAGATAGTATTAGTGACAAATTAAAAGAAAAAAGAATTTTAGAAGCGAATTTATTAAACGTTATTCCTAAAAAATGAGAAACAGAACCAACGTATTTACTAACCTCGATTGGGTAACCATACTTACCTATTTAGTATTGGTCATTATTGGTTGGCTTAGTATTTACGCTGCGGTATACAATGAAGAACACAGTAAAATCTTTGATCTTTCTCAACGATATGGGAATCAGTTGTTATGGATAGGTTTGTCTTTGTTGTTAGCATTAATAATTTTAATGATTGAAGGAAGTTTTTTTACTTCGTTTGCTTACCCCATTTACGGACTTATAATATTAATGTTGATTGGTGTTCTACTCTTTGGAGCAGAAATTAAAGGAGCAAAATCGTGGTTCAGAATTGGTAGTTTTGCTATACAACCTGCTGAATTTGGCAAGTTTGCTACTGCTTTGGCGTTAGCTAAATTCCTATCTGTTTTGGGGATTAACATGAAAGATTTAAAAACCAAAGTTACAGCCATTGCTATTGTTATACTTCCGATAATACTAATTCTTTTACAAAATGATACTGGTTCCATGTTGGTTTACTTTTCTTTTGTACTTGTTTTATATAGAGAAGGACTTTCTGGAAATGTATTGTTAGCAGGAATTTATACCGCATTTTTATTTATCACTTCCTTGTTGATGCGAATTCAAACATTTACTTTTTTTAATAAAGAAATTGGAGGGGAGTTATTATTAATTTATATTTTGGTTGCTTTGGGAGCAGCTGCCATGTATGTTACTAAAAAAATGAAAAGATTATGGATAATTATTATTGCGGTTTTAATTTGTTCTGTAGGAATTGTTTTTAGTGTAGATTATGTGTTTAATAATGTGTTAGAGCCGCATCAATCTAAAAGAATAAATGTAATGTTGGGTGTAGAATCCGATCCTCAGGGAGCAGGTTATAATGTAAATCAATCGCTTATAGCTATTGGTTCGGGAGGTTTTTCCGGTAAAGGATTTTTAAATGGAACACAAACTAAATTTAACTTTGTACCGGAACAAAGCACCGATTTTATTTTTTGTACCATAGGTGAAGAGTGGGGCTTTTTAGGCACTTTTGTGTTGGTTTCTTTGTATTTGTTTCTTTTTCTCCGACTTATATTTTTGGCAGAAAGGCAGCGTTCTACTTTTAGTAGGATATATGGGTATTGTGTTGCGTCAATTTTGTTTTTCCATTTTCTAATCAATATTGGGATGACCATAGGTTTAGCTCCTGTTATTGGTATTCCGTTACCATTTATTAGTTATGGAGGTTCGTCATTATGGGCTTTTACTATTTTGTTGTTTATCTTTATCAGATTAGATGCTGAAAGAATTTATGTGTTGAGGTAAAACGGATTAGAAATTAATAAGGACTAATTTCATCAACTTATTTAACTAATAACTTAAGTAATTTAATTTCGTAAACGAACCATAATTAAAAAAATAGACGTCATGAAAAAACAGCTATATCTTTTACTATTATTGGGAATTACAACCTTAAGTGCTGTAGCACAAAAAAATGTATTTAAAATTCATACACTTCCTTTTGTTTGGGGAGAAATGCGATTGGGTTATGAAAGAGTAATTACGCCAAAACTTGCTTTGCAGTTTAACTATGGAACATTTTTAGGATCTAGAATTCCTTCGCCTATTTATGAAACGTCATCGGTAGAAACGTATTTAAATACAACGCCTATAAAAAACAAATTAAGTGGTTTTAGCACCAGTATAGATTTAAGAATTTATACTAAATCTGAAGCTCCTACAAGATTTTATATAGCTCCTTATATAAAATATAATAAGTACAATGTTACTGCTTCGGCAAGTTTTGAATATTCTGCAGACACCTCTGAATACAATCAACTTACACAACAACAACAATCTGTTGGGGGCTACCAAAATGGTAATTACCATTATGATGTTACCGGAATATTAGATGGAACTATTTCTCAGTTTGGAGCTGGTGCTTCTATTGGAATGCAGTTTTTGGTGGCTAAGGTAATTATCATAGACTTAAACTTTTTTGGGTTAGGTGTGGAATACAATAAGGTAAATGCAGATTTAACTACCAATGTTAGAGGTGTTGACTATGAAAAATGGTTACCTTATGTTCGTGATGAAGTGGAAGACATTACTTATATTGGTGAGAAAATAGAACTTACTGCCGAACAAGACCGAATAAAAATGAAAGCTCCTATTGTTATGCCTACTTTTAGAGCTAGCATAGGAATAGGATTTGCTTTTTAAGTGTTTTTTAATATTAATGATTAATGAAATTTTCCAGTAGAAAAGACATTTTATTTACAGTATTAATACTTGGAGTGTCATTTTTATTAATAGGATTAACATTTTTACAACTGTATCAAGGTAAAGAATGGCATTGGGCAAACTTATTGGTGTTTGCGGTTATATTTTTGTTACTTTGGATTTATTTTGACACATCCTATTTACTTACCAAGGAGCATTTGATATACAAAAGCGGTCCCATAAGAGGTAAAATAAACATTGCCGACATTAGAGAAGTAGAAGCTAACAAAACGCTTTATGTAGGTATAAAACCTGCTTTAGCTCGAAAAGGATTAATAATTAAATACAATCAATACAATGAAATCTATATCAGTCCCAATACTAATACAAGCTTTGTTAAAAAATTGTTGGAGTTAAACGCAGAGATAAAAGTGAGTTGATGAGAAATTAAATGTTGCTAATGCACAAATTTCATTGGTGTATTAGAAGTATTATTCAATACTTTCCACTGTCAATTTTTTCCATTGAAAATAACCGTAAATTACGATTAGGGTGTATGCAAACATCAACAATGCATAAATCTCCAACCCTCTGGTATAATATAAATAAACGGATACTCCATCGATTGCTATCCAATAAAGCCAATTTTCTATCCGTTTTTTTGCCATCATATAAGTAGCAATAAAACTAAAGATGGTAGTAAATGAATCTATTAATGGTTTTTGTGCTTCTTTAAAAAAAGAAGACAATATAAAATACATTCCAAAAGAAAGTACAGTGCCAATAAGTATGAGCAACATATTTTTCTGTAAAGTATCTTGATAGACTTTTGTTATTATTTCTTGCTTTTTCCACATTATCCAACCATAAATACCTGCAAAAACATAAAAAACAGACAACAGAGCCTCTGCATATAATTTAGCATATTCTATAAACAAATAGATGCTTAACAATGAGCCTAGTATCCCAAAAATCCAACATGAAATTTTGTTTTTTGCCATTAAAACCGTGTAAAGCACACCAAAAATTACAGCAACAATTTCCAGTAATAGTTCTATATAATTAGATATCCAAAGCACCATTCAGGACTTTCATTACAAATATCATTTTACCGTATTTTTCAAAAGATGTTTTTATTTCTTGTTGTATTATAGGCATTACTTCGTCTATTTCTCCAACAATATGGGTGCTGGTTGCATTTACTTTAGCTGTAATATTAGCATGGGCATTTATTCTATCAATAAAATCTTGTATGGGCGGAATGTAATCAGCGTTTAATGGATAGTTGCTTATTTCTATGGTGGTTTTCATTGTGATATGTTTTTAAAATAAACCTTTAAGGTCTAATACTATAATTGGTATAGATCTTAAAGGTTTTTGTTTTTAAAAATGCCAAGCAAAATATATGCGGCATCATATAAAAGATTTAAATCTGAGCTAAAATTTCGTTTAAAGTTCCACTTGGACGCATAGCAGTAGCAACTTTTTTAGCACTTGGATAGTAATATCCATCAATATTAACTGGAGAACCTTGAATGCTGTTAAGTTCATTTACTATGGTTTTTTCACTGGCAGTTAAATCTTGTGCAATAGCAGTAAATTTGGTTTTTAATGTAACATCTTTCGATTGTTTTGCTAACGCTTCTGCCCAATACATTGCTAAGTAAAAGTGGCTTCCTCTATTATCCAATTCTCCTGCTTTTCTTGATGGCGATTTGTCGTTTTCCAAAAATTTACCTGTAGCTTCGTCTAAAGTTTCTGCCAATATTTTAGCTTTCGGATTGTCGTTTACTTCGCTTAAATGCTCTAACGAAACCGCTAACGCTAAAAACTCTCCTAACGAATCCCATCTTAAATGGTTTTCATTTACAAACTGCTCAACGTGTTTTGGAGCAGAACCTCCAGCTCCTGTTTCAAACAAACCACCGCCATTCATTAATGGAACAATAGAAAGCATTTTAGCACTTGTCCCTACTTCTAAAATAGGGAACAAATCGGTTAAGTAATCTCTCAACACATTTCCGGTAACAGAAATTGTATCTTTTCCAGCTCTAATTCTTGCTAAGGTAAAATTCATTGCCTCTTTTGGTGATAAAATATGAATTTCTAATCCATCAGTATCATGGTCGGCTAAGTAGGTTTTTACTTTCGTAATTAGCATATTATCATGAGCCCTGCTTTCGTCTAACCAAAAAACAGCAGGTGTTTGCGAAGCTCTTGCTCTGTTTACCGCCAATTTTACCCAATCTTGTATGGGAGCATCTTTGGTTTGACACATTCTAAAAATATCACCTTCGTTAACAGTTTGTTCCATCAACACATTGCCGTTGCCATCTTTTACTTTTACTACTCCTGCTTTTTCAATAATAAATGTTTTATCGTGCGAACCATATTCTTCCGCTTTTTGAGCCATTAAACCTACATTAGGTACACTTCCCATAGTTGATGGGTTGTAAGCTCCATTTTTCTTACAATCGTCAATTACTACTTGGTACAAACCAGCATAACTCGTATCAGGAATAATAAATTTGGTGTCTTTAGCGTTGCCGTCAGGTCCCCACATTTTACCTGAGTTTCTGATGTAAGCTGGCATAGATGCATCAATAATTACATCATTAGGCATGTGCAAGTTGGTAATTCCTTTGTTAGAATCCACCATCGCTAATTTTGGTCGGTTAGCGTAACAAGCATCAATATCAGCTAAAATAGCTGTTTTATCAGCACCATCTAAACTGTTTAATTTATTATATAAATCTGTTAGCCCATTGTTAGGATTAAATCCTAATTTACTAAATGTGCTGGCATGTTTTTCAAATACCTCTTTAAAAAATACTTCCACAAAATGACCAAAAATAACCGGATCGGAAACTTTCATCATAGTAGCTTTCAGATGAACTGAAAAAAGCACATCTTTTTGCTTAGCATCTTCAATTTGTTCAGCAATAAAAGCTCTTAATTTAGCTGCATTCATTACAGCCGAATCAATAATTTCGTCTTTTTTTACAGCTGTTTTGTCTTTTAAAATAGTAGTATTTCCGCTATTGTCAGTTAGTTCTATATTAAAGTGCGTATCCTTATTCATTACCACCGATTTTTCTGAGCTGTAAAAATCTCCACCGTTCATGTGAGCTACATGCGATTTAGAATCTGCCGACCAAGTCCCCATACTGTGTGGATGTTTTTTAGCATAATTTTTTACCGCTTTAGGAGCTCTTCTGTCAGAATTTCCTTCACGCAAAACAGGGTTTACAGCACTACCTTTCACTTTGTCGTACCTACTTCTAATATCTTCTTCTGCTGCGTTTTTAGGGCTATCGGGATAATCAGGAATTTTATACCCTTTGCCTTGCAATTCTTTAATAGCTTCTTTTAATTGAGGAATAGAAGCACTAATATTAGGAAGTTTAATGATGTTAGCCTCAGGTTTTGTTGCCAAATCACCTAAATAAGCTAAATCGTCAGTAATTTGTTGGTTATCAGATAAAAAATCAGGAAAAAGAGCTAAAATTCTTGCCGCTAAAGAAATGTCTTTAGTTTCAATTTCTACATCGGCAGCCGAAGCAAAAGATTTTACAATAGGTAAAAGTGAGTAAGTAGCCAAAGCAGGTGCTTCATCCGTTTTGGTGTAAATAATTTTAGATTTTTGTGTCATGATAAACCGTATTTTATATGATAAAGAATATTGATAGTTCAATTGAAAAATTGAAGTGCGAAGCTACTCATAATATATGCTATTTTCAAGTGTTATAATCATAAAAGTTTCTATTAAAAAACAATACTTAATTTCTTTATTCAAGTTTAAATAATTAATTCAATCATTCCTGATTTTATTAAGTTTCTATCATTGTGTATTTTTACGTTTTGATTTCTTTTTTAGAAAAGACAAAGACGTAAATAGAATGACAACAACAGAATCTCCAAAAAAGATAGAAAGAATTAATGCTCACGGACATTTATTGCCCGAACCACACGAGGTGCCTCAGTTTATGAAAGATAAAAAATTGTTTTGGATAGACGATAAGAAACAATTTATGCATCAAGGAACATGGTCGAGACCCATTACCGATAAAAGTTTTTTCTTAACCGAAAAAATAACTTGGATGGAAAAAAACAACATCGACCATGCGGTGATGCTTAATCTTTCTCAAATTTATTGTAACGGTTGGGATAAACAAGATGCGGTAGATGCTATTTGTTGGCAAAACGATTTTAATGCTTCGGTGCAGCATAATCATCCTGATAAATTTACCTGCGGATTTGTGGTGCAGCCCTTATACATTGAACATGCATTAAAAGAAATTGAACGTTGCGTTAAACAACATAAAATGAAATTGTTGTGTTTACCTACTCACTTTTTAAACGCTCAAAATCAATGGGTTTCCATTGCTGATGAGGTGGTTTTTCCTATTTATGAATTAGCAAATAAATACAATTTAGCGATAGAAATTCATCCTTATGATGGGGAGAAAATGGTAGCATTAAAAGATGAATATTGGCGTTTTCATTTGGTGTGGATGATGGCTCAGTCGGCAGATGCGTTGCACATGTTTACTCTTAAAAATATTCCTAATCGTTTTCCGAATATTCGAACTTGCTTTGCACATGGTTGCATGTTGGGTCAGGCAAATTTTGGCAGAAGAGTACAAGGTTTTGAAGGCAGACCAGATTTGTTTCAAGATGTGGAACATCCAAAAACAACACTCGGGCATCCCAATTTGTTTTTTGATACTTTGGTGCACGATCCTTATACTTTACAATTGCTTAAAAATCGAGTAGGTAGTAATCAAATCGTTTGCGGGCTAGATGATCCCTATCCTTTAGGAGAGATGGAATCAGTAAAAAATTCTTATCCGGGAAAAGTCTTGGATGATGCATTAGCACTAAATATTTTAACTACAGAAGAACTGAAAAGCATTTGGAAAGATAATGTTAGGAGGTGGTTAGGGTAAGCCCAAGATTCATCATTTGTTTTGAGCCGTAGTATTTTTACTGTATAGCTACTTAGTGTTTCTACAGTTTTCACAATTCGCTAATGTTTTTATTATCTGCTGAAAAATGAAATCTCTTTTAACATACACCTCATTATTAGAGGCTATATAACTACACTAGACGGGAAAATGCTTTTTTATTCATGATTTTGGACCCGACTAGTTGGTATAGTGATAATTTTAATGTTTTAATCAGTTTGTAAATTATTTTCTTTTAGCTAAAGCTTTATCATGCTTTTTAAGCATTCTTTTTGCAAAATCCCCTGTATATTCTTTCATTGTACTAGCATAATTTTCTAACAAAGGTAATGTAGGGAAGTTTGTTTCTAAATAATCTAGTCTTTTAATTTAGAAGTTATTATAGAAGTTGTTTTGTTAGACCCTAAATTAGCTCCTATATCCATATTTACTTTGAGTTTCTTAGCAAGACTCCTTTATTTTTTTATTAATTGATACTCCTAAATCAGACACCTCCTCTAACTTAAAGTACTTACTTGCATCTTTGTATTTAATGTTGTTATTACATTATTTTTAATGTTAATTGAAGAAAATTCATTAGGCATTGTTGTTCTAATATCTGTTTGCCCTTTTGGATTTGTTTGTTTTATTTTTCTGTCACTTTCTCTATCAATAATTTCTGTAACATTGAAATAAACTTGTACTTTTTTGCTGTTTTCAATATCTTCTTTAAATGTTGTTTTATCTTTACTTCCTGTAAATACTACAGAGGTTAACAATGTGATCAATACGATATTTAAATTAATTTTTTTCATCTTTTTAAATTTTATAATTAATACTTTTACTCTTTAATAAATCGTTTTGTTCCTATTCCTTTATCCGTTTGTACTTGCAACACATACAATCCTTTTGCTAAATCAACTACATTAATTGTTGTTGTGTTTTGAGTAAATACTTTAATAGTTTTTCCGGTTACATCAATAATTTTAATGCTGTTAATTATTTCGTTTTCGGTATTGATAGTTAATTGGTCTTTTACTGGGTTAGGGAAAATATTAAAAGAACTTAACACGACATTATCTTCAATTCCAACTAATCCACTTGTGTATCTTGATGTCATAAAATCACCATCAGAAACTCCTGTAATTACAATTTTACCATCTGCTTGCAAAGCAATATCAAAAGATATATCGTTAGTATTGTTAATGTCTTCTATTACTAATCCATTTATACCAAATGTATTGTCAAGTATACCAGTAGAACTATAACGTGCAATAACTAAATCTTGTGTTGTTTCAAACTTTACTCCTGTAACTAGTATTTTGCCATCTGGTTGCATAATTACTTGAGTAGGATAATCATCAACATTACCTCCTAACTCAGTAGTTACTACTCCGGCTGTTCCAAAGGTATTATCTAATACTCCTGCTGTAGTGTACTTCAATAATCCAAAATCTGCATCATTACCGTTACTAATATTTCCTGCAAGAAGAATGCTTCCATCAGCTTGTAGTTCCATTGCCCAAGCTTCATCATCTCCCGAACCAGAATCGTATGTAGCAACACCATTAGTTCCAAAGGAATTATCCATTCCAAATTGATTTATCCTTGCGGTATAAAAGTCTTTGTCAGAACCATTATAATAATGTCCAGCAATAACAATTTTACCGTCTGATTGAATGGCTAAAGTTTCGAGTTCTGAATCTCCTGTTCCATAAAAAATAACTTGTTTTCCTCCAATCCCAAAACTTGTATCTAAGGTTCCATTACTATTATATCTCACTACTGCAAAGGCATTTTTTCCTGAAGAATTTTTCACAAAACCTGCAATAACAATTTTACCGTCTGATTGAATTTTAACATCATTAGGAACTGAACGGTCTCCATCTCCTGGATTATTAATAATTAATAAAGAGTCTATTCCATTAGTTGCAAAAGTATTGTCTAATGTTCCGTCAGCATTGTACCGTGCTACAGCTAAAAACTCATTAACAACTCCGGCATAACCCACTACCACAATTTTACCATCTGCTTGTAATGCCATGCCTCTAATCACATCATCTCCCATAGAAACATTAGTTACAACTAAACCTCCTGAACCAAAAGTATTGTCTAATACTCCGTTAACATCGTATCTTGCCAATGCAAACTGGTCAATATTTCCTGTATTAGATTTCCCTGCTACCACTATTTTACCATCTGGTTGTATCACCAAATTTCTTGCTGCGTTATCTTCTGAAACTATATCAGTTATAACTCTGCCATTTGTTCCAAAAGAATTGTCTAACACTCCATCCTGAGCATTTAATGTTGTTACAGCAATTAAACTTGCTATTAAAAAAGTAATTTTTCTCATAATTTTTGTTTTTAATTGTTTATAATTTATTTATTGTAAACGTACTACCCTATATCTGTCTCT
>OJGU01000096.1_pt1 | contig 59498 bp, 33 predicted proteins | sample 1594741 | NCBI WGS metagenome assembly OJGU01 (sample SAMN05416841, study PRJEB24817) | seawater metagenome | isolation source: Sea water | place: Canada:Atlantic | collected 2013-07 | reverse complement strand
CACTAGATCGCTCGTCGGCAGCGTCAGATGTGTATAAGAGACAGGAGAGTAGTCCCCAGGTAAAGCCACTCTCCAAGAGCCGCCAAGGGGGCCGCGAAGCAGTGCACTAAGAGCAGTGTCAATCGAGATCCCAATCGCGGATATGCAAGATAAAGAGCCACATCCCCCACACCAAACCCAATCACCCCACTGACCAAGAACACCCCGAAGGCACGCCCCCCAAATCCCCCACCGAATCCATGCGCCCAAAGCGCCAAGACACCAGTCGCAAAGAGGAGTCTCCAAAAATTGGCCTCCACGCTACCCGCCATCCGGGTCGCGCGGTTTGCCGACACAGCAGAAAAACAGAAGAGAATAGTAGCAAAAATTGCCGGTAACATGAGTATATCGCCCTCAGAGGGCTCCCAAAGCCCCCAAGAACCCCATCAGTAGTTGATTCGCTCCACCGATTCAATCATTCAAGAAGCCAGAATGTTGAAACATTCCCCAAGAACCCCAAGGTAACCATGCGTTATTGGATTGACGAGTCCGGCCACCCAAGCCTTCAATAAGCGGGAATTGGAGTCGATTTCGCCGTTAATTCCAAGAGCACGAAGCGCCGCACAAATTCCGATCTTGTGAAATATGCGCTAACATACGATGATCATCCTCTTTCGAGGGACGCTCGATTTCCAATTGGAGCATCCTTGAGGTATACTCCAGCGCGATCGATGGACGATCACATCATGTGAGATAACTCGGATATTGATATTAGACTTTATGGCCGATTCAGCTGCAACAACGACAAACACCGCTAAGGGTTCCAGCGGAGCGAACCCCACAGACAAGCCCAAGTATCCGGGCATTCGCGTCACGTGTAACGGCAACCAATTGGTGACCGAACACGTTGAAACCCGTATCACCGACGGTGGTATCTTCTACCCTATCACGCCCTCGACAGAAGGCGGAGAGATCTACCAACAGTCGTTCGCCCAGGGACAACTCAACGTCTTCGGAGATCAAAAGATCGCCGTCGAGTGTGAAGGCGAACACGCCGCACAAGGCGGAGCAACTGCCTACTCGGTTGCAGGACGCCGTGCTGTGAACTTCACATCCGGGCAAGGAATTGTCTATGCCATGGAGCAATACTACCACGCTCCCGGAAAATGCTCGACAATGGTTGTTGAGGTCGGCGCCCGTGCGTTAACCAAACATGCCCTCAATGTTCACTGCGGTCACGATGATTTCAATGCTGCCTTAGATACCGGATGGACGATGCTCATGTCCAAAGGGGCGCAACAAGCAGCCGATCAGGCCGTGATCTTGAGAAAAGTGAATGAATTGTCACTTAACCCAGGCATGAACATTCAAGACGGAATGTTAACGACCCACTCCGAGCGAACCTACTACGCCCCCGAATCCGAGCTCCTTCGAGAGTTTCTTGGTGCTCCAGGGGACATGATTGAATCCCCGACTCCAACCCAGAAAGAACTGTTTGGCCCCACTCGCCGCCGTGTCCCTGAGATGATGGATCTCAAGAATCCTATTCTCCTCGGCCCGGTTCAGAACCAAGAGCATCACTTCAATGGAATCGTGGCTCGGCGAAATAACTTCAACGAACCAATCTTAAAATTCCTCGAAGACGCCTACGAAGAATTTGGGAAATTGACCGGACGCTACTACGGGCTTGTTACCGGTTACAAAACCGATGATGCAGACACGATCTTCATCTCCCTTGGTTGTGCAGCTGAAAATATTGATGAAGCTGTCGACTACCTTCGTGAAAAACGGAACGTCAAGGTGGGTTCGCTCCATGTGAACGTCCTCCGCCCGTTCCCTGAAAATGCGGTAATCGATGCAATCAAGGGGAAGAAAAACATTATTATTCTTGAGCGAACCGACGAAGGCATGGCCGGAGACAATCCGCTCGCTAGAGACATTCGTACAGCCATCGGCAAAGCGCACGAGGCGGCAAAATACGGAGGCGACATTCACGCTCTCAAGCAAGAAGAAACGCCCCGGATCTTCCGCGGCGCCTATGGTGTCGGTTCTCGAGATTTCCGCCCCGAACACGTCCTTGGTGCATTCGAATTCTCACAAGGGGAAGCCAGTCGCAAAGACGGTCGTAGTGCGAAGGACGGTGAAACATTCTTCGTGCTGGGTGTCGACCACCCATATGCGGTGATCTCAGGCGAAACCCCTTCCCTTCTCCCAGAAAAAGCAATCGCCGTTCGATTCCATTCCATCGGGGGTTGGGGCATGATCACAACCGGGAAAAACCTCGGCTCAATCATCGGAGAATTCGGCAATGTGATCTCACAGCGCGACCCCAGCTACGACGAACACGGCGTTCTCGAAGACAAGCTGTTCGTCAGCGCTAATCCTAAATACGGGTCTGAAAAGAAAGGCGCACCAACCAACTACTACTTGGTCGTTGCTCGCAAGCCAATCCGAGTCAACTGTGAGTTGAATCACGTTGATGTCGTTCTCTGCTGCGATCCCAAGGCCTTCACCCACACCAATCCTGTTGAAGGAATTAATCCTGGGGGCTGCCTGGTTTGGGAATCAAAAGATAGCCCCGAAACCGCCTGGCAGCGCATTCCAAGCAAACATCGAAAATTCATCCGCGACAACAAAATCCGGGTCTTTATCCTTCCAGGATTCGATGTAGCAAAGAAAGCGACCGATCGAGCTGATCTCCAATTGCGCATGCAAGGCAACTCGTTCCTCGGAGCGTTCTTCCGCGTATCCAGCTTCCTAGCTGACAACGATATTACTGAAGAGAATTACCGGGAAACGGTTAGAAACCAGTATGAGAAGAAGTTCGGACGCTTTGGAGAGGCAGTCGTGAATTCCAACATGGAAGTCATGACGCAAGGTTTTAATCGAGTCGTCGAAATCAAGTACGGCGAAATCGAAGACCCCGATACGTCGAGCATGCGGAAGCCGCCTGTCATCCCAATGGGCGAGCATCAGATTCCTGCCACTGCTGGCTGCGAAGCGAGCGGCTGTGGCACCTGCGCTCCGCCAGAGGAACAGACCGAGCGAGCACCCTACGCGATGCTCTCTAAATTCGATAGTGAATACCGCAATGGACTAGGTTATCACCAACCAGCCGGAGCCCTTGCGTCTATTGGCATCATGGGATCTGGCACGGGTGCTACGGCATCTAAGTATGTCGCTCGTCGGGAAACGCCGGTTTATATCGCAGAGAATTGCACTCAGTGCATGGAATGTATCACGGCCTGCCCTGACACGGCTCTTCCTAACACGGCACAGGAGGTTAAAACCGTCTTGCTAACCGCCGCTAGGAACTACATCAGCGATAAGGAACAGCAAACGATCCTCATTGGGGAACTTCCAGGCATCGAAGAACGAGCCCGTGCAAAAATGGTAGCGGCTGTCGCTGCCAAGGAGAAACTCCCCTTCAACAAGATTATCCGAGAGGAAGTCAGTGCCCTTGAGGTCTTGAATCAAGCCACGAAGGACGAGTTCACCAAAATTATCGACCTGCTACCGCTCGCATATTCAGCCGTGCCAGCCATTTTCCGATCGATCGAGAAGAAGAACCCCGGTGAAGGCGGCCTGTTTTCGATCTTCGTCTCTGATCTCTGTAAAGGTTGTGGCGAGTGCGTCCAGGTCTGCGGTGACCATGATGCTCTGCGAATGACGGAAGAAACCGAAGAACTCAATTCAGAGCTCACGACTGCGCAGATCTTTTCTCGCTTGTTACCTGACACCAACCAAAAGTATCTCGGCCTATATCAAGATGAGACACCCGAAAGTTCGCGTGAAGCGGCTCTCCGGAATCACCTCATGGTACGACGAAACTACGAGGCGCTCGTCTCTGGGGATGGTGCTTGTGCAGGTTGTGGTGAGAAGAGCATTCTGCGTGCGGTCGGTTCGGTGACCGAAGCCTACATGCGTCCGCTCTATCACAAGAAAGCGGATCGACTCCGTGCTCTTGCAGACCGCCTCCAAGCGGAAGGACCAGAAAAACTAGCTAAACTCCGGGATCGAAGTAGCGACGAATATGATCTCTATCGCCAGTCGATCGCTCACGTCATCATGGGACTCGGCGGAGAGTCAGATGCCGACACCAAATCTCGCATCGCCGAACACGGTGAAATCAGCGACCAAGAGATCATTGATGGTCTTTGCGCGGTCATGCGAACGGACGCCTTCAACCACAAGGAGCTCCAAGCAATCGACGGACGTATCCCCAATGGACAATCAGTCATGTTCATGGGAGCAAGCACCGGTTGTAACACCGTTTACGGATCAACCCCCCCATCGAATCCTCACCCCTATCCTTGGATGAACTCCCTCTTCCAAGACGGCTCGACAATCAGCTGGTTGCTCGGCGAATCCTTGGTGGTGAACCACGCACGGCGCTCGGTCGCCCCGGAACGTCTCGCGACGAATCTTTTGACGCGGGACGAGGATGTGATCTCAGAGGCTGAGTATTTCACACTGACTCGTCTGGACGATACCTTGATGACAGATCAAGAAATCAGGGAATTGCCGAAGGTCTGGGTCATCGGTGGTGATGGGGCTCTCGGAGATATTGGTTTCCAGAACGTCTCTAAAGTCGTTCTGCAGAACCGACCAAACGTCAAGATCTTGATGCTCGATACGCAAGTCTACTCCAACACCGGCGGACAGAATTCAGATTCGTCAACCATGTTGGGTGGATACGATATGAATCAATTCGGACAAGCGTCCCAAGGCAAACTGATTGAGAAGAAGAATGTCGCTGAGGCATTCACCTCTGGCCATGGTTCACCATTCGTTGCTCAGGTCTCGATGGCAAACGCAGCGAAGCTCTACCGAGCGATGCTCGATGGGCTGGAATACCGTGGAACCGCCTTCTACCAAGCCTACACCACATGCCAACCAGAGCACGGTGTTGCTGACAATATGTCTGCCGATCAAGCCAAGATGGTTCGAGACGCACGCGGAATGCCAGAGTTCGTCTACAACCCTCAAGTGGGTGAAACCTCTCAAGAAGCATTCAGCCTGAAGGGTAACCCTTCATTGGCAAGAGATTGGTGGGAAGCGAAGTTCAAGTCTACAGGTGACAAATACAACTTCACAGTCGCCCATTGGGCTCTCACGGAAGCAAGGTTCCGAAAGCATCTCAAAGCAATCTCTGAAGAACAGGCTCAAGAGTTCATTCACATGGACGATATGCTAGTCTGCATCAATCAAGACGACGTGATTAACCGCCGGGTGTTCAAGCAGGACCACCGGTCGTACGTCCCTGATTTTGGTGTATACTTCAAATCAGAGTTCAACGGAAAAACAAAGTTCTATACGGTGTCTCGGCAAATGGTTCTCTTCGCAGTCGAGCGAAGAAAAGCATGGCGCATGCTGCAAAGCAAAGCCGGGATTATCAATAAAGACTACCTAGCCCAAAAGGCCCTTCTTAAGAAGGTCGACAGCAACGAAATCGCGCTCGAGGAACTGCAAGGCAAGACTCGAGAGCTCTTTGAGGCTGAGCTTGCAGCCATTGGCTAGCCCCAACAGGGTCATTAATCACTGACACAAACGCCCGATTGCTAACGCAATCGGGCGTTTCTAGTTTAATGAACCCTTCAAGCAATAAACCGTGATTTGGATCGAACGGTCGATCAGGGCTTCCTCCGACTAGAGTCGCAGTTTCACCACCGCATCCCAAATGAGCGCAGCAACCTCATCTTGACTCCCCTGCCCATCGATTGACCGAATACGCTCGGGAGCCATGGCCGCAAGTTCTCGAAATCCATTCTCAACTCTTGTGAAAAATCCATCCCCTGATAATTCGAAGCGATCAGTCGTTGGCTCACCGCTCGCAGCTTGAGCTCGAGCCGACCGGCGAAGAAGACTGACATCTAAAGGGATATCAATAAAAAGGGTCAGATCTGGGCGAGTTTCACCGACTGAGTAGCCGATAATCGCCTGCAATTGCGCCAGATCCAGTCCGCGACCAAAGCCTTGATAGGCGAGAGTAGAATCAAAGAAACGATCACAGAGGACAATCTTACCTGCTTTTAGCGCCGGTCGAATGACACTCCGGACGAGTTCGGCCCGACAGGCACTCACTAAAAATAGCTCCGCCTCAGGTGTGAGCTGCCCCTTGAGATCAGGATCTTTCAGGATTTCGCGAATCCGTTCGCCGGCCTGGGTGCCTCCCGGCTCTCGCACAGAGCAAACGTCGAAACCAGAATCCTTCAAGCGGTGTTCGAGAATCCGTATTTGAGTAGACTTTCCTGCGCCTTCCGTACCCTCAAACGTAATGAAGCTCCCTTGTCGCATCACAGATTCACATCAAAACGGCAAACCCCTCCCACAGTGAGCGCAAGAAGTGTTTTCTGAAATTGCCGTTATTGCTTGATCGTAACGGGAGCAGTCTTCGCATCGGCAGGGGCATTCGGAAATCGTTGTACCATATAAGACGACAGATCCTTGATTTGATCGTTGGTAAGCGGACCACCTTGCCCCTGATGAAAAGCAGGCATGAGCGTCCCGGCTTTTCCATGAGTAATCCAAAGACTCCAATAGGCTTCGTCCCGCTTGATACCAGCCTTGGCAATCGAAAGGTCTGGCACCATCGTGGCTCGATTTGGAGTCTCATGACAAATGCCGCAGGCTGCGACAAACAAATCCTCTCCCTTCTTATTCAAAGCAGCGTCGTAGTGACAAGATTTGCAATTGTTCTTGAAGACCGCCTGTCTGTCCTTGGCAGCAATTTGCATATTTCGCAAACGATCACTCATCGTCATCTTAGCAAGTTTGCCATTCTTTCCGTCCGCCGTAGGATTGGACAAGTGCACCTTGAACGTCAGGTATTTTCGCCCTGCGGTACTATAAACTGAGACCGATTTGGTTAACGTACCACGCTTCCCTTTAAGATTGATTGAAAGATTAATTCGATCGCCATCACCAGGATTGAGAATCCAAGGGAGATCAGGGCTCTCTGCTAAGGTACAACCACAAGAAGGGCGAATCTGAGTGATCGTAACCGGCTTCTTCGATTCATTCTTTACGTGAAAAAAAAGTTCCCCTGTCTCCACACCTGGATCGGGATATATCTCCTTGATCGTTGCATCATAAGTGAGCGTCTTGTCCTCAGAATACTGCCGATACCGGGTTGGGGTTGCCCTTTGGGTTGCCGGTTTTTGAACAGCGGGAGGACGAAGAGGGGTTGGAACCTGATAGGGCACTTGCGCTGCAGGCTTGCCGGCATTCTTGTTCTCTGCGGCCTTTTGTGCTGTGACGCCTCCAATACAACAAAGGAGGAGAGACACCACAGCGTAACGACTTAAATATTTCATCTCAACGAACAATCTGTTCCCAATCTTCAATTCTCCACACGCTGAACTACCCAAGCGCAAAATTCAAGCTCGCTTTGCACGCGGCCCTTCAGGAGTGTCTTCGATGGTCCACCCCGCTGCAAGCAACTCATCCCGAATCTCATCAGCCCGCTGAAAGTTCTTCTGTTTGCGTACTTCTTGCCGCTCACTCATCAGATCAAGAATCTCTTTCGGAGTGTCGTCACCAGCCTCTCCCTTAATCCCAAGCGCCTCTTCAATCTTGCGCCATGCGGCAAGGTTCGCAGCGGCTAGCTCAGCACCTAGAGACTGATCATTCATCTTCCGGTTCATTTCGCGAACCCAGTCAAAGATCACAGCCCAGCCAGACGAAACATTAAGGTCATCGTCAAGCGCTTCGGTAAAGTTTTTGAGTAGTTCAGGATCCGCAGACGCCTCCCCACCACCAGCTAAGCTTTCCAACTTTTCGACACAATCATCAATTCGTCGAAGGGCGGTTTTACCTCCCTTTAGTCCATCGATGGTGAAGTTAAAGGTCTCCCGGTAATGAGATGAAATCAGTACGAACCGCACTTCTCTTCCAGTGTATCCCTGTTCCAACAGATCTCTCAGCGTGAAAAAGTTCCCCAGGGATTTCGACATCTTCTTTCCCTCCACCAGCAAGTGGGCCCCATGCACCCAGTAACGAACGAATTTATCCCCCCCCTGGTGCTGACAGCCTCCTTCACTCTGGGCAATCTCATCTTCATGGTGAGGAAAGACTAAGTCTTCTCCCCCCAGATGAAGGTCAAAGCTTGGGCCAAGGAGTTTCATACTCATGGCACTACATTCGACATGCCACCCCGGACGCCCTTCTCCCCAGGGGCTTTCCCAGAAAACGTCGCCGTCCCCGGCAACCCGCGCTTTCCACAGTGCAAAATCTGCAACGGCATCTTTTTCATACTCATCGTCCGTCACACGGGCTCCAGGCCGCATTTGCTCAAAATCGACTTTCGTCAACTGACCGTAGACGTGTCCGAGGTCTTTATATTTTTGGATACTGAAGTAGACCGACCCGTCTGACGTGCGGTAGGCAATCCCGCGTTCAACCAGCTTGCTGATAAGATCGATGATCTCTGGGATATAATCAGTGGCATGAGGGACATGCTGAGGAGAAGCGCACCCCAGGGCTGCGAGATCTTCAAAGAATGCCGTCTCATACTTGGAGGTGTATTCCCGAAGAGGCACCCCAGCCTCCTTAACTCGTGCAATAATCTTGTCCTCCACATCGGTGATATTCATCACATGTGTGACATCATAATCACGAAAGCGGAGGTAACGGCAGAGGAGATCGGTCAGAACGAAGGTTCGAAAGTTTCCGATGTGAGCGAAATCGTGAACCGTTGGACCACAGCAATAAAGACGAACTTGCTTCCCGTCTGGATCGAGCGGCTCAAACGATTCCGTCTGCCGAGCAAGAGTATTGAATAAGCGTAAACCCATATAAGTAGGAACAAACTAGCCGGACTCGCGAAAGCAAAAAAGCGGAAACTGCCTTCGATAGCCCCAATTTGAATCCATCTGCCGAGGCAATCGCCTCCAGCAGCGGACCGGGACGCAAATCACTCGCCTAACTCAGGATTCCATTGACCACTCGAGAGGATTCCACGCCTGTCAGGCGCATATCAAGCCCTTGGAAGGGAACAGAAAAGTGCCGATGATCGATTCCTAGCAAATGCAACATGGTCGCATGCAAGTCACGCACATGGACAATGTCCTCCACCGCATGATAGCCTAAATCATCAGTCGCCCCGTATTGACTTCCACCTTTCACTCCGCCCCCAGCAAGCCACATGGAAAACCCTTTGATATGATGATCCCGTCCTGGCCCTCCTTTTCCTTGATACATCGGGGTTCGACCAAACTCGCCTCCCCAAACGATCAGCGTGTCGTCTAACATACCTCGTTGCTTTAGATCCGTTAGCAATGCCCACGTTGGTTTGTCGGTCAATCCACAGCACGTATTCATATACTTCACGAGGTCGCCATGATGATCCCACCCACGATGATAGAGCTGAATAAACCTTACCCCTCGCTCCGCCAAACGCCGCGCGAGCAAGCAATTTGACGCGTAGGAGCCGTCTCCTGGATTCGCCCCGTACATCTCCAGTATATGCTCCGGCTCTCCAGAAACATCCATCAATTCGGGGACGGACATTTGCATCCGAAAAGCCATCTCGTAGGCAGCAACACGGGTCTCAACTTCCGGGTCTTGCAACCGACGATTCCGATGCATGTTCAACTGATTGATCGTCTTGACGAGCTTGCCCTGTTGCAGCGTCGTCACGTTTTTTGGACTCTTCACGTAGTTGACTGGATCCCCGCTCGCCTGAAATTCTACGCCTTGGTATCGACTCGGTAGAAACCCAGACGACCACTGACGTGATGCGATAGGCTGCGGATTCCTCCCCCCGACACTCGTCAAAACGACGAATCCGGGCAGGTCCGATGATTCACTCCCAAGACCATAGTTAATCCAGGAACCCATTGATGGGCGCCCGCTGATCCCCGTCCCTGTGTTCATGAAGGTATGGGCTGGATCATGATTGATCTGCTCCGTCACCATGGACCTGACAACGGCTATTTCGTCGGCCATCTTGGCGTGCCAAGGCAGGAAATCACTAACAAGCTGTCCACTTTGCCCATAGCGCTTGAACTGCGTTAGTGGGCCTTGGCATTTTAAGGCCGTCCCTTGCAATTGAGCGATCGGTTGCCCTTTCGTATAGGAATCGGGCATCGGTTTGCCATCGAGGGCTGCGAGAGTCGGCTTGTAGTCGAAGGTTTCCAAGTGAGATGGACCTCCCGCCATACAAAGAAAAATAACCCGCTTTGCCCGGGCGAAGTGGTGAGGAAGTCCCGGCACTCCAGTAGTCGATCCTAAGACCTTCGGCCGCTCTGCTCCAATCAACGATGCAAGGGCAGCGGTTCCTAGATTCAAGCCAGACCGCTGCAAGAAGGTCCGACGATTGATTTTCTGCTCGTTCATGCCTTGTCCAAATACTCAACCAACATCTCACTAGTGCCTTGTAATGGCCTCACTCAAATTCAAGATTGCACGGGCCACACTGACCCAATGCTGTTTCTCCGACTCGCCGAGATCGTTGCCCGGTCCCGACAAGAGCCGGCTCAGAATTTCAATTTCTGTCTCATCTGGGTCCCGAGAGAGCGCTTGCTGAAAGGCAAACCTCAACCGCCCCTCCGGCTCGGGACCACCAAATTCCATAATCCGCTTGGCGAAGGCCTCAGCCGCCTCAACAAAACTCGGATCATTCAGCAGGACCAAGGCAGCAACCGGCGTATTAGATGCCGGTCGTTGGGACGTGCACTCTTCGCGCGATGGCGCATCAAACGCGGCCATCATCGGATGCAAGAATTGTCGCTGCCAGTGAACGTAAACCCCACGACGCCACTGCTGCCCGTCTGAATGTGCCTTGTATTTGCGGGGCGGAAAATTGAGGTGTCGATAGTATCCCTCGGGTTGATAGGGCTTCACACTCGCACCGCCGATTTCGTGATTCAAGAGCCCGCTAATCTGCAACAGCGAATCTCGAACGGCTTCAGCAGGAAGACGGAAACGTGCCTGCCTGGCCAAGAGCTGATTGTAGGGATCTCTTGTTCTCAAGCCTTCGGTTTCCAACGAGTCCTGACGGTAGGTTCGGCTGCCAGCGATCAATCGAAAGATGTGCTTCACATCCCAACCACTATCAACAAATTCAATGGCTAACTGATCGAGTAACTCTCCATGGTATGGCGGTTCCCCTTGCCCTCCAAAATCATCCAGCGACCGAGAAAGACCGGAGCCAAACATGAGAAACCAGAATCGATTCACAAAGACGCGAGCGGTCAGTAAGCCAGCTCCGTTTTCGGCATCCGTCAACCATCGTGCTAGGTCAAGCCGGGTAGATCGTTGATCTGCCGCACCCTTGAGTTCTCCTAGGAATTCGGGCACCGCGGGCTGCAAGACGGGTCCCGAATCGTCGAGCCAGTTCCCCCTTGGCAGTAACCGAATCGTTCGGGGTTCCACCGATTGAGTCACCATCACCTTTCGCTTCGTTCCTTCGATTCGTTTCTTCAGCGCGCGAAGCGTCTCTAGACGGGGTGAGCCTTCCAGCGATCCGTCTCCGGTCCCGGGAACCACGAGATTCTTTGATACTGACTCAATCTCTCGATCGATCATCGCCGCAACTAAGCGCTCACGCTTACTTAGAACTTCGATCTCAGGTTCACGCCGGGTCGGTAGATTATTGGTGCCATTCTTGAAATGTTTCACCTCATCGACATCCGAGAAAAACGCCTGCATCGCGTAGAAATCCTTACTCGTGATAGGATCATACTTGTGATCATGACACTGAGCGCAACCCATAGTAGCACCAAGCCACACGCCTGAGACATTGCGAACTCGATCGGCAGCATAGATCGCCAAGTACTCTTTCTGCTGAACACCGCCTTCGTGCGATGTTTGCAAGAGCCGATTGTAGCCGGTCGCAATCAGCTGATCCATCGTTGGCTCAGCCAGAAGGTCTCCGGCAAGCTGCTCGATGGTGAACTGATCAAACGACAAATTCTCATTGAACGCATCAATCACATAGTCACGGTAGGGAGAGATATTGTGATCTTGGTCTCCGTGATAGCCCACCGTGTCTGCATACCGAACCAAATCTAGCCAGTAGCTCGCCATCCGTTCGCCAAATTGAGGACTCTCCAAGAACGCGTCTACCAATCGTCCATAGGCTTGCCGGCTAGGATCATTTTGAAAACTAGCAACGGTCTCGGGCTCAGGTACTAGCCCCGTCAGATCAAAACTGAGCCGACGCACCAAGGTAACGGGATCAGCATCCTTGGAAGGTGCCAGCGCTCGCTCCTCAAGTTTCGATAGAACCCAATCATCAATCCAGTTTTGTCCCCAACCAGTTTCTTCTGTCGCTGGCGCTGGCCTCCGTTCGGGCAACTTGTATGCCCAATGATCAGACCAAGGAGCCCCCTCAAGAATCCAGCGCTCAAGCAGAGCAACTTCCTCGTCAGAAAGTGATTTGCCGGAATCGACAGGCGGCATGCGATCATCACGATCATGGGTCTTGATTCTAGCGATCAATTCGCTTTTCTCTGGGCTTCCGGCAACAATAGCCGCCACACCAGACCGACTCAGTTTCGCCGCCTCCTCCAAGTCCAATCGCAAGTCGGCCTTACGTTCTTCACCATCAGGTCCATGACAGAAAAAACAACGATCAGAAAGCAAAGGCCTGATATCTCGACTAAAATCGATGGGCCCAGCAGATACAGAACCACAAACAACCAAGCAAACCAGCATCCATCGCAACGAACGAATCTGACAAGCCATTCCCAAGTTCGAAAGGGACTCAATCATGACACAACACTCCAATTCTTCGCACTCATTTTAAACGGACCATTCCGTCAAATATAGTACATCTCCTGATCCCGGCCGGCCGATTCAACAATCTGCCGAAAACTGATTGCCTGAGCCGCGTGGTCCAAAGCCGACTGAATCTTGCCCCACTGTAAGCGCAACTCCTCAGGACAGGCAGAGTCACCCTGGGGAGGTTCAAACACCGCACCATGAATGCAACGCAGAACGTCGCCTAAAGTAATCTCTCCTGGGTCTCGCCCAAGAAGGTAGCCCCCATCCTTTCCGCGCTGGCTCCGGACAATCCCGGCCGCCTTCAGTTCAATCAAGATTTGAACCAGATAGTTCTGCGGAATTGATTGCTCTTTAGCCAACGATTCCACACGCACCGCCCGGCCCAAGGCATAGTGTCGAGTCAAACTCAACACTGCCCGGGCTGCATAGTCACATTTCACCGTCAGCTTCACTTCTCAAAAGCTAACGCAAAACCAACCTAGGGAGCAACACTCCATGAAGTCATCTCAACACTGGGGTTGAAATTCCCCTAATGTCTCGACGAGAGCCCCTGGATTGATAGTCTTTTCCCAAGCAATCACGACATGAAAACCAGACTCCTAACTCTGTTCACAATCGCCACAGCGATCGTTTCACTGGCGCAGGCCAAAGACAACCGGCCCAACATCCTATTCGTCTTCAGCGACGATCACGCACCCCATGCCATTGGCGCCTATAACGGATGGCTAAAATCTATTAATCCCACACCCAACATCGATCAACTGGCTAGTGAGGGCATGCTCTTTGAGAAGAGTTTCTGTTCCAACTCCATTTGTGGCCCGAGCAGAGCCGTGATTCTTTCCGGCAAGCACAGCCACAAGAATGGCTTCATGAATAACGGAAACAGCTTCGATTGGAATCAGCAGACGTTTTCGAAGATCCTCCAGAAAACGGGTTATCAGACTGCAATTTACGGCAAAAGCCACCTCAAGGGACGCCCACAAGGCTTCGACGACTGGGCTGTTCTTCCAGGCCAAGGGCTCTACTACAATCCTGATATGATTTTCCCCGATGGCCGCCGAAAACTACAGGGGCACTGCACCGACTTGGTTACGGACCTTGCTGTGAATTGGCTCAAGGAAAAGCGAGATTCTGACAAGCCTTTCATGCTCATGGTCCAGCACAAAGCTCCTCACCGGAATTGGATGCCAGCCCTCCGACACCTTCACCTCTACGATGACGTCGATATTCCTGAGCCCGCCACACTCTTTGACTCCTGGGAAGACAACGCCCCACCGGCCCGCTACCAAGAGCTGGAGATAGATAGGCATATGGATCTCAACTACGATCTCTTTGTTGATCTCGTTCCAGGATTCAACCAAGCGCCCTCACAGAAACGTCAAGACCGATCAGCCTGGGCGAATATGAAGCGAATGACCCCAAGCCAACTCGGGGTTTGGCGGGCTGCCTACGGTCCCAAAGACGAAGCGTTCCACAAAGCCAACCTCTCAGGAAAAGAGCTAGTCCGTTGGAAGTTTCAGCGCTACGCAAAAAACTATCTTCGCTGCATCAAAGGGGTCGATGAGAGCATGGGCACCCTTCGAGGCGCTCTCAAGGAGCTTGGACTAGATGACAATACCGTCGTCATCTATAGCTCAGACCAAGGATTCTACATCGGAGATCACGGTTGGTATGATAAACGATGGATGTATGAGGAGTCGCTCATGATGCCTTTCATCGCCAAGTGGCCGGGCGTGACCAAGCCAGGATCGCGAGACAAGCATCTGATTCAGAACCTGGACTATGCCGAGACTTTCCTCGAAATGGCCGGCGCAAGCATTCCCAACGACATGCAAGGGCTATCACTCGTTCCTCTCCTCAAAGGAGAATCTCCGAGTGATTGGCGCGAGAGCATCTATTACCATTACTACGAATATCCGAGCGTTCACATGGTCCCTCGCCACTACGGGATTCGCACCGAACGCCATAAGCTAATGCATTTTTATCAGTTTGGAGACGAATGGGAACTCTACGACCTCAAGACAGATCCAGACGAGCTCACAAATCTCTACGGCAAGGCCCAGCACAACAATCTTGCCAACCAATTGAAGGCCCAGCTGATTGCCCTCCAGGAATATTACGAAGAGGATAGCGATATCAGCGAGAAACCAGATACCTGGAAAGCCCAGATGCGGGCTCGCAATTAGTCTCATAGCCAGCAATCGAATCGCTAAGGCGCAGTATCCCGAAAGGATACTGCGCCTTTTTCTGTCCCGCCCTGAAAAACCTACCTCAGGACTGTAATTGTCACGTCTTCTTCGCACGCTCAAGAAATCATCCATCGAGATCCTTGAATCCGGACTCCGCTTCTCACTACACTCATCCCATGCAGGAAGCATCTGAGTTTCGAATCGAAAAAGACACCATGGGCGAGGTTCAAGTCCCCGCAAACCGCTACTGGGGCGCCCAGACGCAACGTTCCAAAGAGAATTTCCGAATCGGAGAACAGTACATGCCGAAAGAAATCATCTCGGCATTTGCCATTCTCAAGAAAGCAGCTGCCCTGACCAATGCCGATTGCGGGGTTCTCGACGCATCCAAAGCATCGCTTATTGCCCAAGCCTGCGACGAGATTCTTTCCGGCGCCCTCGATGAGGAGTTTCCTCTGGTGGTCTGGCAGACAGGCTCAGGAACTCAAAGCAACATGAATGTCAACGAAGTGGTCGCGAATCGGGGTCACGTCATCAACGGGGGCCAATTAACCGATGCGAGCAAGGCCCTCCACCCCAACGACGACGTCAACAAGTCACAATCATCCAACGATACCTTTCCCACGGCAATGCACATCGCAGCCTACCAAATGATCGTTGGCACCACGGTCCCCAAAGTGACCCTCCTTCGCGACACGCTCGCAAAAAAAGCCGAGGATTACAAAGATGTCGTAAAGATCGGCCGCACCCATTTCATGGACGCTACGCCACTCACTCTTGGGCAAGAACTCTCAGGATACGTTGCCCAACTTGATCATGGCCTACGCGCTCTCAATTCCACCCTCGGACATCTCTCTGAACTCGCACTTGGCGGTACCGCAGTCGGCACCGGACTGAACACCCCTCCCGGATTCTCAGAAAAGGTCGCTGAGAAAATCGCCTCTCTCAGCAGCCTCCCCTTCGTCACGGCTCCCAACAAGTTTGAGGCCCTTGCCGCCCATGACGCCATCGTCGAGGCAAGTGGCGCCCTCAAGATGCTTGCCGTCAGCCTGATGAAAATTGGCAATGACATTCGAATGCTCGCTTCCGGCCCCCGTTGTGGCATTGGCGAAGTGATCATCCCCGCGAATGAACCCGGCTCTTCGATCATGCCGGGCAAGGTCAACCCAACCCAATGCGAAGCCCTAACCATGGTTTGTGCGCAAGTGATCGGAAACGACGCTGCCATTAACGTCGGAGGTATGACAGGTCATTTTGAACTCAACGTTTTCAAACCAGTCATGATATTTAATCTTCTTATGGCCGCCCGCAACCTTGGAGATGCCTGCCAATCGTTCAATGACAATTGCGCGATCGGACTTGAGCCCAATCACCCAGAGATAGCCAAGAATTTAGAGAATTCACTGATGCTCGTCACGGCGCTCAACACTCATATCGGCTATGAAAATGCCGCCAAGATCGCCAAGAAAGCCCATCAGGAAAACTCAACGCTTAGAGAAGCAGCCATCGACCTGAAGCTACTAACCGACGAACAATTCACCGAGTGGGTCGACCCAACAAAGATGCTCGGACGTTAGTTTTCAACTCGGTTCAAAGACGAAGACAAGTTAGCCGTTAAGCGATTGCACGCTAACAGAGAGCGGCCGGAGCAGACAGGAATGAGGCAGAAGCAAATCAACAACGTCTGATTCTGATTGCGCAAGATCTGGACTATCCCGATTCCCAACCGGCACCGAACCCCGTTGATCAAGCCTCATCCAATCAGGAATCGAAACAAGGAGACTCCCCTTGTCAGCAAGCGTCTCCCGAGTATTCCCAACCCCGTGTTCTAATCAAAAAAGGTGGGGTTCACTAAATCTCAGTGAACCCCACCCTTGGATTGACCAAGTTATTTTCCTTGGAACCGTCCGATCACAATCTTGCGTTCCGTCTGCGGCTTGAATCGGCTGAGGAATTGCGATCTCCATCGCTCGGGGTCACCGAGGTAGTCGGCACTAGGCAATGACCAGCAATGCCCAATGATCTCGTAGGAGGGATTCATGACGATCCCCATCGTTCCTATCCCGAGTCCTTCAATCGATCCACTCGCCCCGTCTTGAGAATCTCGACTGTCTGCGCTGTGAGGATAACGAGTCGAATCAAGAACAGTCACCGGAACAATCCATCCCCCTTCTAGACCGGACGTCAAAACTCGACTCTCAAGAGGAAAGGCTCTGGCACTAGCCCAATCGATGGACTCAACAATCGCTGAATGCCCAGACCAATCAGACAAGGTTCGGATTGCAATCACATCGCCGGGCAATACCTCTGATAGATCACTAATTTCAGTTTCAAAGCCGATACCCTGTTCAATAAGATCCACATACCGACTTGAAGTCGGGCTTGAGCTTCGCGTTGCCCGCCCAGTCTCAGAGTCAATAAACATATAGTCCCACCAGCTCCAATCGCAGGCTTCCTTCAACAAGCAAGTCACCAGCGAAGCCCCTTTGGTATTATTCCCAGGAAAGATTCCTCGCTCCAAATCAGCCAACCGAACGTAGGATGGGTCAGTGGAGCTTTTCCATCTCCCGCCAAACTGGTTCAGAGGCGTGCCATTGCTATCCGAGTCGATACCGAGGGCATGCATTTCCTCAATCTGTTCATTCAAGGTTATTCCCAGATCGAGGTAACAGGGAATGATAGGTGCCTTAATATCAAGATCCTGTGGATGAACGCCTCCTCCGCTTTCCTCTTCGTCGTCTTCATCCTCAGGCAAATCCAACCGAGCAACCACAAACTGAGTCTCATCCAACAATTCAAGGCGACTATTCACACCGTTCACCCATCCACCCAAGACTTGATTGTAGTCAGAATTCGGAAGACTCCATGAGTGCCCTGTAATCGTGCCATTTCCATCAACCATGATCCCGATGGTACCAACACCCGCACCATGAGTGTTGTGCACCACATTATTCACAAGCACTTTCCGAGAATCGTTGCTATGATAACCTTCTGAGCAATCGAGCACATCGACTTCATAATAGGTCATACCGCTAAACTCAGGCCAGCTATTGGCATGATTCACAGGATATACCATGGGATTCCCGAGATGCACCTCCTTGACTAACCACACGTGGCCACGTGTTGGATTCAGGTTGCGCTTCACCATCACGTCTCCAGGCAAGATATCACCGATATTATCAATCTGAAACTTGAAGCCTTTTCCCTCGAGAATCAGTTCCATATATCGGTGAGCGTTGGGGCTAGCCGTCACTACCGGAACATTGAGAAGATCATCATGAAACGGATGGTCCGTCCAATCCCAATTGTAGGATTGGTTCAAGAGCTTCGTGACGAACGATCCGCACATCGAGCGGTTGAAGGGCATCACATTGGCATCGTGATCTCCTAGCTCAACATTGACCGTACCCTGCCCCCAGCTTCCACCGTAGCTATTGATCTCCTCATTCTGGTCATTCACAAATTCCCCCATCTCTTGATGCTCTAGAATATGTTCAACCAAGTCCAAGCCCCGATCCAAGTGATCAGTCGGAGCCGCAATCAGCATCGCTGAACTGAAGCACCCTCCCGCAATTTGCAGCCAATACCGTATGGCCCTTAACATTCGAAATGGATTTTGAGCATCCTCTATGGTTTTGTTCATACTAATCATGGTTTCTCTCGTTCTATGCGGTCAATTCGTGTCAACAAACCCCATAATGCACGAGGCATGCCAGCCTTCGAGTGGCGCGACTCGACCAGAGACAAAAAGAACGGAATCTCCAACAAAAACGGCAAAACTCAGAACAAAAACTTCTCCAGAAAAAAATCAAAATTTAACCAAGGCAGCTATGCGGAATCTATGCGGATAATGAACCGATGCTATGCGGAGAACCACAAAAGGAGTCACCCCCGTCGAACAGCTTCGGCTATGCGGAGTCTATGCGGACTATATGCTGGCGCTAGGCGTAGGATATCGCTTCTACGCGGAACCTAATCTCGTTCCAGGCAAGGCCGCACAAGCCCCAAGAGCACACCGGAAACACGCGAAAACATCGAATTCGAAAATTGATTCACGACTTGGCGTAAGTTCTGCACACTGACCCTATGGCTCAGTTCCAAACAGAAACCCAAATAATCCTCAATCGGGCATCCCACCGCGATTGATCCGAGTCAGCGATCCTATGCGACTCCCATTTGAGCTCGGCCTCGTCTTGGCCCTGACGATTTCATTTTCGCCACTTCTCGCCCAAGAGAAGCCTCTGGTAAGTGAAGGAATCCCCGTCAATAGAATTTATCCAGAGGGGCACGAGTTTGAAAACTGGCTGTGGATCGGTCCGTTTGCAGCTACCGGCAATGCCTCATCGCAAGAGGCGAGGCTCCAACGACGGAACAAACTCAGCCTCCTCTCCCCTTCATCAAGACTCAACGAGTATGAAGGAAAAGCATGGCGTTCAACTTCCAAAGCAGGCGGATATCTTAATCTCAAGACTCTCGCCGGGGCACACTCCCATGCTGACGCCTATCTCATCTCGTTAATTCAGAGCGATAAAGCTGGAACACAGACATTTCTCCTAGGAGTGAACGACGAAGCCAGGGTATGGATCAATGGAACGCTCGTCTGTCGGGCCATCAGTCCCTATCGAATTATCCCAGACGAGTTCATCTTCACCGCGGAACTCCAAGCGGGACTCAACACCTGTTTAGTTGAATGCCATAATGGCACGCGGGACTGGCACCTAGCGATTCGTCCCCAACCCGCCAAATCGAGCATCCACGTCGGTCGAATCGTCTTTGCTAATGGCAGTCAGGCATCGTGGACGGCCGTCACAGCAACAGACAGCCAGGGCCATTCAGTTCGATCAGGAGCCAACAACAGAGGACTCTACACCTTGGTGATTCCAGAAAGCTTCTCCCCTCCTATTATGGCTCACTTCACCAACCAAGGCTATCGAGGCAGCTTAGAAATCAACCCCTCGCTCCCCATCGATGAACGCCCCATCGGAAAGATTGCTTGGCCGGGAGTGATCGAAGGGCGTGTCTTCGAATCAGCTGAAAACCCACTCAGCAACGCCGCGATCGACCTCTTTGTCGAAGAGCAAGAAACCACCACACAGAAAAAGCATCCGCTTGCGACAACGAGCACCGACACCGACGGCAAATACCGCTTCGCCAACTTGGACAAAGGCCGTTACCGCGTCAGGCTATCGACGGGGGGAGATCACAACACAGAACATTGGGAATCCGGACCGATTCAGCAAGGTCCCGCATCTCAGATATCAGGTGTTGATTTTCATCGCTATGATCCCTGGCAAGGCCATTGGGATCACTATACCGGCGTCGACAATCTGGCGAGCATGGCCAGCCGCACCCTATTTCAAGATAGCGAAGGGTACCTATGGATTGGGTCCAGCAGTCGAAAGATCGCTGGAAGTGGCGTCTCACGCTATGACGGCCGCAACTTCAAAACATGGGACACCGATGATGGACTCGCCGATAACTCCGTGAACGCGATCGCAGAGACTTCCGACCGCAGTCTTTGGTTCGGAACACGGGATGGTCTCTCACGTTGGAAAGATCAACAACTGACCCGGTTCGGCACTGACAATGGGCTTCCAGACAATTGGATCACCGCGCTCGAAGTCGACAAGGACGGCATTCTTTGGATCGGAACAACCAAGGGCCTCGTCCAATTCAAAAACGACGAGATTACAAAACCATCGGGCTTCGAACGCTTACCCGATCATTATATCCTGTCACTGGAAACAGCATCGAATGGCAACCTATGGATTGGAACCCGCCTCGGAGCAAGTTACCTTGAGCAAGCCAAGCTTCAGCCCTTCGGAGCCGATGAAGGGCTTCTTGGAGAGCAGGTGGAAACCATTCATCACACAGCGGAAGGAGCAACTTGGCTTGGCACCGAAAAAGGGGTGACTTGTGTTCACGAGGGATCCGTCCAACACTACGCCAGAGAAGATGGCCTACTGTCGAATCACGTCTACTCCATCGCATCCGATAAGAATCATAATATCTGGATTGGAACTTCGTCCCGCCTCTACATTGTCCACGAAGGACACATCTACCCTGCGACGGGAACGATGGCTGAGCCCGTTCAAGGATTCGAAGCCATCTATAAGGATCTGAGTGGCAATATTTGGCTCGCAACGGGTCTCGGTGGTTTGTTTCGGTATCAAGCCTCCCTCACGACAATCAACGAAAACCATGGCATTCAAGGGAACAGCATTGCGAGTAGCCATATCGATGAACAGGAAAATCTCTGGGTAGGTAGTCAATCCGGTCTCTCGAGAATCCAGCCATTCACCCGAACCAATTCCCGAGCGGTCAGCCCTAAGAAAGGGGCTAAGTATCTCGCCATTAGGAACTATTCAGAGTTAGACGGATTACCCAGTAATCACATCAGTAGGATCGTCTCGGATGGGCAAGAGGGGCTATGGATTGGCACCGGAGGCATGCATATTTCCTACGCCGGTCTCGCCCACTATCGAGATCAAACATTCAGACGCTTCACCAAACGCGAAGGCCTTCGAAGCGGCCGAATCCATAGTTTTAGCCCGAGCCAAGACGCGACGACATGGATTGGCACCAACGCTGAAATCGCCAAACTCAGCACGAACCTCAGGCTTCAGAAAAAGCACCCAATCATTCAACAACTAACCACCTTTCTCAGCGAAAATCAGCTCAAAGTCAGCTGGTTCTACGATGTCTTTCAAGACCAAGAAGATACACTCTGGATTGCCACCCGCGAGGGCGGGGTCTTGTACGGCAACGCCGAGGGATTCCAACAACTAACCACCCGCGACGGATTACCCAGTAACCGTGTGCAAAGTATCAGCCAAGATGAACTGGGCCGGATCTGGTTCGGAACCTATCGCGGCATCGTTTCATACGATGGCGATCGATTTCAAACCCATCAAAACGCCAATAACACGCCGCAACACCGATTTGAAGACGCCTATCGAGATTCCCGAGGAACGATCTGGTTCGCCTCCTGGGGACACGGCGTCATCGGTTACAACGGCGAAGCTTGGACCTCGTTAGATGAACGAGATGGCCTTGGTGACAATCGCGTCTTCAGCGTCAATGAAGACAGCCAGGGAACCCTCTATTTCAACACAAGCAAAGGAATCACCGCCTACCAACGATCAGACGTTCGCCCGAAAGTCTGGGTTCAATCCATCCAAACCGACCGAGGCGAAGTTCGATCGGACGAGCTCCCGGACATTCTGACTGGAACCCGGGTTTCAGTGCAGTTTAGTAGTATTGATTTCCAAACTCGGCCGGAAAAACGTCAATACCGAACTCGCATTCACGGTCCCACTGAAACAACGGAATGGAGCCATCCGCGAGTCTCGGACCTCTTCGAATGGATCCCGACCGAGCCCGGTGACTACCTAATCGAGGCACAATCAATCAATCGCGACCTTCACTACTCACGAGCCACTCAACTCCAATTTCGCGTGATTGAACCGTGGTTTCGCAATGCATGGACAATCGGACCGATCGCCCTGCTCTTCGTCGGAATCACAGGGGCAGCCTTCGCCTACGGTTGGCGATTTTACCAGAATCGACGCACATCCCGGCACCTGGAACGTCAGACCCACCGCTTGAAAGAAAAAATGCTTCAGGATCAGCAGGCTCAAAACCTGGCCCTCAACAAGGCTAAAGAATCGGCCGAAAGTGCCAACCGTGCCAAAACTGTTTTTCTCGCCAACATGAGTCACGAGATTCGTACCCCCATGAATGCGATCCTAGGGTACGCACAAATCCTCTTACGTGACGCTGAGCTAAACAATAAACAACGAAGCGCCGTGCAGACCATGTCGCAGAGCGGGCAGCACCTTCTCAATCTCATCAATGATATTCTTGATCTCTCAAAGATTGAAGCCGAGCAAGTCAACCTTGTTGCCGAAGATTTCGATCTTCGCACCACCATCGAGAGTCTCGCTGCGATGTTTCGAGTCCGCTGCCAGTCAAAAGGCTTGGACTGGAAAGTTATTTGGACAGACGAACGAGATGGGAAAAACCCAAACGACACGAGAGCTCCAATCCTTGTCCGCGGAGATGAGTCAAAGTTGCGACAGGTTCTGATCAATCTCTTATCGAATGCAACCAAGTTTACCGACCGAGGACGGATCACACTCAACATTCAAATCTCCGAGACAGCCGCCGATTCGGACACAACTCAATACACCTTTCAAGTTCAAGACACAGGCTGCGGCATTCCACAGAGCGAACAAGAAAACATTCTCAATCCCTTCCAACAAGGAGCCAACGCAGCATCCGTCGGCGGCACAGGCCTCGGATTGGCAATCGCCAAACGGCATGTCGATTTAATGGGAGGCAGTTTCCACTTCGAGTCCCAAGAGCAGACCGGTTCGTGCTTCGAATTCAGCATCCCTTTGCCTGACGGCCAAACTGCAACTGCCTTTTACCGCAAGCCAACCGAAGCGGCGCCTCTCCAACTCACGAGCACTCGAGCGTTCCGCTGCTTGGTGGTCGACGATGTCCTTGAGAATCGACACGTCCTTGGGCAAATCCTTCAGGACATGGGTGCCACCATATCGACAGCGAACGATGGGAGTGAAGGGCTAGAGAGGCTTCAAGACTCCGAGTTCGATATCGTTTTCCTCGACATACGCATGCCCAAACTGGATGGATTCGAAGCCATCGAGCAGATTCGTCAGCTACCGAATAACAATCGCCACGTGAAGACCGTCGCTATCTCAGCCTCGACATTATCGCATGAGGAATCCTCCTACAACGAAGCGGGTTTCGACGCCTTTATCTCGAAGCCCTTTCTCATCGAGGATCTCGTCCACTGCCTGGAACGTCTTCTCGCGCTAGAATTCATCAATGCAACGGAACCCCCAATCATCGATTGGGACGAAGACCAATCGACTCCCGACATTCCCGCTAGTCTTCTCCGAGAACTTCGTCGAGCTGCCGAAGGCTACCAAACCACCGAATTCAAAGAACTTCTCGAACAGGTCAAAGTGATAAGCCCTGAGGCTGAATTATTCGCCGAACATCTCGGTGAACTTGCAGCCAATTTCGACATGAAACAAATCATTGCCCTTCTACAAAAAACGAACGATGAGTGAGCCCCAAGTCAACACAGCAGGAGCCCGCATTCTTATTGTTGACGACGTCCCTGCGAATCTTCGCATCCTGAGTGAGGCCCTCGAGAGTCAAGGTTACCGCATCCAAGCCGCAACCGATGGAGAAACAGCAATCAAACTAGTCGCTGCCAGCGCTCCTGATCTCATTCTCCTCGATGTGATGATGCCCGGAATTGACGGTTACGAGACATGTCGTCGACTCAAGCGCCTTCCCGAGACTCAACACACCCCTATCATCTTCATCACTGCCCGCACAGAAACTGAGGACGTAGTAGCGGGATTCGAGGCCGGCGGTGTCGACTACTTGACCAAACCCTTTTCCGAGGCAGAGGTACACGCCCGTGTCTCAACCCACCTTCAAATCGGCTGCCTAACTCAAGCCCTTCGCGATCGCAATCACGAGCTTGAAAACGAGATCCGCAAGCGCGAAAAAGCGGAGAAAGAAACATCACAAATCAATCGTCAACTTGAAATCGTAAGCGAGCAACAATCGGATCGCTGGGGATTCGATGGCATCATCGGTCAAAGCCCCCAACTTGAGTCCGTACTCAAGCAGGTACAGATTCTACAGCAAGCAGACAAGACAAGCGCTCTAATCACCGGCGAAAGCGGGACGGGCAAAGAGATGGTCGCACGAGCTATCCACTACGGAGGATCCCGAGCCAAAGGCCCCTTTGTGGCCATGAATTGTTCAGCGATTCCTACCGAACTGGTAGAGTCGACCCTGTTTGGACATTTGAAAGGATCCTTCACGGGAGCCACCGGAGCAAAACTGGGCCTATTTGAAATGGCTCACAATGGAACCCTTTTCCTAGATGAGATCGGAGAGATGCCACTAGACCTCCAAGCCAAACTTCTCCGTGTCCTCGAATCCGGCGCATTCACCCCGATTGGCGCCACCGAAGAAAGGCAATCAAACGTTCGGATCGTCGCCGCAACCAATATCAACTTCACTCAAAACATCGAAGCCGGCAGCTTCCGTGAAGATCTCTACTATCGGCTCGCACGCTTCGTGATTGAACTGCCGACACTCCAAGAACGAAGCGAAGACATCCCCCTCTTAGCCGGCCATTTCGTCCAATACTTCTCCGCCGAACTTGGCTTTCCCAAGAACGTTCCAATCACCCAAGAAGCCATCGAACGCCTGAAAACTCACTCCTTTCCCGGCAACATTCGGGAACTCAAGAATATCATTGAAAGAGCCATCTTAGAATCCGGCGGAACGATGATTCAACCGGAACACCTTCATTTCATTCATGTTCGCCAACGAACAATCAATCCAGCCCCCATTGCGGCGCCCGCAAAGCCCGCCATCCCGGTTGATTCCGAAGCCTTGCTCAACAAGCGTGCGCAACGGGCCAATGAGAGCGATCTAGAGTCGGACGAGTCGCGAATCCTGGAATACGTGCGTGAACACGGGATGATCAACAATGGCGACTGCCGGGAACTCCTCGAAATTGATCGGCACCGAGCCAACTACCTCCTCAAAAAACTGAACCAGTACGGATTGCTTGCGATCGAAGGATCTGGACGTTGGGCTATTTATCGAGCAACGGCCTAAGAAGTCGTCTTCAAGTCGATCACGCATTGGTCCACTTGGCCGTAAAAACCAAAATTGCTCGCTCCGGCAAAAGCCACTAGGGCTGAAGAGCACCATCCCCAATGCGCTCCTGCAATTCCCTCTCTTTCTCTTTTTGATACTCGCGCATCTGCTCGGCAAAGGGTTCTCCTTCCATCCTTAGGGTAGCCGCTTGTATCTCAAGGGTCCTTCGCAATACTGACTTCTGTTCCAACGTCAAGTCATCCGGGATTACTATTCCCGCCAGTTGATCGTTAACGGTCGAATCAATCCATTTGGCATCGCTCCGTGTCATGGTTTCCATAAACTGATCAACGTTCAGCATCCACGTGGCCGTAGCCGCACGCATCTCCGCATCAGGAATATTTCCCAACAACTGTGGCCGAACTTCCTTCCAATCCAACTCCACTTCATCCTCAACAAATGGCACCTCGGCGACATCATGGAGGCTCGCAATCGCCTTCTGCATTTAGGCCACAACCTCCTCAGGCAACTCAAATACACTCGAACTTGGATCAGGAGGTGTTATTTGCCCCATCGAAGGCACAGACAAATCCTTTCCAGCATGCGAGGACGAACGCCTAGCCTCGGCATACAGCAGTATGTTAGCATCTACTAGAATCACCGACTATCTTCCCCTTCTCCATAAGCGAATAGATCACTAATGCTGTTGTCGTTCAACCCGGGTCGTCCCCCCATGGGTTTAGGTTCAGTGCAATAGAACTTTTGCTTGGCAGTGAGTTAAGAACTTGATCCAAACCATTTCTCAGAGCCGCATTGGCAACATCCATGAAGGGCTTCCTAAGTTCCGTTGCGGTTTATTCGGGATTTACGGCTACGTCCGGATCCAAAGTCAGAGTCGTCCTCATAGAGGCACCATGATGCCCCACAAAGTACCGGCAAGATGATTCCACTAGAACTTGCTCGGCCTATGCTCAATCTTGCCGGTAATTCTGAAGAAGCATCCAGAAGACAGACCGGAGGTTATTGAGAATGTCTTGCCGCAATTCTCCGGCCGGGATGAAAGGCCACGTCGAATCGTTTTCGCGCCTCGTCCCGTTCCAACGCCTAGTTGGCAAACCGGTTCTTGGTGAACACTGGTGATCGCTTTCCTCAACGACGAGGCGCTCTACCAAACTAAACGCAGCTAGACCTACCTATGCTGGAATCTTAGAATTCCGACAGATTGTGTTGTTACGTTGAAGCCAAATCACATCAGGGGGGGATAAGCTATCGTTACGGACGCACACGAAACTCGATCTTCCCCAGTCGACTAAAATCCGCAACGTAATGTCCCGCAACCGCTTTGTGGACACCTCCCAAGGCACCACAGATAACCACTGTCCCTTTGGGAATGGTGTAACCTTGTGATACTAACTGATTCACAATGCTCCTTAGATTGTGCCATTGCCCGCCTTTCGCGATTCCTCCATTCGTTTCGTGCAAGACCTTTCCATCAACCGTTAAAGAGATCGGCATCTGATTTGGATCCACCTCGCTCGGCGACTTTGCTGGCCCCACCATAAATCGCTCTGAGCCGATATTGGCAGAGATATTTTCGTGCAATGTGATGCCGTTAATCTGGGGCGAGACATCATTCGGCAACTCAATCACCGGCATCATTGATACTACGGCGTCTCTCATTTGTTGGTCGGTCCGCACCTGGTTGGCGATATCAACACCAAAGACATAGCCAATCTCAGTTTCAACGATAAATTTGTCAGCCGCGCTCCCCACATCTTGCAGCCCACCGTTGTATTCGATTCTCCCCTCCTTAGGTAAGACTCCAGTCAAGGGGCTTGGGATTCCCATGCTTTCTTGCGCGGCAGCAGACGCACCAGCCCCTTTGAAGCCGCCAATCGTCAACTCTCGAAGCACCTCTTTCACATAGTGCTTTTGCACCGCATAGGCGTCGGCGAGCGTTGAATCCGACAACACATACCCGAGACGGGGAAGGCGCGCTCCAGACGAAACCGCCTCATACAGATCTCTGGCATATTTTCGGATGGGATAACTCTCGGTAAAACCCTCGGCTGCTAACCACTCGGTAAAACGGGTCACCCATGAACCCACCGGATTCCCTGAACTGCGAGCACCAAAGCCATGCGTCCCTCTCTGGTACAAATGAAATTCCGTCGGCACCCCAGCGGCCTTCAGCGCCGCAACCATCTCCAAGCTGTTTTGGCTAAAGTCATGAAAAGCGTGGACGAAAAACGTTGGGGGCACGCTGCCATCGATGCGATCTGAAAGAGCCGGTTTCAAAGAACCAGTACCACGCTCAAGAAGCCCTCCCGGGTAGATGAGACCAACAAAATCTGGTTTACAAGAAACGCGATCTGCAGCATCCACTGGGGCATACGCACGTTTCTCGTAGTGCGTGGCAAGCCAAGCCCCAATCTCACCACCAGCAGAAAACCCCAACTGGCCGATACCATTGGGATCAATCTCCCACTCCGCCGCGCGCGAACGAATGATGCCCATCGCTCGCTGAGCATCCATCAAAGCCGTTTCAATTGGTGCAGGAACTCGATATTTCAGCAAGAATACCGTCAAGCCCTCTGACAACAAGCGCTCAGCCATCTCAAGGCCTTCAATTTCAATGGCCAAGCGCTGCAATCCTCCGCCAGGACACAAGAGCACGGCCGTTCCATTTCGCTTCGAGGCTTCCGGTAGATACACGGCCAACGTCGGGACGGTCACATTGGTGATCTGATAAAACGGACGCGGCCGGCCTTCCAGAACCTGCTCTTCGCCAAGCCCCGTAGGTTGAACCCCTGGTGCCTTTCCCGGCCAGAGCTGGATCGTCTCAGTTGGGGCAACCCCAAGCAGACTCAACGGGGTGAAGAGGAGGACACACGCAATCGAAGCACAGCGAAACAGAAGGTTCATGGGAGCAATTATTAAGGAGTCACTAGCTCTCGTAAAGCCTTGGATCGTCTCGAATTCTTGTTGCCTAGAAGCAACAAACGAGGCGACACTTCCAAAAGCCCAAACCCAATTCCATGACAGCTCTCAGAACTCTTGGTCTCGCTCTTCTTTTCGCCAGTACTTTGACCGATGCGGCACAAGGCCCTAATATCATCCTTATCATGGCCGACGATCTTGGCTATGAGGCCCTAGGCTGCAATGGAGGCACGAGCTATACGACTCCCTTGCTCGACCAATTGGCATCACGAGGGATGAGATTCACTCATTGTTACTCCCAACCCGTATGCACGCCATCTCGAGTCAAGATCATGACCGGGCAATCCAACGCTCGCAACTATCGTCAGTTCGGACTCATGCCAGCCGGTCAAATAACCTTCGGAAATCTCCTCAAAGAGGCGGGATACACCACTTGCATCGCGGGGAAGTGGCAACTCTCCGGTGGCGCCGAGCCGACGATCAAGGGAACGTGGTGGAGCGACTGCGGCTTCGATCAAAGTTGCATGTGGGCCTATTCCCACTACCTCAAACCAGCCGATCAAGCCCACTATAAATCCAATTCTCTTACGGGAGACCGAACCACTTCTCGTTTTTGGAATCCCTGCATCCTACAAAATGGTAATTACCGCCCCACTACCGCCGAGGAATTTGGGCCCGATATCTACACTCAATTCATTCTCGACTTCATCGACGAAAACCAGAAAAAGCCATTCTTTGTCTACTATCCGATGGCACTCACCCACAGCCCATTTGTCCCCACCCCTCATACGACACACTACCCGCCATCCCACAAGTCTAAGAGCAACCAGAAGTACTTCGGAGGGATGATTCAGTACACTGGCTATCTCGTGGATCGCATCGTCAAGAAACTCGAACAGGTAAGAATCGCAGAAAACACCTTACTCATTTTCACTACCGACAATGGGACCGGCCGTGGACTCATCTCGCGGCAAGGATCCCGGCTGGTTCCAGGTGGAAAAGCACTCCCCATCGACGCAGGGTGTCATGTCCCCCTCATTGCCCTTTGGCCAGGCGCCATCGAAGCGGGAACGGAATGCCATGACCTCATCGATTTTAGCGACTTCCTCCCCACCCTCGCTGAGGCATCTCAGGCGAAGCTTCCCAACGATCGCTTACTTGACGGACGCAGTTTCTTTCCTCAGCTCAAAGGAAAACGAGGTAATCCGCGCAAGGAAGTGATCGTCCACTACGACAAAGACCCTGGCTCAATAACGCCAAAATTTCGGCGTGTGCGCTTCGCCTACAATGGTCGACACAAGCTCTACGACGACGGCCGCTTTTATGATGTCCCCAATGATTGGGACGAAGAAAACCCTCTCGCCATTTCCAACCTCACTCCAGCCCTACAAAAGGTCCGAAACCAGCTCAACGAAGCCTTCAAAAAACTTCCCCGCTGGACTCCGGACAATTCAAGTTTCGGAAACCTAGCGGACAATGAAACTCGAAAACGGATTGAGCTTCGAGACAAGATCTTGGCTAGCGAAGCGAAGTCGAAATCTCCTCAAGACTTCGACTAACAGTGCCTTGCCCCCCGAGAGTGCCGTCAATTAATCTCTCGCGGGGCGAGGCGCAATCACAGTGTTATAAATTGCCCCGCGAACGCGATCGCCCTCAGCAGAACGAAGGTTATAGCGCACCGCCATCTGCATTACCGGGAGCACTTCATCTGTCTCGACGAAGACCGATTTCCGATCTTTGCTCAACTGAACTCCAGAAATCTTCAATGAGTCTCGACCAGTTTTCTCAGGTTGAGCAACAGAATAATCTTTTGAACCATACGCCTTAGAATAACGATAGTTCCACTGTTCGATGGCGTAGTTTGTTTGATCCGCCCCCCACTCCGTATCGAGCGCCTCGGCGAATTTCAGCCAGACACCGTTTTCATAGACTTTCAAGTCAATCGGAACTCGAAGCGTACGCCCGGTATATCTTACCCGTTGTAAGGCCCCATCTCGTAGGGCACTTGTCTGCCATCCTTTGGAACCGGCAACGTACAATTGACCATCTTTTGGATTTACTGCTCCCCGCATCGCTCCGGAAAGAAATTTGCCTCGAAGGGGTGCTACTCCTCCTTGAGATCGGCCATCGACCACATCCCTCAAAACCAGCATCATCGAACAACGCCCATAAGACAGATGAATCATTTGGCCGCTCAGAGGCCCCCAGCCTGAATCCGCTGCCCAAATTTGACTCCCGCCTGAATTGTCAATCGAATGAGGTATCCAGCAAAGAGGCGGATCGTACCCTTGGGGATTCCTAAAAGGTTTGCGAGGTCCTCCGAAGCCATAGTAGCCACCAGGTTTCACCTCTGAGATTTGCGACGACGGCGTCCATGCCCCTTGTTGGGGCGCAACGGTCAGAATGCCATCAGGGCTCAACCCCATCCCATTTGGATTTCGCCAGCCCGTTGCAATAGTTTCAATTTTGGTTCCATCTGGAGAAATCTTTTGTACACCGTGGGGATCGACATAGTAGAGCGTCCCATCCTCCGCCGCCTGCAAACTGGTCACAAAATTATGCCCCGATTGGGTCTTAATGAGGTTCGAGTGGTTCCGATACAAATCGGCAAACAAATCGCCGTCGGTGTCATGAAGAGCCGTAATCTGATCGCGACCCAGAACGTGAACAATCCCCTCAACAACCTGAAGTCCCAGAGGCTGAAACAGGCCCGTCGCAAAGCGGTGCCACTCAAGATTCTGAAGCGTGTCGTCAATCCCCTTCACGATCCACACATCGCCATAGAGCGTGCAGACCGCTGCATCCCCATTCGGCAAGAAATCGATTCCACCAAAGAACATTAACGACCTCCAAGGATTCGAGTAGGGAACCGTGAGCGTATCAATCGTATAAGCCTCAGGGCGCCTCGATCGGACCCCTTGGGTTGAAAGCGGTTTCCATCGCTTCTTCCCTGGCTTCGTCAGGCGGCCAAGGTCGATCCCCCGATCTGCATCAAACCGATCAAGTGACTTATCAGTATTCCAATCTCCTTGATCGATAATTAAGACCCGAAACCTAAGCAGACCATCACTAGGTGCAATGGAGAGCCCCACCACACCGCGATTCGAATCAGAAATCAAGCGTATGGCCTCCTGTGAGCCCTGGACGACTATCACTCGATTCCCCGTAGACGCTTTCACAGACTGAACAATGGATCCTTCGTTCTCCACGGCCTCCTCAGCCAGCATCTCCCCTTCCAGCACGGGTACGACAACGGTCGAATCTCCCGCTTCCACTTGGAAACTTCGCGACAAGACACCAACCGGTCCACTCGGCTCCCACCAAGGAGACTCGAGCACCTTGCGCCCATCGGTATCATAGTGAAGAACAAGTCGATCGTTATGGAGAGAATGTCCTATCCATCGAACCGAAGAACTTCCAAGCGCCCCCCCGTCGGGCAGCAATTCGATCGGAGGGCCAGCAGGGGCTGATCCATTCACGACGCCAAATCGTCGGCTATTGTGAGTCAACAAACCACCTTGCCACATTCCCTTCAACTGACCCGACTGAGTGTCGTAGCAGACCGTTCGCTCCTCTCGTTCTCCGATAAGGATACTCAGCCCCTTGAAAACGAGCCCTGACGGCAAGGGAACCACGGAAGCCTGAAACCGTCCTGAGTCCATCTCGTTCCAACGGTTATCCTGCCAATCCGCTTCGGTTTGCGCCCCAGGAGCCGCTGCTCTAGCTGCCCAAACTGAGAGTCCACAAAGAACCATCGCTGCAACAAGAGCCATTCTTGGTCGATTCATATCAAATTCACATCGACGAGATTCAACGGTCGCACCACATTTTCACGACGCCTGGCGACTAACCTCGTATTACTAACTTACTGAAACAAACGTGATAATGAAGCGAGCCAGCGAGAAAAGTCAAACAACCCAAAGCGATCAAGCCTGTCCCGGACTTGCATAAGGCCGACCGACAGGACAAGCTCTTGCCATGAGAAGCCTCGTCCTAGCCACCTATCTGCTCGCCTCGATACCGTTTGGCGGATTTCTCTCCGCAGCCGATCAAAACGACCTCTCGACGAAACACTCGGCACTCACTCCCAGTCCTCGCCCGGGCGGTTGGATGAAGCGCCACGAAAGCTTCAATACGAAGGTAAAAGCAAATCAAGGCAACATCGACTTGGCCTTCATTGGTGATTCGATCACCCAAGGCTGGGAAGGACGCGGCAAGGTGGTGTGGAACACCTACTACGGCCATCGAAAGGCCATCAATCTAGGCATCGGTGGCGATCGCACCCAGCACGTGCTTTGGCGCATGGACAACGGCAACCTGGAAGGCATCGAACCAAAGCTAGCCGTCATCATGATTGGAACGAACAATTCAGCCAATGATCGTAATACGGCTAGCGAGATGGTCGATGGGGTGCGAGCAGTCGTAACACAACTTCGAAGCAAACTGCCGCAGACAAAACTGTTGTTGCTCGCCATCTTTCCTCGAGGAAACAAATTCAATGAACGGCGAGGTAAAATCTTGCAAGTCAATCAAGCGCTGAGCCGCCTCAGCGATGGAGAATTCGTTCAATTCCTCGATATCGGGCCTCATTTCATGAATGACCAGGGAACCATCTCCCCATCCATCATGCCTGACTTTCTTCATCTCTCCACCGCTGGATACGGTATCTGGGCAGAAAGCATTGAATCCGTTGTATCAAGAGAGCTTGGTGATCGCCCAATGAAAGCTGAGCCCGTCAATGTCGACGGAGAATGGCGATTCGAAATTGAAGGTCCAGAGGGGATGGCTGAAGCAACGCTGGAAATCTCAGCCAACGGGCCCGTATTGAACGGTAAAATCGCCTTCGGACCGGATCGCGTTCTCGCATTCAAGTCAGGAGGGCGTTTCCAAGACCAAATTCAACTACAAATCGTCCGAGACCGCCCGCAAGGAGGCACCATGACCTATAATTTGACGGGAACCGTGAAGGGAGATCGAATCTCTGGAAAGGTTTCGACGAAGTTCAACGACGAGAACGTTACCCTCCCTTGGACGGCTGAACGCCGTTAAGTGGCAATTAAGCCAAGCAATTCGAATCAAATCTAGACGACTTGAGTAGGGCTTTCTATCCTCTTCCCGACAATGCTTGATCCAAGCGAACACCTTAAAATCGCCGACCGTGAATTCAATTCACGCCTTCTTGTTGGCACCGGAAAATTCAGCTCACCCGAAGCCATGCGCGATGCGCTTGAGCACACCGGCACGGGACTGGTCACAGTGGCGCTGAGGCGGGCAGATCTCACGGGAAAGAACGATCCCTTTGCTAACATCCTCGAGTTTATCGATCCCGAGAAATATCTCCTCCTCCCCAACACCAGCGGCGCCATGAATGCAGATGAAGCCGTTCGCATTGCCCGACTTGCAGTCAAGGCGGGCCTCCCCAAATGGGTCAAGCTGGAGATCCACCCCGATCCCCGCTATCTCCTGCCAGATCCCATTGAGACGCTCGCGGCAGCAGAGATCTTGGTAAAGGAAGGATTTACCGTCTTACCCTATATCAATGCCGACCCCGTGCTTGCCAAGCGACTCGAGGAAGTGGGGACCGCAACGGTGATGCCTCTCGGGTCACCGATCGGGTCGAATCGGGGCATACAGACGCGGGATCAGATCAAGATCATAATCGAACAAGCAACCGTTCCTGTCGTGGTGGACGCAGGCATTGGCGCCCCAAGCCACGCGGCCGAAGCAATGGAATTAGGAGCCGACGCGGTTCTGGTCAAGACAGCCATTGCAGTCGCCACCGATCCCAACCGAATGGCCGGCGCCTTCAGAAAAGCAGTCGAAGCAGGACGCGAGGCCTATCGAAGCGGCCTCGGCCCTCAATCCGTCGAGGCCGCGGCGACGAGCCCCCTCACAGCCTTTCTTAACTGAGGTCCATGCAACAACTCTCCTCGGATCGAGCCCGCCAAATCCTGGACCATGCCGCCCAGACTCGCGTGCTTGTCATTGGGGATGTGATGCTCGACAGTTTTATCTCTGGAACGGTCTCACGAATTTCGCCCGAAGCGCCCGTTCCCGTTCTCCGCTTTCAATCAGAATCACTCATGCCAGGAGGGGCTGCGAATGTCGCCCGGAATCTGACGGCATTAGATACGCCAACCGCTCTCTACTCAATCATCGGCAAGGACCGAGAGGGAACTCAACTGAGAGAAATCCTCGAGCAGGAGAACGTTGACTGCAGAGGACTGCGAACCAGCTCGAAACGCACGACCGGAACAAAAACACGGATCGTTGCCCAGCAGCAACAGATCGTCCGAGTCGACCGTGAAATCGTGAGCGACCTGACATCCCAAGAGCAAAAAACTCTCGAAAAGATTCTCCGCCCGGCGCTCAAAAAAGCCTCGGCCATCATCATCGGCGACTATGCCAAAGGAATGATTACCAATTCGCTACTGACCTTCCTCCGACAGGAATGTCAAGAGCGAGGCATCTGGCTGAGTCTCGACCCAAAACCAGCACATCAAGTCGAACTCGCTGGCGTATCCCTAATCACGCCCAACCGAAAAGAAGCCTTCGAACTTGCTGTCGTAGACGATGTCACTCGGCATCGCAATCCGTTAAAAGACAAGAATCTGCGATTGGTCGCATCACGCCTCCTACGGCGACTAAGACCAACCATCATGATGATCACCCTTGGCGACCTAGGCATGCTCATCTGCCAGAGGGGGCAAGCACCCATCCACATCCCTACGGTCGCTCAAGAAGTATTTGATGTCTCAGGGGCAGGAGATACCGTCATTGCATCATTCACCCTTGCCATAGCTGCTGGAGCTTCACCGATTGAGGCTGCGCTCTTCTCGAACCACGCGGGCGGGATTGTTGTTGGCAAACGAGGAACAGCAACCGTCACCCGGAAAGAGCTCTTGAATAGCCTTAGCCAGTGCCAATGAACCCTGCTATTTTCTTAGATCGCGATGGAACCATTAACATCGAGAAATCCTACCTTTGTGATCCCGATAAATTGACTCTCTTTGATGATGCCCTCAGGTCTCTAAGGCGGCTACAAGCTCACGGTTTCATCTTATTCATCGTCACAAACCAATCAGGCATTGGACGAGGTTACTACACAGTCGCCGACATGCACGCAGTCAATGACAAGCTATGCCTTCTGGCAGCGGACGAAGGTATTCAGTTCAAGAAGATCTACTTCGCACCGGAAGCCCCAGAGGAAACGAGTTATGGCCGAAAACCTTCCCCACAGTTTCTCCTGGATGCGGAAAAGGATTATAACATTGATCTCAAGAATTCGTACATGATTGGCGACAAACTGAGCGATCTGAAATGTGGCTGGAACGCCGGAGTCCGGAAGAGTATTTTGGTAAAAACAGGCTACGGTTCGAAGCTTACTGAAGAGCCAGGTGTGGACCTAAGTCAAGCCCTCGTCGTTGACACACTCACCCAAGCGACGGACCACATCTTAGGATGAGGGAGAGTCAGCGCGAGGGAATTGAATTCTTCCCTCGCGACGACAGGCAAAACACCCAAGGTAGAATGTGAACTGTCATGAGAGCTTAAAGCCCCAACAGCAACACTAGTGAACGCACACGAGGTCTTCCTCAGGACGAATACTCCAGCGTTCCGCAACCGCTTCCAAGTCAGGATTCAATTCCCAACCATCAGCCACTGCATCACCGGAGTAGGTGGGATTCCCACCCTTGAGAGCCATACATCCCTTGTTGTTCCCGATCGCTTCAATCGCAGCCACGTCATCAGGATCGAGCGTGATATCCGGCAGACTTGCCAGTTCGTCTGCCTTCACCTTGATCGGCTTCGCGGTCTCATGAGCTTCCTGAATCAAGGTAGGCACCACTGATTTAACCGGCGTGTGTGACAAATTCCACAAACAAGCTAATTGGAGAAGTGTGAGATCGTACTTATTGGCATAATCCCTCATTTGATCAATTTTTTCATTCCCGGCCTCCACCCATCCTGGAGCGCGGTAGGTTCGATGATCCCCATTCCCGAATTCGTGCCCCGGAAGGACATCCCCGTGGAAAAGCCCTCCATAATCGACGACGCGCGTGAGGAGGTTCACCCCAAATTTCTCGGCAGCAGGCAAGCACAACTTTCCTGGCCACGGCTCGAGAGGATTCAAAATAACCATGGCCCAGTCGATAAACTCGCCAAAACGTTCGAAGCTTAGAATTAGATCGAGGGTAAACCCATTCGCCGGACCCGGTGCGATTCCCAATTGATCCGTCATGCCATCCTCTTTTACCGACTGCATCGCCGTCCATACCGCATCGCTCGAGTAGCCGACCGAATCAGGATTGTGTAGGAGCAGGAGATCAAATTTCTCGGTCTTGCAGCGTTTCAAGGCCTTCTCTGTGGCTGTCTTGAGATAGTCACGATATTGGTTCGCCGGACGAAGGCGAGAGTCAGTAAATCGAGGGAACCCCTTGGCACCATCGCGCTTGCCCTGATAGTAGTCATGCCCTACCGCACCAATCAAACAGTACGAATCTCGAGGAAACTCACTCAGCGCCTCACCGATCATCTCATCGGCCTCGCCTCCACCGTAAACATCCGCCGTCATAAAAGTTCGAACCCCTTTATGATACGCATGGTGAATGACATCCGTCATTTTGCCTTCATCCAAGGCTTCACCAAAATGCATAAACCGGCCCCCACTCCAAATTCCGTAAGCTGTCTTAGTCGGCTCCATATTCTCTCAACGTTTACAAATCTCTAGTTCCGATCGGCTGAATAGCAACTCAGCCCCCCCATCAAACCCTGCGAATCCCCTCAGAGGCAACCCTGGAGTTGCCAAAACGTTTATTCGGTTCAATCACAGTAATAAAAAGGGCAATTGATGAGTCCCTAGGCACCACTAAAGCTAGCGCTCTGGCTCATGAGACTGATTCTTTGAACTTGCCTGAACAGCTAGCCAAACCCAAGCGACAATCAGAGCAACTCCGCCAATGGGGGTGATCGCCCCAAGCCAACGAATCCCTGAAATAGCAAGCACATAGAGTGTACCGGAAAAGACCACGATCCCAAACGTGAAACAACGCCGTGGCCCCTTCCCCATTGAGGCCTGCCCCGCTAACCAGAGCAACACCAAGGTGTGGATAAAGTGATAAGAGACCGCAGTTTCCCAGACATCAACCGTTTGATTCCGCTCCAGAATCGCCTCCAAGCCGTGAGCCCCAAACGCCCCTAAACCAACTGCCAAGGCACCACTCAAAGCGGCCGCCTGTACCTGCTTTTCCTTCGTCATTCGCCCTCAATTATAGATCGCTGTCGCCGAGATTCAACGTCTCAAACGTTCGCAGAACGGTGCTTGCGAAAGAAACAGCTCCGTCGAGCACCAGAGACACAAAAAAACTGGCGCCGCCAGACACAGCGCCAGTTCATCAAACTAGTCTTGTTATCGGGCCTATTCGCCTGGAAAGGACTCTGGGGCCGCTGCAACAGAGGGATCTAGCTCCCCGCTGAGGCTACCGAAAAAGGCACTTATATCTGCAACATCAGCACTAGAGAGCTCAAGCCCAAGCTGGTGTTGTCCCATCATCTTGATCGCCGCTTCTAAGCTTGAGGCGGAGGCATCATGAAAATATGGACCTGTCTTGGCAATGTTTCGAAGCGAAGGCACTTTGAAGAGCATTCGGTCAGACTCAATCTTCGTGAGATCGTATCGGCCTTGATCCTTCTGATTTGGCCAAGGCTTCACCAGACCGAGTTTCTGATAAAGGCTCCCACCCAACAGTGGTCCGGAATGACAGGTGGTGCAGCCGTTCTCAACGAACTTTGTAAGCCCTCGTTTTTCTTGAGCACTCAGCGCGGCATCATGCCCATCCAGCAAGAGATCGAAACGGCTCGGAGTCACGAAGAGCCGCTCATAGGCGCCAATAGCGGTTCCCACATTGTCATAGGTGATGGGCGGCTCACTATTTGGAAAGGCCCCAGCAAAGAGCTCCTTGTAGCCAGCAATCCCACTAAGTTTCTTCACCACTGCCTCGGCCGAGGGCATCGCCATCTCGCCTCCAGCCAAGATGGGCCCTTTCGCTTGCTCTTCGACGGTCGGAGCTCGCCCATCCCAGAACTGAGTGATGTGCATGAAGGCATTGAAACTCGTCGGCGAGTTACGTCCGGTGAGATGATTGTCAAAGCCGACGGAAAACGCCTTCCCATCAACGCCATAGCCTTGGGTATCATGGCAAGAATTACAGGAAATCGAATTATCCCGACTCAGACGTTTCTCGTGATACAAGGTCCTACCAAGCTCAACCCGCAAGGTATCCACCTCCGAGCGGGGAATCTCCGCGACAGAATGCAGAGCTCGACCAAAGATGGGTAAATAATCTTTATAGCCTTGCGCCTGAGCTGAGCTCGAAAGCAGGCCTCCAGCAACTATCGCCCCCGCCACGAATTTCATATTCATTCGATTCATCATTTCCAAAATTTATAGTCCATCCAGATCTCGTGTCGAAAACTAAGCCAAAGTATCGATAGAAATGGAAATATTTGTTTCCCATGGTTACGATAGGCACTGCCTATGGAACTCCACCAGTTGCGATATTTCACTACTGTTGCTAAGACCGGTAATTTCACCCGAGCTGCCGAGCAGTGTCATGTCGCGCAGGCATCGCTCAGCCAACAGATCATCAAACTCGAAGAGGAACTAGGCCATCGCCTCTTCGAACGCCTCCGACGCCGCGCCGTCCTAACTCAAGCGGGTAAAGTACTCTTGGACCGAGCCGAGTCCATCCTTCAGGAGGTCCACAGCGCGAAAACCGAACTCAATAGTCTCCTCAATGAACCGAGCGGTCGACTCACCATCGGCGCCCTACCGACAATCGCCCCCTACTATCTTCCAGGAATCGTCGAACGACTCAGACGGGCTCATCCAAAAATCGAAACCCATATTCACGAGGAAACCACCGATCGGCTCGTAGAATCAGTACACCGAGGGGAAATCGAAATCGGGATCGTAAGCCTCCCAGTCATTGGCCAGAATTTGGTCAAAGAGGAACTCTTCCAAGAAGACCTCTGGCTCGCCCTTCCCGCCTCAAGCCCACTGGCAGCAAAGAAGAAGAACGATTGGCAGGACGTGATCGGAGAACGCTTTATCTTGATGCAGGATGGTCATTGTCTCGGTCAACAAACCCTTCAATTCTGCCATGACCGAAACTTTCAACCCAATGTTGCGTGTCGCAGCGCACAGATCGAAACCGTCATGGCGCTCATTCAAAAGGACGTAGGCCTTTCTCTCGTTCCCGAAATGGCCAAACAAGGCGTCACCTCAAAAAAGATCGTCTTCCGTCAACTCGACGGGCCAAGACCCTATCGAAGTATCGTGCTCATCTACCGACAGAACCGCACGATATCCAGCGTCATGAAAGCCACCATAGAGCTGATCCGAAGCCACCAAAAGGGTTAATGGTTAATGGCTAAGAATTGATAATTAACAACTAACAATTATCAACCTACTGTCCGCGATAGACACAGGCAGAGTTGCAGGTCTCCGCGACAACGATTTGATCGAGCAACGGGAGGGCTGGTTTCAATCGATCCCAGATCCATTTGGCAATCATCTCGCTCGTAGGATTCTCCAAACCCTCTACTTCATTGAGATACCGGTGATCCAACATTTCCCAAAGCGGCTTAAAGGCTTTTGAGACCTCTGCATAATCCATGAGCCATCCCAGGGCTGGATCACATTCTCCGGCAACAACCACCTCCACACTGAAGCTGTGCCCATGAAGGCGTCGACACTTATGGTCCTCAGGTAACAGCGGCAGCAAATGGGCGGCCTCAAATTGAAACGATTTTCGCAACTCTACTTTCATAACTCCCAATCGGTCCAAGTCATCAATTCTCCCAAACTTAATCGTCCGTCATGCCGCCAGGCAATGGACGGGTGCTGCATCTTGCCGATCGGACAAACTCTCGTAACCCCCCAGCGAGCCAATCGCTCCACAGTTTTCTGAGCTTCATGTAAGGAGGCACAAAGGCCAACACAGGATACCTTCCCGATCATCTCATCTGCCCCACCCAGCGCATCCTCTAGAGCATCGACGGCTTTAACATAAAGAAATCGATTGGCGCAGCTCTGCTGAAACCGGGGCTCATTGTCAAAGACCACGGTCCACTCAGTCGAATCTCGGCTTTTCCAAATCAAGGTATCTTGACTATTGGCAGCTCGAATCTCGTAGAGGCGTCTCCGATTAGCAATCGTCGCGGCTTCCCGATCGCTGATCGAGCCTCGGGGTTCTGACGTTTCTCGTCGCACAAATTCATCCGCAATCAGCTGCGCCAAGCGATCAGGGCTTGGCGTAGTTCCCTTCTCCACATAAACCACGTGCGGAGACAAACACCCGTTCTGATTCCATTGCACCACGTCATCGACAATCTGTTCAGCCAAGACACGCGGATTGCAATCCTCCAAGCCAGCCTTCGTCACGTAGCTAAAACTGACGCGATGCCCATAAGGAATGAAGCGGGTCTGTTTCGGCAGCCGAGTCTCCAATGCCTCGATCGTTTGATCACTCCCCATCGCTGTGACACAGTCGGCAGCACGAAACAAGGGGGTTTCCAACTGGTCGTCTCCCCCAACCCATTCGGCAATCTCTAAACAAGCTCCTAACTTTGGGTCGGTCTCATAGATCGAGTGAGCAAAGAGTCGAGGCAGAAACGAGGTCTTCCGGGCGCACTTGATGAATTGAGCAGAACGAGCGAGCAGGCCAAGCACCATACTTGTGATCACGGGATTCGGAATAACACCTCCGGTGACATGAGCGATCAGTTCCGGTCCTACCGCAAAACTTTTCCGACCGGTTCGCGTCTCGGCATCTCCAGAGGTCGGATGATCGATCCGACGCACGTGGCCAAGATCTTGAAGAATCAAGTGATTCAGCGCTTCCTGGGTGATCCCGCGAAACAAACTATCTAGACCTTTCTCGATATTGTAGCGAGGAAACCCCGACATCTGCTCGCCATGTTCCATTGCGATCTGCCGGATAGGATACTCTCGATCGAGCCATTTCTCTGCGACCAAACCCAACGTGCGAAGCAGGGTTTCGGTGGGACGATCCACGAGATACTGCCGCCGATTTCTCTTCAGCGTTTCGCACGCATCCGAGACCACGGTCGGCGTCAGAGTCGCCTCTGGTGGCAGATCCACCAAAAAATAATCAGGTAAGTCGTTTAATATCATGTCGCCTCTACTTCATTCGCAGGCACCGTTTTATCCAAATCTTCGCGGGAGTCCGATCGTATCATTCGCAGGCAGATCAAGCCAACCATGGATACCCAAATCAAGCTTCCCAAGCCCAAGTAAGCCCCCTGATACGAAGCAGCTTGTTTGGCTACCTCACCCAAGGTCTGCACCCAGCGGCCAATCAACCAGTGCGATAAATTCCCCAACAAGCCACTGATGAGAATAAAGAGACCAAAGACTCTGCCTCGCACGGTGATCGACACCGATTCCATAAGCGCTGCCTCGATCATCGGATAGCAAGCCATGAAAAAGAACCCGTAAACCAGCAGACCGGGAATCAAACCCCAGGCTGGCAAATAAGGAAATGCAACCACACAGACACCCGCCACGGCCATCACAAAACTAATCCACCCATAGCGATGACGATCACTCAATTTTCCAAACAGCGGGTTACTTAAGATCGCTGCCAAGAAGATCGCACTCAAAGCGAGGCCTGTCGCAGCAGCACTAAAGCCATGCGCTTTCTGCAGGAACAGAGACCCAAGACTTCCCATCCCCATTCCGGCGAAATCTCGCAAACTGAAAGCAAAGGCAGCAATCAAGAACAGCACCCAAACTCTCGTCGAAGTGAACAAGGGTGTCTTCGCGGCACCGTCATTCATCGATTCCTGCTCCTGAGGCAAATGCCAGTGGCGGGTAAAAACGAGAAACGCCAACGCAACGAGCACCGCCAAGCCACCCAACTCTAAAACCGGGGAGCGCCAGGCAGCAGCGCCCATAGAGGCAGAGAGTTGATCAACTCGCCACCCCGCATAGATCGGAACGCCCAAGAATCCAACATTCGCTCCGACGCCAACCAAACCAAAAGCCTTGCCCTGTTGTTTCGGATAAAGTTGAGCGATGAGAGAGGTAGCCGCTGGATGATAGAAACTCCCTCCAACACCCGCCACGATCGTGCTGATTAAGGCCCAACTAAAATTCGAAGCCATGCCTAGTCCCACGAAACCCAAGCCATTCACCACCAAGCCCACTCCTAAGATCCACCGACGGTCGTATCGGTCTGAGATTGCTCCCATCAAGTAGCTAGGCAAAAAGTAGGACACCATCAACACGGTCATCAACAAGGTCGCCTGAGCAACACTGTCGAAACCAAAGTCTCGTTGGATCGAAAGGTACAAAGGCATCAAGACCACGTGGAAGCTATGGGTAAAGGCATGCAACACCCCGCACCAAATTAGGAACCCACGATGGGACCTTTCCGTCTGACTCACGAGACTCATTGCCTTCCTCTTTCCACCCAATCAAAGCTTCGGCATCAGCGAACAGCCCTTGGCTTCGGCCAGCTCGGCTCGGCCCAAGAGCTCGATCCCGTCACGATGGCGCACCCCAAGATCCTCAGTCTGAATCGCCATCACCGACCAGACATTCGCCAGATCGAAGACCTGAATCAGCCCAGTCTCGCCCAGTCCCACTTCCAAACCAGTCTCCGGTGAGACCACCAGCCCCCGCGACCAAGGAGTAAAGCGAAAGCGACGAGGCACTGAGGCATCTAGATCTGTCCCGATACAGTGATCATAGGCCTGCGACGAAAGCTCACTCATCCCATACTCACTAACGATTTGATCGCTTGAGACGCCCAAAGCCACACAAATCTCCCGGTACAAATCACCCTTGGCCAATTCTCGGGTTCGCCCCTTATAGCCCCCGGTTTCCAGCAGTCGACTACCATTAGGAAGCACCAATCGCTCGCCTCGTTCAGTCAAACAATCCAGCAATTGAACAAAATTAAAAGCGGTCCCGACCAACAACACCGGAACGCCAGCACGACACCACTCGCCGAGAGCAAGAACCAATCGCTCCACCGGCAAGCCCCACCCGCCATCGATCGACACATCCCCATAGAATTCCGCACTCCGAAAGCCCCCGGCTCGACGCACAACATCGAACATGTGGACCAACGAAGATTCCGGCACCGAACGAGCTGACGGCGTCATGATACAAAGCGAACTGTCGTTCCCTAAACCGCGGATCACATGATGTCGAAACCAAGCCAAAAGGCTCTTCTCGTACAGCGCTAACGAGGCATCAAAATGAAAATGTTTTCCTCGATTGGACTGGGTTGTACCACTCGAGCGAAAAACATAGGGGCGAGAATCTTCAGGAAGCGACGTCATATCCAATTCCTTAAACGCTGCCGTCGGCACACAGGGGATCTCCCGCCAAGACGCAACCAAGATTGGATCGACTTGAGAATACTCGATCAAACGCCGATAACACGGATTCGCAGCGACCTGAAGACGGAAGAGCTCCAGCGCCAAGCCCTCGAAGCATTCATCACTGATATCGGCATCGGCGAAGCTGCGATCAGCTGCCGAATCGATCAACGAGCCGAGATGCTCGGCAAAAGAGTTGAGTCTTAAGAGAGGTTCCATTCAGCGGTTTTAATACTCGCACGAGGCGACGACTGGTTATCCGCGACAGTCGAATTAATACGATTCGCAAGCGAAGCGCCCCCAACAAAAACCAGAGACACGCCCAAATGACAAGCGGGAAAAACAATCATGATGTGGAACCTCATGATTTCGGACTCTCCTAACGGATCGGAAACAGGAAAAACTCAATGGCATTAGGCACCGCCGGATAGGAGGCACACTCGATGATGAACATCGCAATCCGATAGAAGTCTAACCGAGACCCGTTGTTTCCCTGCCTATCCATCAGCTACAAGTACGGAGCGCCGTCGAGTCGATTTCGGCGAGGGACTAACCAAGATATTGATCTAGATGATCTCCAAAAACTCGAGAACCACTCCATACTAGAAGCTGATGCCATCGGAGATCTTTCCAGCCGGAAGGAACGTTTCAATACGAAGGCACTCCCAGAAAACGTCCTCAGACTGACGACAGGAATCAAGGCCACAAGCCCATAAACCGTTGTTATCGATGACGATCGAAGAGACGGGAACCAAGAAAATCCTGCGGCCACCACGACCGCCCCCCGCTGCGAGCTGGACTCACCGACGGGGCTCCGCCTAAGCTGAGCGCATGTTACACTACGAAATGGTTTCGGCAGCAGATCCGAAAAGCCAGCACCTGATGATCGTTCTTCATGGACTAGGCGACAGTATTGAGGGCTATCGCTGGTTACCTTCGATGCTCAATCTTCCCTGGCTCAACTACGCCCTCGTCAATGCTCCCGATGATTACTTCGGCGGGTTCTCCTGGTATGACATCCAGGGAGATTCTCATTCAGGGGTGGTTCGAAGCCGAAAACTGCTCTTCAAACTCGTCGACCACTTTCAAGCAGAGGGCTATTCATCCCAGAATATTTTCTTCTTCGGATTCTCTCAAGGCTGTCTCATGACTTGGGAAATCGGCATGCGATATCCACACGCCCTGGCCGGTTGTGTCGGGATTAGTGGCTATCTTCACCAATCCGACTCCCTCCTCGCCGAAGCGGCACCCACAGCCAAGGAACGCCAGTTTCTCGTCACTCATGGTCATCACGATCCTCTCATTCCACTCGCACCAGTTAAAGCGGACGTCGAAAAGATGAAAGAGCACGGCATCCAAGCCAGTTGGCATGAATTTGCCAAAGAACATACCATTGCCGGGGAAGAAGAAATCAATGTCATTCGTGACTTCCTGGTCAAACAAGGCCAAGACAAGCCTAGAGAATGAGCGGCAAGGCATGTATTCTGCTAGCGATTTGAGATGATGAATATGGGTTGGAACGACGCCAAACGACACCAAAGCCTCATCGTCTGCTTGGGGCTCTGCCTTCTCAGCATGACGGAAGCCTTAGCAGCGGTCCCGAGAATCACTGCGTTCTCCCCCAGCCAGGGGCCCGCAGGCACACCAGTCCAGATCCAGGGAGAGGGGCTCAGCACAACAAGCGATGTCCTTATCGGCACCAAGGCAGCGGTCTATCAAATACTCTCAGATCAATTCATCCTGGCGACCGTGCCCAGAGAGGCGAGCACAGGCCCTATCCAGATTGTCACCAGCTCAGGGATCGCCGTTAGCAGCACCCCTTTCATCGGCGCGCCATTTATCGAGGAGCTCAATCCGGAATTCGGGGCGCCCAACGACTCAATCATTATTTTTGGTCGAAACTTAGGGAATACGACGGAAGTATTTTTCGGAGAGGATCGGGCGACCTTTCTCTTACTAGGAGACACCCAGATTAGCGCCCGTGTTCCGAACACGGTAGGGCTCAAAACGATCAAGGTCGTCACACCGGTTGCTGAAGCCTCGAGCGAGATCCCATTTGAGGCAACGGGCCAAGTCCCCTTTGTCCGCGAGTTCATGCCGGAATTTGGCTCTCCCGGGACGAGAGTAACCGTCAATGGAAAGAATCTCATCGGAACCAGTTCATTCCGTTTCGGCACAGTCGAATCCGGGTTCGTGGTCACGGCGGACACTCAGTTGCAACTAACGATCCCCCCCGATGCTCCTTCTGGCCCTGTCACCCTACGGAACGGATTTGGCGAAAGCACGAGTCGGATCAACTTTCTCGTCATCGGCACGGCGCCCTTCGTCGAGGAAATCATTCCCGATGTGGCAAGCCCGGGAGAGCTGGTAACAATCGAGGGAATTAACTTCACCGGAACAACAGCGATTCATTTTGGGGAGGCATCCGCGGCATTCACCGTCACTGCCGACACTCAAATCCAAGGCACAATCCCCGAAGAGGCCACCACCGGCATGCCCCGGTTCGAATCGATCAACGGGGACTCCGTGAGCTCGGTGCCTTTCACCATCAACACTCCTGCTCCATTTATCGAAGACTTCGAGCCAGCCTCGGTAAGAGCCGGGCAACTTGTCCGTATCAATGGCCGCAATTTCTCCGCCGTCTCTGACATCCTGGTTGGTGAAGAGCCCGTGGCTTTTGCCGTGGTTGCCGACAATCAAATCAGCATGACTGCCCCGATCGTGCCGACCAGCGGCCTCATCACTTTGACCAATCCAGGAGGGATCACGAGTTCCACCAACCTATTAGTTGTCACGGGCCCCGAACCAAGCATTAGCATGCTTACCCCCGATGCCGGGAAACCAGGAGACCTCATCCTCATTGAAGGGGGGAGTTTCTCCACCACGACCAATGTCTGGTTCGGAAACTTCCAGGCTGAGTATTCCATCATCGCTGACAACCAGTTGCAGGCAGTCGTGCCAAACGATGCCATAACCGGGCCGGTATCCGTCGCCAACCCAGGGGGACGAGCAACGAGCCTTAACTCGTTCTTTCTTCCAGTCCGCATTGATCAAATCACCCCACAGATCGGCACACCCGGTGAGACAATCGAGATAAGCGGGGCAAACTTTACGGGCAGCACCGAGATCCAGTTCGGAACCGTGGTTGGGACGATCGAGTCTGTCACTCAAACAACTCTGAAAGCGATCGTTCCGCCCGACGCCCGAATCGGCACGCTGGCAATCTCAAACCCCGCCGGCATCACGGGTTCGTTGCAAGTCTTCGAGATTCAGCCAAGTCTCGAGAGTTTCCACCCAGTGGCCGGCCCCGTAGGCTCGACCATCACCCTCACAGGGAAAGGCCTGACAGAGATCAGCAGCGTCCAATTCGGCACCTTGCCAGCCGCCTTTGAAGTGCGATCGAGTACAGAAGTCGCCGCCATTGTTCCCCAAAACAGTCCCGCAGAAAAAATCACCCTTGCCAATCCCGCTGCCTCCGTCACGAGCATCGAGTCCTTTCTTGTTGTCGAATCCGCCGACCTCAGCCTCGAAAGCCTCACCGTCCCCAGCGAGCCGAGTTGGCCATCGAGCTACCGCTACCAACTCAAGGTCGCAAACAGAGGGCCATCGACGCTCGCCAACGGGCGTCTCATCACTCAATTGCCTCCAGGATCCATCATTCGATCCCAAACAAACTCGCACGGTGGGTGCGAAATTGTCGATGGCCTCGCCACTTGCTCCCTGGTAAATCTGGAGGCGGGAGCAACTGCCGTGATTGAATTCCAGATCGAGCCAGAATCCTACGGCGAGTTTGACAGCCCAAGCTCTCTCTCAACGCCTGTATTCGACCCAAGCGAAGAAGATCACGACCAGACGCTTCGACTGGTGATCTCGGGTCCAACCCCGACGCTGAGCATCCATCGAGGCGACGAAGACACTATCCAGATAACATGGACCAAAGCCGCGGCGAACTACGTTCTAGAAACCGCGTCTCGCCTCGATAGTGAAGCAAGCTGGCTCCCGGCCGAAGGGCCATTTGAGTCCCTCAACGATCAATTCAGCCTCTCTATCGCCAACGATGCAGAGACGCAGTTTTTTCGCCTCAGAAACACCGCTGACTAATCACCAAGTCGTCACTCGATAGAACCCTTCGTTCTCGACGGGACCAAGGTTGAGCCTGAGCGAAACCGTTTCAGCAAGGCGTTTGATCTCGCGAAGCTCTCGCCAATCATCTAATCCAAGCCGCTGGGAGATTTCTACACGATATCCCTGCCCACGCTCGCCAACAAACGAGAGACCAAAGGCACCCTCTTCGAGAAAGAGTCTCTCAATCGCAAAACGGCTCGCGGGATCCAGAGGATTCGTACCCGCGGCGTATTCCATGCGGTTAATGACGCCATCGCCGTCGGAATCTCGTCCCCCATCGTTCGCATCAGAGGGATCAAGACCGAAACGACGTTCCCACGGATCCAACATTCCGTCTCCATCAAGATCGACAAAATTCTCCTTCCCTAAACTGGCTCGATTAGGAAAGGCGACGATCGCCATGCCGCCATCCGGACGACGCCCCTCTGAAACCCCTCTCCGCTGCTCGGAGAACTCAACCCCATCGATCAATTCCCCTTCCGCGGAATAGAGGCCAATGAGTTCCCCGCCGGCAGATAGCTTGAAATCGACGTGAGTGCCGCCGCGATCAGGCTGACCATCGGCTTCAAAAACGGTATAAGCAAATAAGTCCACACCAATGAAAGACAAGGGGGCAATTCGGTGGCGATCAATGACCAACGGGTCATCCGAGAGTAACAAACCATCAAGGGCCAAGGGCGCATCATCACCATTGTAGAGCTCAAACCAATCACTGCCTTGATCCGGCTGAGCCATCCATTCATTGATCCGAAGCGAGCGCCTATCGCCAAGTTCCACCGGTCGGTTTGCTTCTCCAGGCGACAAGTCGCTCAAAACCCATTCGCCAGATTCGAACACCCTCCCAAGGGACCATCCCGGAGCCTGAAGTCCAAAGCGCACCTCATCGATCAGAACCCAGCCCGTCCCATTCGGACGGAAGAGAAACACATCGTCACCATCCGACTTCAATCCAAAGCCCGTATTGCCCGCTCCAGCGGTCCGCAACGGATCAAAATCTATGAGGAAGTATCCTCCTGCTTCGATCTCGGCGCCCTCAGGAAAAACCCATCGGTCTGGGCGATCAATATCATCAGACAAACTCAACCCTTCGAGGTCGATAGCCCTCTCCCCAGGATTCCACAATTCAACCCAATCCGGAAAGGTCCCCTCGGATCCGGGGCTGACACGATTATCAGCAACAACCTCACTCAAGAAAATCTCTGGCATCATATTCAGGGATGAGATCCCACGGCCAGGGGTCGGGGTCGGATTCGGCCGAATCGTTGCCCCCCCGGCAGGATCTCGCTCCGAGGAAACACCCACCATTTGATAGCCATAGATCACCTGATCAATTGCCCTTCCCTGGGAATCCAGCAGGCCAATCATGCCCTGCTCGTCAGACAATCTGAAACCTAACTCCCCAGCCCCTCCAGCGATTCCATTATCGGCATACCAAGTCAAAAAGCTGAGACCGTTGATAAAGCTTAGGCGAGGAAAGGACCTCGTCTTCGAACTCAATGTCGGTTCAAGAGACAAGGACGTCCCACCAAAATCCACGGGATAGGCACTCGAATTATAAAGTTCAACAAAGTCTGCTTCCTCGCCAAGCGGTGACGCTAGCCATTCATTAATCGTCACACGATCAAGACTTCCCATTCGGATCGGTCGATTCGAACCCAAGGGCGTTGGTTCGCCAAGCGTCCAAATCCCTATCGCATCACGGCTCAGGGAAAGATCGCTCAACTGACGACCAAACTCCACCGAATCTAGAATCGATTCCCCTCTCGAAAACCGCTCTCGCAAGTAGACACCTCCACCCTGGCTCGAAATTCGAAACCCCGCATGGAGCCCCATTTTCTCAGGGGCACCGTCGGCGTAGACGACAAGATACTCATCCGGCTGAAGAATGGTCCCAGCCGGGAAAACAAACTTATTAGGAATCTCAGGATCATCGGAGAGTTGCGTTCGACTCAAATCCACGACTTGGTCGCCTGCATTGTAGAGTTCCACATAATCAGGAAACTCCCCTTCCACCGAATGCCCACGCACATTACTAGCCAAGACTTCATTAATCCGAACCCCCGATAAACCAGGGTTCACAAACCATGTCCTTGAAGCACTCGCCTCCGAGAAATCCTGCCAGCGGCCAGCAATGTTGCGACCAATCACCTCGACAGAGTGTGGGCCCACGGATAAGGCGTTCAGCACAAGAAGGGTCTCGATTGAGATCGCATCACTCCAGTCTCCACCGTCAAGGCGGTAGCGGTAGGCATCCATCCCCGGACCACTGATGGAGAGCTCGGCTCCAGTGCGATTCGTGAGAGAGGGAGGTTCTCCAGAAATCCGCAGCTGAGGACCGACAAAGGCACCAAGATCCTCTCCATGGTTCCCAGCCCCAATAGCGGGTGATTCGGACTGCAAACGAAAATCAAAGATCGGGTCAACAAAGAGCGGATCGAGTTCCAAATTACTCTCTGAGACACTCTCCACAGCTGGGAAAATCAACGACCGCTCGAAGACGGGAACGAGATCAGGATTAAGATTCTGCGCCACATCAAGATGCCGAAACAAGGGACTGTCCCAGACAATGCTTTGATGAATCGAAATTGAATCCGGTGGAAAAGTCCCACGTTGGACTTCTGAGAAATTAACCGTCCCTAGCAAGGAACGAACAAAGGTGTTGTTTTCAAGGACGGCCACCGCTCCCTCCTTCATCAACAAGGCATGCTCGTTGTCCGTAAATACATTCCGAACGAGGGTAAGATCTGATACCTTTCCCTCATAGAGTCCCGTAGAGATCGCATGCGCATCTCCAGTGCCTACATTGTTCTTGCGAAAGCCCATGAAGGTATTACCTGCAACAAACGCATCCGCCCCATCCAAGTCGAGTCCATCATCGGGCCCCCCAAGGAAGGTGTTGTCCAAAATCTGCAACATTGAACCGGGGCGACGCCCTCCGGAAAAATCCACAATATCTCCACCCCCGCCAGTCGTTCCAAACTGATTCCCTTCAAGAATCCAAAACCCATCAACCGGCACACCAAACCCGGTGATCAGTTCCCCTCCCACCGCATTTGGCAAGACGCTATCCTTCAAGAGCAATGACGAATTCTGGCAATGAAGGTACGAATCGAAGGCCCCAGACCAGCGAAGGCCAATCATTGAGACAGTCGAGTCAATCACTCTCATTGTCGGGGCTCCAGACCATTCGATCGTCGCATAGTGAAGCTCATTCATATTGCTAGCTCCGTTAAAATGAATTCCACCCCAGCGAGTCGTCTCGCGACGATTTCGCGAAAGAAAGATACGGTGATCGGGAGTTCCCCTTGCCAACAACCGTCCTTCAACAATCAGGCTCGCCCCGCGATTAAACTCAAGGCTGACACCGGGTTCGATGTTCAGGGTTATTCCTTCCGGCACGCGGAGATCCTGGTCCAATACGATGGGACTCTGCTGCGCCGACCAGATCGTGTCTACCGACAAAGCTCCCTCACTAATGACGAGCCCCTCTCCGGGATGGTAAACCTGAAAAATCAACGACTCATTCTCCTCAATCTCATTGAACGAACGAATCACAATCTGATTGACGCCAGAATGAAGGGGCACGGCGGCAATCGACCATTCGCCGGACCACGGTTCGAAGGAGGCGGGCGATCCATTGACGGTGACCACCCTCGTCTCCAAAGGATCGGAACGCCCTTTCAGTGACAAGACATCATTCTCCCCGAGGTAGTAACGCAACCAGGCGGGCTCCGCGAAGGGCAAATCGAGGTCAACCTCGAGAGCGACATGACTGGCTCCAAGAACGAAATCGCGTCGCATCGAAGCGACGGAAATCAACCGTTCGATTTCTCCTGGTTCAACCCACTCTCCCAAGGCGTAACCGAGTCGCGATGAGAGCTCTTCCGACCGAAACAAAGTCCGAGCCAATTCTCGCAAACGCGCGTGATAACGCCGGGCGATCACCGGATGTTTCAAGAAACGATTCGGAACAGGATTGGCACCGGCACGAAACAAGGGCAGTTCGACCACCACCGGGTTCGGCAGCCAGACAGAATCCAGATCGTAAGCCGTGAGAAAGGCCCTTGAATCGCTCTCACCAATATAGAGTGAGTAATCGCCCGCTCCTCCATTGGCAAAGCTCGTTTCAAAATTTGCTAGCAAGGTATCGACGGCGAAGTAGCTAATCCAACGATCGAGATCAACCCTCGTTTCAATAGCGGCCACATAGGACTCTTCTGAAGATTGCTCCAATGTTCGCGTGAGCTCGATCAGATCACTCCACTCATCCGCTTCCCTGTTCGTGCCCTTTTCATAAAAGCCCGGGCGTTGATAAAGTGCTGGGTCCTCCCCAAGATATTCAAGATTCCCAGCACCCGAAGGGCGATAAAGATTCCCCTCATCATCATCCGGAAACTGGCGCGAAACAAAGAGATCATCCAATGCTTCCAAGGCAGCATAGTGACCAAACTGGGGGCTCCCCAAGTTGGCGCGATTGATACCATTCTCGAGAAAGCGCACCGGACGGGCCTCGGCTGCCGGCACCCCTGCCAATCGAAAAAACAGTCCCCCAATAATCTGTGACGGAACGTTCACCGCGTTAAGAATCAGAGCGTTCTTCCCTTTCCAACGATCGTCACTACGAAAGTTGACCCGGCGATTCTTTACTGATGAGTCCCGAGATGTGCTCCCACGGAGCCGAAACCCGATCGAATATCGAACCTGAACTTCTGTTCCCTGTTGACTAATAAATGTCCCGTTAACCTGAGCATCACTACTGGCATTCCACGGAAGATCGCCAATCTGGTTTAGCTCTCGACGTTCCTGCTCCGTCATGATCACTCGTAGTAGCGGTGTCCCTCGTTCGTAGTCCTGATCATCAAACTGAAAGAGTCCCAAGGGGGCCACTTCGATGGATTCGGCGTCAAACCGCGGCCAAACAGATTCGTTTCCCATGGCGTCCATCGCCTGCACGAAGAACGAGATAAGCGATAAGTTCGGATGCGGAGGAACCTGCGCCGCAAACACCCCGTCTCCATCCTCTTCGTCTCCATGCCGACCGTCATCCCACATGACCACATTCGTGAAGGGACCCTCCGAACCTGACCGAAAGAACAACTTGACCGAGACCTGCTGTAGCGCCTCATCACGCACGCGAACTCGGACAGTCACGGTATCGTTTGAGCGGGGAATGACTGGATGATGAGACACCGAAGAGAGCAACGGGGCGCCATTCTCCATAAAGTTCGCATTCCTTTCCCCAGGGCTTCCCCAAAGCTGCTCACTCGCGGCCCAATTGGAGCCTATATTATTACTCAGCCCCGGGGCCCGTAGCTCCACCGAATAGCCGCCTCCATCGTGCGCATCGGACCAGATCCAACCTCGATAGCCGTGATCCAGTGGCCCTCGAACACGCTCAGCCCAGTCCCCTTCATCAGCATATTCCACCCGATCAATTTGTTCATCCCGAGCATTGAAAAGCCGGATCGTCTCAGACTGATTGCTTAACTGTCCTTCCCAATCCCCAAAGACTCGCTCAACCTGGGGAAACCGCTCCAAGAACCGGGCTCGATCAGCCGCAAGAACAACGAACCCACCAGGGGGAATCATTCCACTTTCAATCTCAAATCCAACCGCATTGCTCAATCGCCATCCGCTCAGATCCACCGCTCGGTTACCACGATTGTACAGTTCAATGAATTCATCTCGAGGATCTCTCGTCGAGGGGTGATACATGACTTCATTGATGACCACGTCCCCATCCAAAAGATCGGCAGATTGTCCCGACGCGGCAATGACGATATCATCAAGGCGAATCTCAGGACGAGCCCCGTCCCCTCCTGAAACTCCAAGGCGTTCATAACTCCATCTCAGTTCAACTCGCGCCTGTCCCAATGTCTCCAAGGGCATCGGAATGCGCTCGAAACGTTTTGAACCAGTGGTGCCACCCGGAGCACTAAATAGCAATTCGTCTTCAGGGACATTCGGGAAGTCTTGAAAAGGCAGCGAAGGATTCAATCGGTATTGGAGTCGAAGACCGTAGTCAACCCCACCCGCTTCCAAGGTCTCTACCTGCCATGAAACGGTTCCGGAACCCACTTCTGTGGTATCCAACCCGACGATAAGCGAATGGACATACCCAACACCAAGGCCCGGATGTGGTCTGCCCGGGGTATTGAGAAACGAAACTCCATCACCTCCGAGAGGAGCAATACGACTACTCTCCGTCCGGCTACTCCACCCATCCCACGGATGCACCCCAAGCTCGCCCATGCCCCCATCTACTTCGCTTCGACCGGTAACACCCCAGGACAATTCTCCCTGCGACTGAACGGCATCATCGAACACCGCTTGCAAGACAAAGGGATGCTGTGCCAAAGCGTGAGACGAACTAGGAAACGGCACCGATTCCGAATCAGCTTCGAACAACGCCGCAAACCCTGCATCAGTTTCCAATACAATCTCCCGCTTCGGCCCCGCCGGAACGCCATCTCCCCAACCGGCAAAACGAAATCCCGCTCGCGGCTCGACTTCGATCGTCACCCTGCTCCCAGCAGCGTATTTCCCCTGCCAAAGCGAGGCCTGCGGAGGCAGCACGATCCCATTGACTCGAAGCTGCGCTTGGGAGGCGTCGGGAATCGCTATGGTCAGCCCCTGCCATTCGTTGAGTCCGAAAGCCTCCTGCAGGTGTTCCCGTACCACATCTGGTCGTAGCAAGGCAAACGCCTTTGCAATTCCCACATACTCCTCCCATTGCTTTTTCGAATCAAAGGAAACAAAATCTAGGGAATCAGATCCACCCCATCGCGCAATATGACGCTCTATCTCAGGTTCCAAGCGCTGTTCCATCCCATCGATAAGGGCCAACACCTTGGGAGTCGAAAAGGTTGTATTGACCAGATCCTGGAAACGAGTAAGAAAGCGGTGTTCGAGGATGGGGTTTGCAAGAAGACGCTGAAAAATATAGCGAATCCAAGAGGGGCGAAACGATTGATTCCGAAATCCCAAGACATCCTGCAAGGTATTAGTGTCCGCTCCAGCATGGAGAATATCAAAGCCCCCATCGAGATCGAACGGAATCCAGCGCCATCGACCTTCGTCACTCCGTTCCCGCCAATACCGAATGTTATTCCCTGGCCAATCCGTATTATCAATAAAGATCTGCGTCACCATGTAATCAAAGAAATTGGCAAGATCCATCATGCCTTCCACACCCTCGATAAACCCAGGACTCAAGGGAGAGGTATCGCGCAAGTAGAATAGCATCTGATCGAACGATTCGACTTCCCCCGCAATGATCCGCCGGTCCCCTTCGAGAAAATCAAAGTCACCCGAAGCCAAGCCAAAATTACCGGTAAGAAAATGCTCATTCAATCGCTCTCGAAGATTCTGAATCCCCCAATAGTCCCCATTGAGGAACACATGAACCGGTTGGTAAGCCTGAGTTTCGAGGCCAAGTGAGCCCGCAAGGGATTGGCTCACGGCATCTCTGAAGAGGGTCCGAACCCAATCGTTCCCGGAATTTCGTAATAACCACTGTTTGAAACTCGAAAGGGATTTCTCATCAAAGACTGGCAATTCAAAACGATTACTCCCGTAGCGATTTCGAGCAATGAGAGCGAGTGATTTATGCGGCGCGGCTCGGGACCAGCCTCCATGAATTTTGATTCCGGCATCTTGGGCCAGCAGACGCTGTCCAGCAGCCGAAAAATACTCGACGGTCACCGGACGCTCCCAATCGCGCCAAAAATTCGCACCAAAATGGGGCAACTGTGGGCTCGCCCCCGCACCTTTGACATAGATCCCTGACTCAGGATCGAACAAATGATCGGGAGCCGTCGTTAGGGCGATTCGTGGCAAGGTGGACGAGTCGGCAATGAAGTAGCTTGCTGTCTCGGAGGCGCTCGGAACATGCCCATCGTGAAAGGTTCGAAAGCGTAGCGTTTTAGTCTCTGCCAACAGCAATGGGCCCGTCCAGATAGGGGAATTCTCTCCTGGAACCGAGCCATCGGTCGTAAAACGAATCTGAGAACCTTCGGGTGCTTCTTCCACCCTCACACTAAGCGCTTGCTCATAGGCGCCCGCAGGCACCAATAAGACTGGCGCTGGCGCTTGGCCGATCATGCCACTCGGTTCGTTGGCTCGGCCCGGTGTCGAGGCCACATAGTATTCCAAACGACCGGCAGCACTAGAATCGAAGTCCGACCTCCCGATCGAGATGTCAGCGCTAACTTCTGGAACCGAAATGGCGTCAACGAGATTTCCAGCGGCACCAAAAAGAGAAACCGTTTCTGCGCCTGATCGGAGCCCGAAATTAGCATGGAAGTAATTCGTCGGCAGTTCCCACTTTGCTTCCAAGTAGGCATGCACCTGGCGAATTTCATTAGGGCTCAGGACGCGATCATAGAGAAGGACCTCGGCAATCCCCCCCTGCCAAATACGATCGACCACGAGCCGGTCCGAAGCCAAGAGATTTGCCCGCAAGTCAACCGGGCTTGTCACCGTAATCTGACTCAAGGACGGAGGAAAGGGAGTTTTCCAAGGATCAGCAATCTCGCCATTCACATACGTGGTACCTTGTTGAATCGGTAGCGTATGCTTGAAAGCAAAAAGAGTGCGGTTGCCACCCCGATGGAAATCGAAGTGTCTCTCATGCCCTAGGATCGGTCGCGCGCTATCTGAAGCCTCCGGAGCCTCAAAGCCCACCCAGAATACCGTCCTTATTTGGTTCAATTCCGGAAACTGGAGGTAATCATCATTCCCATCATAGTGAAGAACAGGCAAATGCCCTGGGCCATGGCTTCCATAAACGGGGCGCTTCTGTTCAGCGATTTGCGAGGCATGCCGCTCGTTCCCACTCTTATCCAACCAAAACGCAACCCGACCTTCTTGTAACACAATCGAGCTTGGGTCCGAGGCATCTACCCAAAAACTCAAACCCGACAGAGAAATCGGATCGAAGAATCCCGCTGCCGCATCCTTGGAGACAGATCGTCGATCTTTGCCCGAACAAAAGACAACGAACGTTTCTCCAGCCGCGAGGCGCACTGATGGTAAGGCCCATTTGGTGGGCTCGGTCTGATCATCACTTAAGAAATAGTCGCCAAGGAAGACCTCGCTCGGACTAACATTGAGGATTTCGACCCAATCAGGATAATCACCGTCTTCATCAGCCAGAGCAGTTCGATTCTCGGTCATGACTTCAGAAATGGCCAAAAGGCCCGAAGCGCACGCAGCAATATCGAAAGCGACCAAGATAACAGCCAATACGATTCTAAAATGCTCGATTCGATTCAATAACCTCATGACAACCCAAAGAAAGAAGCATAACTGCTACCAAAAAGGCCGAAGAACGTCAATCAACCCCAAAATACCTCCTTCCCTAGTAGCCCCCCTGTCCGTATCGCCGAAAAAGTGGCTTCAGACGCCCCTTTCAGCATCGGGAAAGCCAACGATCTGGTCTATTCTAGAGATTCCACCCCCCCCCTGTTTTTCACGTCTAGAAAACAGCAAATCCCTCAGAAAATTATTGCAATGGGCCATGCACGCTCTAAGAAGGAGGCGTGGCAGCAACCAGCATCGAAAGCAGTATCCGCTTCAACCAAATTTTTTGGTTTGGAGTGATTGGATTGGCTGCCCTTTTTACGGGTTTCTATCTCGCGTCAAGTAAGTTCACGTTGGTCCTTGTCGCAGTGATGATGGGATGGCTTGTGCTGCTTCCCTACCATGCGAAACTCGCAGCCTATCTTTCGATCACGACCTTCAGTTCCGCACTTATTCTACCGTATTTTCCTGGTCGACCCTATATGTGGGAGTTTGCGGCCTTTCTCGCGTGGTCGGGATTGATCATTACGGTGTCGTTGCGTCGCTATGCGCCCGATGCCGCCCAATACGTTAGAGAAAATCGTTGGTTGTTCATTGGGGTCCTACTCTATTGCTTCGTACTTCTCGTCACGATGTTCGAACGAGGATTCGGACTCCGAATCATGGGAACAGACCAAATGGGGGGGCGATTTTACTTTCAGCAGCTCATGTGCGCTATTTTTCCTGTTCTCTTCGTTATGGTTCGTTTTCCCGAGGGAACGTTGCTCCGGCTCTACTATCTGCAGTGCCTGCTCACCCTAACATTCTTGGTCTCTGATTTCGCGTTTTCCTTCGGTGGAGGTGGTTTATTCGGCCTCTTGCAGTTTTTCGAACTTCCTGGAGATGCCGCTAATTTCGAACGTCAAGCACAGCAGTTCGGTATTCGGCGCTTCCAATCGCTTAGTGTGGTGGGACAGGGACTCATGCTTCTGATTCTCGTCTTTCACAAATTAGAGGACTTTTTCTCTCACAAAGCCGCCTACCTGTTTCCGCTTGCTGCTGCAGTTTTCGGTGTCGGTCTCCTTTCGGGACATCGCTACCTTTCTCTGATCCTGATTATCGCCGTTCTATTCATCGCGTATACGCAACGCTTCTACAACTTTAAGAACCTCCTGATGTCAATCGGCACGGGGATCCTCATTTTGATCCCACTCATTCTCTTTGCCAACAAACTGCCCCTGTCAGCGCAGAGAGCGCTTTCATACATCCCAGGGATCCGAATCGATCATCATGCGCGAATGAATGGATCAGCAACCTTGGAGACCCGCCGTATCCTTCGTGAAGTAGGTTTTCAGATGATTCCGCAATATTTTTGGATTGGCCGTGGGTTTATGATGCCGAGCCGAGATTATTCCCATGTTTGGGATCCGACCTACATCACGATGCACGTGAATCAAGGTAAGTTCTACAACGGGTTCATCGGTCTTATGGTGAACACCGGTCTCTTTGGAACCCTCTCGATGCTCATTTTCCTTGGCGCCGGAACGTACCTTGCCTACTCAATTATGGCCCATTTGCGCCTCTACGGATGTGACGATTGGTTTTCACGCATGAGCTGTATCCTGGCAAGTGTTTGGATGGCTAATATCAGTGCATTCCTGTTCTTCCACGGTGACAGTGAGTTCGCCATGAAGACATTCTCACTCCAAGCGGGGCTTCTGATAGCCTGTAAGCGGTGCCTCGACTATCGAATTGGGGGTGCGCCAGCTGGCGAAGAAGACGACGACGAAGAGGAAGAAAACAAAGAGCCAGAACGGTTGATTCAACCAACCTTCTAAGACCCTAAGCTGCCCACAGCACTCTGAGGGGCTAAGGTTCGATCGCTCGTATTCTTCGGGCAGGGATATTCCCCCAGATTTCATCAGCGGGAACACTCTTGGTAACGACACTCCCTGCAGCGACAATCGCATTGTCGCCGATGGAACAACCCGGGAGAATCGTCACGCCTGCGCCTATCCAGACGTTTTTTCCGATCCGGTTCCCTTGCCTCGTAGCATCCCAAGGCAGATCGCGATAGATCGCTCCAGCCCGTATTTCGTGGTTGGCAGCAATGATGGAAACGTGCTGAGCGATGATGCAGTTCGCTCCAATTTCGATTTTCCCGCCGCAGGCCCGAAT
>OJGU01000094.1_pt1 | contig 60119 bp, 54 predicted proteins | sample 1594741 | NCBI WGS metagenome assembly OJGU01 (sample SAMN05416841, study PRJEB24817) | seawater metagenome | isolation source: Sea water | place: Canada:Atlantic | collected 2013-07 | reverse complement strand
GGGCTCGGAGATGTGTATAAGAGACAGCTGGAGGGCCTTGTGGGAGGGGGCGCGCAGATCGTGCCTGCGGGGGATGGCGCGTACAAGCTCGCGGGGCAGGGGGGCTCGTCGATCCGATTCGGCACGGATGCGGATGGCGGGAGCGTGATGGTCGCGGGTGGGGCCTATGCTGAAGAGGGATCTTGGTTGCTGGCGCAGTGGCGTGTTCGGGTGCTTGCCGCTGCGTCGTTGCTGCTGCAGGTGGCTCCGGTGTGGTGTATCGGTTGGATCTTGTGGACCGCTGTCCGACGCCGGCGCCGGCGCCGGCGGTGGACGGAGGCTGGAGTGGTGGTTTGGCCCGCGGTGGCTGGGGTGTGCTTCGTTGCGATGCCGATGTTGTTGCAGGCGGCGGCGGCACGAGACGCGTTGGGCATCGTCGACCCGGCTACAGTTGCGCTGTTTGTCGCGACGATTGCGTTCGCGTTGTCGTCGGTGGCGGGATTGTGGGCGGCGCTTCGAGCGAGTACGGCGGTGCGCCGGACACCGTTGTGGTCGCGCGTGGTGCCGAGTCTCGCTTCGACAGCGGCGGTTGGAATGACCCTGTGGCTTGGTGCCAACGGGATCATCGGCCTCCGGCTTTGGGCCTGGTGAGGGTGGTTGTTGGCGGGCGGCGCTCCTGCGCAGCTGCGCGATGGTTTCCCGCCGCCTTCATGATCGCCTCCGTCAACGACAACCCGTCGCCTCGAGGACTTGGCTGTGGACCGGCCGGCCGAACATCCAGCGGTTCAGTTCTTCGACGACGACACAACGGTCGATTCGGGTCTCAGAGTTCAGATCGGCGATCAGTGCCGCGAGGGTGTCATCGCCGGATCGCACTTCGATGCCGCCGTCGCTGTCGCTGTCGAAGGACAGGAACGCCCCAGGTGAGTCGCCGTACGCGGGCCAAGCCGGCTCGCCATGGCATGACGGCACGCCGCTGCGGGCGAAGGAAGCCCAGTACGCACCCAACGCACGGCTGAGGCGCTCGCGATCGGCGGCGGTGCGCTTCTGGAAGAGGAAACGGTCCGCATCGCCGAGGTGCTCGAAACGATTGAAGACGAATGGAAGCTCGAACCCGTGGGCTGCCCCCAGTAGCTTGTGGAGATCCGTAAACAGCACCCGGCCGCCATCGTCCCAGTCAAAGCGGTAGGCGTGGACGGAGTCGTGGCCAGCAGCCCTCATCATCGCGGCCGGCTCGCTCACCGCCCGAATCCGCCACAGCCGGGTCAGATGACCGGTGAGTGCGTCGTAGGCCGGTTGATCCTTCGCGACCACGAAGGCGCCGAGTCGTTTCGTGGTGACTCGCTTGTCGCGAAGATAGAAGAGCTTCATCTCGTCGTGGTTGGTGCCCAGGATGGTGGGCACCGGGTTGAACGTCGACGTCGATCGAAAGGCGTCGCGAATCGGACCGGAGGGAAGCACGACGCCGTCCTCGATGACGCGCGGCACATCCACGAACCCCGGACCCCGGGTGTAGGCCCCCAACAGCGTGTCGACCGACAGCGCGCGCAGGGCCTCGGCCGAGTGCGCGCCCAGCTTGTCGGCGATCGTGCGGCTGGGGTTCAGCAGGGCGCCGGTTTCTCCCTCGGCCTCGGCGAGGCCGGTGCTTTCAAACGCGCCGGACTGCACGATGGCGCGGTGGAACAGACCCTTGGCCAGGGGCGACGCAAGCAGAGCGACGACGTTGTGGCCTCCAGCGCTCTCGCCAAAGATCGTGACGCAGTCCGGGTCTCCGCCGAACGCCGCGACATTCGTCCGCACCCATCGCAGCGCTGCGATGAGGTCCAAGATCGCGAAGCAGGCGCAGGCGTCCTGTGGCGTTGGCGCATCGGCCCTCAGCGCCGGATGTGCGAACCAGCCAAGCGGACCGACGCGGTACTGGACGGCGATGACGATGACCTTCTCGTTTTGGGCAAGCCGGGAGGCGTCGTACTTGCTCGAGCATCCCCATACGTTCCCGCCTCCGTGAATCCAGACCATGACGGGCAGCGACTCGTGGGTGCCACTGGGCGCGTAGACATCCAGGGCGAGGCAGTCCTCCGATCCGATGACGAGCCCCGGTTTGAGCCCCTCTTTGGCATCGAACTCATTGGTGAGTTGGGCGCAGCGCTCGGCGAAGCGAACGGCCTCGCGAACACCCTCCCACCGGGGCGCGGGTTGGGGAGGGCGCCAACGGTTGTCGCCTGCGGTGGAGGCGGCGTAGGGGAGCCCACGCCAGATCTTGGCTCCGTTCTCCGCGACGAGGCCGAGGACGTCGCCCTGGGCGATGGTTCGCGCGGTCGCAGGATCGGGTACCGCACGCTTCGATTTCTTGCGGAACAGGGTCATCGCGTCGTTCCCCCAAGAGGTGGCGCAGGGCCGCGAATACCGCCCGGCAACTCCTGCGCGCGAGTCCGTTCCGGCGGCCGCATTGCGCAAGACGTGCGCAAGCCCTCCCGACTTGCCCCCGCACAGCGAAGCTGTTGATGGACTACGTCTGCCCGTTTGAGCTGCGCATCGATCCCATGCAACTGCTGGCGCTCGTCGATATCGAACACGATGAGTACGCGAGTCTCGAGTTTCAGCACTTCGATGACGCGGTCCATGGTGTCGGCGTGGTCGTGCTGATCTACCGGGTCGACGGCAAGGTCGACGTCATCCGGACGCCCGGCCTGTGCATCGATCGACAGAGCGTCGACATCGGCGAGGGGCTCGGTGACTGGCGCGAGGCGCCGGACTTGCAGTGGTCGCTCTCGGACCTGGACGGCCCGATTCGTCTCGCCGTCCGATTCGAAGACCGAAAGGGCCGAGAGATTCGCTGGGAGCTCTCCGAGTCCGATCCCAGGGTGCCGCCGATGCAGATCCTCGCTCCGGTCGGCGCCTCGATGGCGGCGCCCCGGTTCTTCCCCTTCTACTTCTTGCATGAGTTGCGCTTGGTGGCCCAGCAGGCGACCTGCACGGTGACCCTCGCGGGCCGTGACATCACGGTGAGCAAGATTCCGATGCCCGCCAAGGGCCGGCGTGTCTTCGTGGCAAGGGTTGCCCCGCGCCCCCTCATCGCGCAGATCAATCCGGAGTCCGAGGGGTCGCTGGCCCGGATCGAGGCCGATGCCGCCGGTGTCGTGCAGCGCGGCCCGGCGCGTTGGCGGCTGGCCGCGCATGACGGTGGACTCGCGTTGGTGGAGCTCACCCGAACCGACGGCCGGCACACGATCGCGTTGCGCTTTGATCCTCCGTGCCCAGACGTTCGCAGACTGGATGACGGTGAGGAGTTCGTCGGAGCGTTCGCATTCGGCACCGAGGTCACCGAACACGCGGTTCGTGGCGAACTCCGGATCCGGCGCAGCGATGACGGGGTGACCCTGCTGATGCAGGCGGAGCACAGCTGGTGGCCGGACTCGCTGTCGGACACGTTGATCATCGGGCTCTTCCCCCCGAGCTTTCGGTCATGGGTCCGGACGTATCGGTTTTGCTGCGAGATGCGGCTCGATGGCGACGGCGTGACGGCGCGCGGTTCGTGGGAGCGCACGCCGAAGGCCCGCTGGGGCGCTAGGCCCCGCACGGTCCACGTCGTTCGGGAGTTGCCCGCGCCCCCGCAAACGGTGTTTGCAGCGCTCACCTGCCCGGAGCAAATCGCCGCGCTGCCCGGGGTGTCGGCGGTCGAGATTCTGGCGTCGGGCCAACCGGTACCGGAGGGGACCGGCCACCGCCGGGAGGTGGTGGTCGAGGGCAACCGCTACACCGAGGAGATCACGGGCTGGGAGCCACCGCACCGCTTTGAGTATCGGATTCGAGAATCAAGCGCACCGATCGACCACGAACACGGGCACGTCGTGCTGACCCCCACCGATGAGGGCACGCGGGTGGAATGGGTCGCGATCTTCCGCATGAACATGAGCGTGGGTGGCGGCATGGTGGGCCGGTGGGGCCAGGCGCGGATGGAGCGTACGTTGCAGCGTCAGCTCGATGCGATTGCGTCTCGACTCGCACCGGCCGGCTGACTCGAGCGCCCGGTCCCCTTGCCCGAGGTAGACCTGCGAGCAGCAAGTCAGACCCGCCCCTTGGACGCTCCTGCGCGTTGGGTCAGGCACGGTGAATCAGAGCAAGCGTTCGCTCGCTTTGATTCGGGGCGTGTGGGGCTGTCGCGCAGTCGGGTAGCCAGCACGCAGAAGAAGTTGTGGCACCGAGCCGTCGTTGAGCAGGAGAGCCAACTGCTCGCGCAGCGTTGGAACTTCGATGGGCTGGTTCAAGAACGATGCCGCCATCCCGTCGGCGGTCATCCGAAGCAGGATTCGTTGCAGCGCCTGGCCCGAGTTCACCCAGTCCATGGCTGTGTCGCCCGGAGTCCCAATGACGAGCAGTGCCGGTGACTCCGTTGCGAGCTGTCGGTCCCGCGCCGCCTGGCTCTTCCCCATGTCGAAGGAGCGGATGAGGTGCGGGCCCACATGCGACGCGAGATCGCCGTAGTTGAATGCATACCCTCTGATGCCATCGAGATGGTGGGTCCGGTTCTGATGCACCCAGGCCGCGAGTTCTCGACGAAACGACTTGTCGGCCATCTGTACGCGGTCACCCTCGGCGATGAGATCGGCGATCGGTCCTTTCTGCTCGTCGACAGCAACCGTCAGAGATACGCCACGCGCGGCGGCGATGGCCGAAAGTACTTCGAGCGCTTCGACTGGGACCGCCTCAGGGCGAAACGGAGAGCGATTCGTCTGCCGCACAGTGATCGCGTCGAACATCGCTGTGTCCGAGGGAGGGGGGGCCGCGTCACCGGCTGCTCGGACCGCGGCGACGAGGTCGGCGTCGCTGGGATCGGGGAACCACTCGACCTCAACCGGACGGCCGAACCGAGCCATGGCCAGTTCGACGTTCGTGACCGCTGCCGCGCAACTCATCATCATCTCGCGATCGTCAGGATCGACGACTGGGAGAGCCTTCGTCCGGTCAGCCCTCACCTCCGCCACGTCGTCGGCAACTCGAAACAGCCAAGGCTGGGTGTTGTGGCCTGAAGGAGCCAGAACCGCCCAGCATATTGCCGCCCGGAGCTGCGCTGTGGCGTTGTCGGAGGGCGGGAAGTCATCGATTGTGACACTCCAGGGGTCGAGTCCCTTGTATTGCCGCATGTCTTCGCCTCTCGGTAGCATCAGCGTTCGGTCGCTGTTTCCCGGACGCCGTTGTCGGCAATTCCTGCGCATCGGAGGCCCGAGGAGCTTTGGGACGCTCGCGAGCACGACCCCGGCTGGCTCCGGTGCGAACCAACGCGAACTCGGTCAGGGCCGAACGCCCAACGCCGCGACCGCGACGAAGAGTCTTCCCGCTACCGCGCCGACGGTCTTGGGCGGCGCAGTTTGATGAGCATCGACCCTAGGGTTATCAGCACCAAATCGGCGCGGTCCTTTGCCAAGTGCACCCGGACAGTCACGGCGTTGCCGGCCCGCTTGATGGACGCACCGTCGACGATGACCCCGAGGGTCAGCCGCAGCGTCGGGTTCTCCTCGATCTGGCGCGGGAGCACCTTCTTCCAGAATCGCTCGAACGACTTCGCCGACTCGGCACCATCGAACTGCATCCGGAGGCTCGCGTCCCCGCTGGCTTCCTTGCGAAGCTGGAAGGCAAGCTCGAGCTTTTTCGGAGCGGCCACAGGGGGATCAGGCGGCATGTTCACAGGCGCGCCCGACATGCCGTCGGCGACGAACCGCATCGACGCTTTCGGTGCCGCCTTTGCAAGGCGCCGCAGCTCCATCGACGCCCTGATGTAGCCGATCGTCGTGTCGGCCGCGACCGCGTCGTCTCCGACCAGATGCGTGACGTACTCGGGGTGCGCGTAGACGACGACTTTCTTCCCCGGACGGACCACGAACTGTCTTGGGTCGGCGTCCGTCGAACCGTCCAGTGGGACGAGACTCCCGACGAATGCGCCAGAGGTCTCTTGCCATTCGATCCGCTGCCCACTCGATTCCGCAACGACGCCCAGGCGCGACCGGAGGTCCGCACGGCTCATCGTGTAGTCGAACGCCGCGAACGTCTGCCTCGCATCGCCCTCGACCGAAGTGCCGATCACGATGTGATTGAGGTCCGCAAGGAGATCGAACGCGCCGGCCCGTTCCAGGAGGCGCAGTTCCGGGAAATCGCTCGCCCTGTCCAGAATCGTGTCTCGCGACGCCGACTTTCTCAAACGGCGGGGCACAAGCAGCAGGGTGAGCATCAGCCCGGCGGGATCAAGCGCGCCAGGGATTCCAGACCGCTTGGGGGCCAACTCGTCCGGCACAGGGGGATCGGCTGACCCGACCTCGTCACCAGGAGCAGCGGTGTCCGGCGACGACTCGGGCGCAGACATGGGGGGCGTCGCCTCTGGTGGGGCCGTCTCGCTTGGCGTCATCGTCCATACCGCGCACGAGGCAAACCGCCCACAATCAATGCTCTGGACACCCGCTTGGGTTTCGCCTGCTCATCTCGCCGATGGACCGTTCAGCTGCGGCCCGCTGCCGTGAGCCGCGACTGCGACGGCTTGTTGGGCCACGCATGCGGTAGCTATCACCCATGCGCTATGCATCGCCGTGTCTCCAAGCCGATCGATCTTCGACAGGCTGTGGGAGTCGGCCTTCAAGCCAGTCCGCAAGTGTACCGGGCCGAAAATTCGGATCCTCGCATTCGACGACCCAGCTCAGGAACTCTCGTGGGCCACCGTTCAAGTACGGGGCCGGTGAGACCGGCTTGAAAGTTGTTGGAAGACGTTCCTCCAACGAGAGGTAGTTCATCACCCAGCCCAGTTCTTGGACGACCTGCCATGCGAGTTCGTCGTCGATGTCGATCTCGAACTTCACCCACCAGCGCCCGTCGTCATCCGTTCCCCGACCGATAGGCTCGGGGAGTGCCGGCACCCGCACCAGGTACTTGATGAGCTTCGTGAATGCTCGGTCGTCCATACATTCGTCTCGCGGAGGGGCCGCTCCGTGGCAGCCTAGCTGCCGCGCTCCGTCCGCTGCAACGGCTTGTTACGCGGGTGTACGTCCGTGGCTTCGGCATGCAGCCGCTACGCGGCCGTCACCGTGGACGGGCAAGAGCGCAACCAACCGTAGACCCCGCGAGAACAAGAACGCGTATTGGCGGTCCGTCGTCGGGGCGAGCTGAATGCTGTCGGAAGAACGGTCGCTCGGGGTTCAGTCCGTGTTGATCCGAACCTCGGCGACGCGGCCGTCGGGGCCGAGCCTGAGCAACAGCCACTCCGAGTCGATGCTGAACAGCCCGCGCTCCATGCCCAAGTGATAGACCAAGTCCCAGTCTCGAAAGTAGTCGGTGTCAGGCGGTTCGCCGAGCAAATTGACGACCTGTCCCCGGGTCAATCCGGCGAGAGAGCCTCGGGCCACCAGGCGGTCGGCCATGGGTCCGCGGTCGTCTGCATCGGCTTGCCACGCCGCGGCGTCGAATGCCCGACCAGGGAAGAGCGTCCGCACCGTCACCAGCCCCAGGATCAGGCCCATCGCGAGCAGCAGTCTTCTGCGCCTTGACACACTACACTGCTTACATTGCTTCGCCCTCTATCTGACGCCGTGACGATGGGCGCGGAGGCGACCCCGTGGGCCTGTTTGCAAAAGTCCATCCAGGTCTGTCGGTGCGCCATGTCGTGCACGCTGACCGGGCCACCTTGGAGAGATTCGATCCGCCGCAAGAGACCGTGACGAGCATGGCTTGGGCGACCAAAGCCGAGTACCCGGCTCTTTGGAACGACGCGAGCCACCTCCATCCGAGCGCGAGGTCGCTGCGGTGCACCGAAGGCCAGCCCCACGGCCTTCAGTGCCGCTCGGAAGCCGACGGCGCGGTGACGGTTGTTGGTTTCGAAGCCGAGGCGGGTGGGGGGTTCAAAGTCCGCACGGTGGTGCAGGAGATCGACTTCCCGGACTGCCTGCTCTGAGCGTCCTGCGTGCCTTGCGCCCCACCCTGTCGCCCAGAGACGCAGCCGCTTGCGTTGGGAGGGACCACTGAGGAGACTGCACCGACGGTGGCACTACGTCCGATCAAGCTTCGCCTGGACGGTGAAGAGGTCCACATCGTGCCTTCCCGGGAGCTGGAGCGGTGGGGGGGCTTCATCAACGGGCCGCGAGCTGCGTACACGCTGGTGACCCCGGACAACGTCGCCGAGCTTCGAGGGGCACTGCTGATACCGGGGTGGGTCGATAGCCAGGGGGTGTTCACCGAGCTCCGCAAGCAGCTCGAGGATGGCATGGCGTTGTTCTTCGAGGTCCCGCCGGAGCCGGTGACGTGGGACGCACCCGAAGTCATCGACATCCACGATCTGCTGCCGCAAGGGGGCGATGACAACAGTCTGGAGCCGGAGCGCCCGAGCCCCCAGCCAGAGTTGCATTGGATAGAGGTGGTTTGCATCTCAGCAAAGGGGGGGCTGTTCGCCGGAGCCCGGGCGCGCGCCCGATTGCCAGACGGGCGTAGTGAGTCCGTCACGCTGGACGGGCGCGGGTCGGTTCGCTTCGACGAAATCACCGAGGGCGGCACCGTGCATTTCGAACTGTCCGGCGACGCTGTACCCCACGGTGCCGGGTCGGTCCCGGTCGGCCAACGCTACGAGCTTGGGGGGCCGACCGGCCTGGTCACGCGGAAGCGCCACGTGCTGATCGTTCACCCCAACCCGGAGGCCTTCGTCTCCGTTGCGGTCCTCATGGACGACGAGCCGGTCGCCGTCGGGCGCTACACGCTGACCACCGCCAACGGAGAAAAGACAGGGAGCCTAGGACCGGAGGTGGTGCGCGAGGACGGTTTCGTCTTGCCCTCGGCGAGCAGCTTCGGTTTCGAGGGGGTGATCCTCGCGCCCCGATCCGACGTCCCGACCTCGCCAACTTGGATCACGATCGAGGCCCTCCATGCCAGCGATGATGCGCCGGTCGTCGGGCGATCCGTTCGCCTGGAGTTTCCCTCGGGCGCAGAGCAAACCCGTCAGACCGGGGAGGATGGGCGCGCAACGTTCGAGGGTCTCCAACCCGGCGACTTGTTCTCGGCGCACGTGCTTGCGAGCCCATCCGCGCAGGACGCCGAGAAGACCGACCTCGACGAGGTTGAGGGGTTGGAAGACAAACCCGATGAGGACGAGGCGGAGGAATCGTCCGAAGAGCCCGCTCCTCAAGAGGAGTTCGAGATCGCCGAGGACGAGGATATCGCGCCGCCTCCAAGCGATTCGCCTCCACCGGACTTCGAGGAACTCGGTGAAGCTGCCGACGCCGAGGAAGTCGATGACGACGACCTCGAAGATGAGGGGGACGACCGATGAGCCGCACACTCGTTGAGATGCATGGCCTCGCGTCTGCCAAGGTTCATACCGCGAAGCTCGACCTGCCGCGCGTCGAACTCCGCTTGGAGATCACAGATCCGCGGACGGGTGCGGCGCGCGTTCTTCCGCCTGGGCCGATGGTGTCATTGGTCGACGGGGCGAGTGCGACCATTGATGAGGCCAAGGTGGCCGGGAGCGGTCGGGTCAGTCTTCTGGGAAGCTCTTCTTCGACCGACGTCGGAGTCGAAATCGACTTCAAGGACCACGAGTGGCTCGACCTCGAGGCGGCGGCCTACGTGCCTGAGGGCGATGTGCAGGTCAACGATGTGCGGCCCTTGCTTCGCCTGCCGAAGAAATGGCGCAGCCGCAGCCAAGACTCGTTCTCCGACGACCGGTCGGGAGCGTTCTCAGGCGGAGCGCTCGCCAGCCTCGAGGATGGCAAGCTGGGTCGCGACTCCGAACCGTGGGTGTTGGGCCTCGACCATGGGTGGCGGCGCTTTCTCCTGGAGCTTCGGTACTCGAACACCGCTTCGGGCGGCCAGTCGGCCCTGCCGCCGGGTCCCGTGGTCAAGGCTGCCTACGACGGGGGAGCGCCAAAGTTCCGGCTCGCCGGTGCAAGCACCGTCCTCGACGGGAACGGTCTGGTTGCGCTGTGGCTGTTCGATTCGTCGGTCGAGCTGGACGATCTGCGGGTGGTCATGCTGTGCGCAGACGACACCTACATCGAAATGGAGGCGGGAGCCCTCAAGACCGTGTCCCGCGCAAAACACCGGGCGATGCTGCCAAAGGCGAGGGCCCGGCTTCATGCGCTGCCGAGCTTTCTTCGTCTGCACGAGCAAGCCGCGGAGCAAGCGAGCCACCGAGGCCCACTCGCAACGCTCTTGCCCGTGTTGAGCCCAGCGCCGGCCAAAGTCCGCGTGCCCATCGACATGCTGGTCGAGCTGCGATTGGTGTTGCACGACCCCGTAGCGGGGGCTGCCGTTCCGATCCCGTCGGGTGTCGAGGTCCTCCTCACGGACCACAAGAACCGCGCCGTCGTTTCGGCCGACACGGACGCCGACGGTCGCGTCACCCTGTTTGTGCCGCCGGCGAGTCGTGAGGTCGGGATCGAGATCGACTTCGCCGAGGCGCCGTACCTTGACCTGGTGGCTGCGGCCTTCGTTGCGAAGGAGGAGGCCGAACCCAACGTCAAGCTGCGCCTCATTCGACTCCCGGACCGGTGGCGGAGCATCGACCAGTCCGAACTCTCCGATGACCGGGACGGGCTGGTGGTGTCCGGGCGGCTGCAAGATCTGGAAGAAGGGGAGTTCGGCACGCCGGACTCGCCATGGGAGATCGATATTGGCCACGCATGGCAACGCACCGAGCTGGTGTTTCAGTACTACGACGTCACTGCGTTGGACGTTCGACCGGTCGTATTCGGTCCGCTGATCGAGGTGTTCGACGACACTCGCATGCGCGAGCGAGACCTCGTCGCGGCATCGACGATCCTCGATGAGCAGGGGCGCGCGCACCTGATGTTCTTCCGCTCGGTCGACCCGCAGAAGCTCCAGATCCGCCTGCGGACCGAGGTCGACACGGTGGCCGTGACGACTGAGACCGACCCGGAGCTGCGCGTGCAGCGTGTCGCTGAGGCTGGGCTGCGAGCGATGCCGGTCGCTGATCGACAGCGTCGATACCCGCTGCCGTCGTTGTGGCTTTCACGGGGGCAAGTGTGCCGAACCGAGCAACCCACCTTCGCAAGCGGGACGTTCTTCGAGGAGGCGATCGAGGCGGCGATCGAAACCGACGTGCTTCCCCCGCGGCTTCACTTCGATCTGGACGACTTCGTGCTGGTGAATGCGTCGGAAGTCCCCATTGGGTTCGGTCGGGAGCTGGACCTCACGATCTTTCACCACGACATGTCGATCCGCGCTCCACGAACGCCTCAGGCCTACTTCAGCGACATCGCGGGGGGCATCAATCACTTCACGGGGAGCCGCGCCTACTACACCAAGGCCGAAGGCGCCGCGAAGACCACCCGCGTCGTTCGTCGCGGGACGAAGTTCTACGACCTGAAACGGAAGCGCACGCATCGCGGCCGGCTCATCGGTGTGCGGGCAGCGGTCGCGGGCGACCATCCGCATGAGCGGATCTTTCTGAAGCAGGAGCCGGGGACGGGCCCGAACCTGTCGAACTGCGACATGCACTACTTCGAAGACGTCGCTTCGGATCCGGCGGTGCCTGGACGTTCGATCTCGGTGCTGATGGTGTTCTTCTCGGTCCGGATCCGGCGACTCGTCAAAGACCCCCACGATACCGAGTTGAACAACCTTCAGGGTGCTCTGGGGAGGGCTGCCGAGCGTTGGTCGGGCGCGAGTTTGGAGGACGTGCTTGCGGGGGCAGCACCCAAGACTCCAGATGTTCGGCTACGGACAGACGATGGCGCGCATGACCTGAAGTTCGCGTTTCACTTTCCCGCGTTCGATGACCGTGAGGGACACGCGGCGATGTGGCTCCGAAGCAAGCCGCGAGCGTTTTCGTTGTCGACGTTCGGGATCATCGTCGTCGCGAAGGCGGATTCGATTGCGGGGGGAACAGAGGCTGGAATTGAGCATGCCCACCTGTTCCCCAGCGAGACGATCGCGCACGAACTTGGTCACTCTATGGGTCTTGGTGATGAGTACTTCGAACGTCTCATGGTGTCGGAACCCATACCGCGGGTCCGCCAGTTCAGCTGGGACTTCCTACATTTCTCGTTCGACGACCACAGTCTCATGCACGGGGAGTTCGCTCCCCGGCTTCGCCACTACTGGGTGTTCTCCCGGTGGCTGGAGCGGAGCGCGAGAGTCCCACGCGTGAAGCAGGACGGCTATGCGATCACGTGTGACACGTCTGTCCTGTCCTCGCCAGGAACGGGGCGTGCACACCATTTTCGGCTTCCCACCGCCCACCCGTGGCCCTATGACGCTGCACGCCAAGAGGTGAAGTTCCGTCCCGGACACGGCGGACGCGGACAACTCGGGCTCTACCTCCTCGGCGACGACTTCGACGTGCACAAGCTTTCCAGCCCCAGCCCGCTATCCGGGGTCGACGCTGTATTGTACTGGGATATCGCGGTCTACTTTCGCCGGCGACGCAACGCCGATGGCAAGAAAAGCACGACGTCGATGACCGGATACCTCCGCCAAGTCTTCTCGGAGATGGCCCAAAGCGTTGGGGCTGTAATCACCTCAACGGCAGCGCATGTCCCTCGTTGCTTTGTGTTGGAACTGGATGCCAGCGCCCCGGCTCAGGACCTCGCCAAGAAACACGCTCGGAAGGTGCTGCTGTACGTCCTGCCTCGTTTCACGACCTCGAATCCGGCGGCTGCAGACTTCCGCGTACACATGCGTCCGCGCTCGAGCAAACCTGGCGCCGACGTCACCGACCTTCACGACTCCGCGTTCCGTGGACGAAAGATCGCGGTCCACGAGGACGTCCCCGGGCCGGCTCTACTCCGCTACATGATGGGATTTGGACCGAGTGAGGCCCGCCCGGGTGCGAAGATCGAAATCTCGACGACGCCGCTGTCCACGGGAGGGTCCTTCTCCATCGGCTCGTCCAGCGTCGGATCCAGAAGCCTCAACGTGGTGCACGGGCCACGAACACCGGGGGCGGACGACTATGACGGAAGTGGAACGCCGGAACAGGTCGCGGCCGAGCTCGCCGAGGCGATCAACGACAGCAAGAATCGCTTTGCGAGCCACATCCGCGCCACGGCGACGGGAAGAGAGGTCGCGCTCGAGTCCGTTCCACCCGGGGCCGACATCAAAGTGCACTCGGCTCGCCCCGGTACGTCGGTACGGGACGACTGGAGCGGCGACTTCGAGCCGAGTGAGCTTGGGTTCCTCTCCGACTGGCTGGGCGAGCAGCTGGGCGCCACCTACCGGATCAGACTCTATGTATAGAATCGCGAAAGAAGCTGTGCTGGCGAGCTGTCTCGGACTCGTGGTGAGCCTCCTGGGTGGATGCCGGGTTGACCTTGGCGAGAGTTCGATACCCCTTGTTCCGGCCGCAGGCGTCGGCCCAGGGCCGGCGGTCCACCGGATAGAGCTGAAGCGGGACGGCGGAGACTTGCCAAGCGTGGAGCGGTACCGTTTGCGGGGCTCCACGTCGCCGTTCGACCAGACTCTCTACGACGCCGCGCGGGACCGATTCTTGGTCGCTGGTCGATACTCGATCGACCGTCGTGGGAATGTGACGCTCGACCCCGAGCCGATGACCGGCCCACCAGGGGCAAAGGTTCGGCCGATCATTGAAATTCTGGTGGCTCTTGGTATTTGCGAGAGTCAGGACTGTGAACGAAAGTGGGGCCTTGAGAGTGTCGCGGCGGTTTGGTTTGGGCGTCACGCCATCGTCGTTTTGACAGCTCCCCTGCAGGGCAATAGGCTGCGTGGATCTCGATTCTTGAGTCCCGATCGACTGACGATTACGAGTCTGCACCCAGAAACGCTGGAACGCATCCGCACGGTTGAGCTTAATATGCCGACGGAGTCGGAGGTGTGGGGTCGCAAGAGCCCGGGAAGCGTGCAGCGAATGATGGAACGGTTTGTCCGCGACGGCACGGTGGTGGTCGACGCCGGGCTCGGCCGCCGGATCGACAGGGGGGGGGTCCATGTCGCCAAGGATAGGCGTCGCATCAGCCAAGTTCGGGTCGACCCGAACGGGGCGATGACGGTGATCGACCGAAACAAGTGGCGGGTCACGGCAGCAGAGTTCGGACTACGCAATGCCGCCGCGGCTCGCAAGATGGTTCACGGGCCCGGAGCCATCGCTGTAGGGAACAGCCCCAACGGGGTCTATGTGCTTGAGGAGGACTCCGGCGAGGGGCTACGGCACTACGTCGCGTTGTATGATCGTGAGCTTCAGCTTCAATGGCGCCGCAGCCTTCCGAACCCGGTCATGGATTGGTTCGTGGATGACAGCGGCTGGATCTACGTCTCCATGATGAGTCCGAAGATACGGGTCTTGCCGGGGGAGCACGGAAGCAGAACGTTCGAGATCCTCGCGGTCACGCCCGAGGGCGAGACGGCCTGGAGGTGGGTGCACCGCCCGAAGCCGCCCGCTCGATACTGGGAGAGCCTGACGGTGGGCACGATGGTGGCGGCTGGAGACGATCTTTGTTTTTCGATGGAGAGCAAGTCCCGCCCGCCGAAGAGCAGCCCTTCTGTACCGGAGCTGGTCTGCCTCTCTCCCCGGCATGGAGAAGCCCCGGAGTGAGCGTCCCACCGGGAGCCGAGAGCACCGTGAACTCGCCCCCCGGTACTTCAACACGAGGCGAGTGGAGTGGTGACTTCGAGCCAAGCGAGCTTGGGTTCCTCTCCGACTGGCTGGGCGAGCAGCTGGGCGCAACCTACCGGGCCAAACTCTATGTGTAGAATCGCCAAAGAAGCCGTGCTGGCTAGCTGTCTCGCACTCGCGGTGAGCCTCCTGGGTGGATGTCGGGCTGACCTTGGCGAGAGTTCGACACCCCTCGCTCCGGCCGCAGGCGTCGGTCCAGGGCCGGCGGTCCATCGGGTAGAGCTGAAACAACGGGAAGACGACTTGTCCAGCTTGGGAGGAGGGCGCGGACAGTCCACGTCGCCCTTCGGCCAAACGATCTACGACGCTGCGCGCCGCCGGCTCTTCGTTGCTGGCATGTATTCCATCGATCGCGATGGGATTGTGACGTTACAACCAGAACCAATGGCGGGTCCCGCTGGCGCGGCCCTGCGGTCTTTGGACGAGCTTCAAGAGGCTCTCGGCCACTGCTGGCGTCGCTCAGACGAAGGAGTCTGCGAGAACCACGTAGATGTCATCCTGGCAGTTTGGTACGGAGACGATGTCACGGTCGTCCTTCATAGCGAGTTGAGGCGTAATAAGCCAAACGCACATTCCTTCACAGGGCCAGACTTGCTGTACATCTCGCGTCTTGAACCGGATACGCTAAAACCTCTAGGGACGGCGCGCCTGGAGTTGCCGATGGAAGGGGAGGCGTGGGGAGGAAAGAGCCGAAATGCGCAACGCCTGCTCGAGGGCTTCGTCCGTGATGGGACCGTCGTCGTTGAGGCCGGTCTCGGCCCGCGTGGCCGCCGGGGCGCGCATAGGCTCTCCCACGCTGGGGGCCGAATTGGTCAAGTCCGCGTTGATCCCAACGGGGCCATGACGGTACTCGACCGGAACAAGTGGCGGGTCACCGCGACCGAGCTTGGACTGCCCAACGCGGCGGCGGCTCGCCAGATTTTTAGTCAGCGACGGGGTGCGCTGGTGGCCTCCACAAGCCCCAACGGGGTCTATGTGCTTGAGGAGGACTCCGGCAAGGTGCTACGGCACTACGTCGCGTTGTACGATCGTGAGCTTCAGCTTCAATGGCGCCGCAGCCTTCCGAACCCGGTCATGGATTGGTTCGTGGATGACAGCGGCTGGATCTACGTCTCCATGATGAGTCCGAAGATACGGGTCTTGCCGGGGGAGCACGGAAGCAGAACGTTCGAGATCCTCGCGGTCACGCCCGAGGGCGAGACGGCCTGGAGGTGGGTGCACCGCCCGAAGCCGCCCGCTCGATACTGGGAGAGCCTGACGGTGGGCACGATGGTGGCGGCTGGAGACGATCTTTGTTTTTCGATGGAGAGTCAGTCCCGCCCGCCGAAGCGCAGCCCTTCTGTACCGGAGCTGGTGTGCCTCTCTCCCCGGCATGGAGAAGCTCTGAAGTGAGCGCTGCAGTCCGTCGTAGTAGCTCTACCCGATGCGTGCTGGGAATCGTCGATCTCCCAGTGGATGGGCGATCACTGGGACGCGATCATCGATCTCTGGACGAACGAGTCCGGCGCGAGTGACCTGGTTCTGACCGTTCGGGTCTACGAGGCACGGAGCGAGCACCGCATAGAGGTCGAGTCTGTCCACGTGCTTTGAGAACCGAGCATCGCGGACCCTCAGTCGTAAGTCCCCGGCACAGCGAGGACGTCCCACACTCCGGCCGACAACGTGCCCGTGCTGGCTCGACATGTGCTCCCGGGTCGAACCTATCTTCGAACGCGGCGTCGTTCGTCCCCTCGAAGTCGGCAAGGGACAATGAACTCTCCCCGCCCACCCCGAACTCACTCGCAGGGACAGAAGCAGTCACGACCGAGACGTCCCATCTCAGGCCGGCTCAAAGTTCCAAACGTAGATCTGCCCCCACCGAAGCGAGCCCGGATGAGAGGGCTTCAGCACGATCTCGAGCCGGACTTCCTTGGGGGGACCCTGCAGTGGCGCGCACACCCGACCGTTTCGCGAGACGTAGCCGTTGGTCTCGCTGAGCTCGACCGGCTGAGTCACCCGGAGCGAAGCGTCCTCAGACTCCGCCAAGACCACCGTCTCATGCACGCGTCGGGTCGACTCCCAGTACGATGAGTCCGATGCGCCCTCCACGACCACCACGGGCTTCCCGCCAACCTCCACGTCCCACTCGGACAGCGGCTGGTCGATCCCCGCATCCGTGTTTTGCACGAAGTCGATGCACACCTCGGAGGCGTCGAGCTTCGTGATCACCGCTTCGTCCAGAAGGTAGCTGGGGGTCTCGTGATAGTGGTTTCGAGTTCTTAGGAAGTTCGTTTGACGCGAGTCCCGGGCGAGTCTGGTTGTGTCTGTAGGGGACATGCTGCGGGTCTTCGTCGGAAAGGAGCAAGCCGAAACCAGAAAGAGTCCACAGCACACGGTGGGCGCCCAGGCGATCGTGGAGTGTCTTCTTTGGCCATGCATCGACGCCAAGGCTAGCAGGGGCCCCCGCTTCGACCGGCAGCACGCCCGCCGGACGAGACCGGGATGAACGGTTCGTGACTGTCGCGACGACTCCGCCCCGGTGCAAAACACAGGAAATCCCTACGTCACACACGTCCTGCGCCGCGGGAGTCCCGCCCACGACGGAAGGGAAAACCCCTGTGACACGAGGTCGCGACGAACAGCTCCACGCCAAGGGGCCAGCTCTCGCTGGCCGCACCCCGGCGCGCACGAAGGCAGGACCTCTCCACCGGAGCCTATCCCCGCGTCCCACCTATGAGCGGTCTTGTCCAAGGGCTCGAACGGATCATCGCCGACGGGCGAGGACGATCCAAAGGTGGGCGCGGTCTTCGATGACGCGGACCTTTGGCTCTCGACCGAGCAATCACTGACAGGTGCGACGGGTCTCAAGGTGGCGCAGCGGACGAAGTATGATCTCGAGGGCGATGGCGTTGCGCCCGAAACAACCCGGGCGGCCGCGCAAGACATCGTTGCGGAGTTGACCGAACGCGGGGTCATCCGGGATCTCGAGACTCCGATCGAAGTCGTCGGGGAGGCGGTGGCGGCGATCGATGAGCCGGCCGCCGACCAGCGATTCCTCGAGTTGGCTGAGTCGGCCTATCCCGAGCTCATCATTTCCTTCGACAGAGCAGGGCAGGTCGCCTACCTGACCCCATCCGAGCAGGGCTCTCCCGAGGTCGAACCCGTCTGGTACGCGCAATGGCACACGACCGGCTCCGAGGGCCGCGCCGGACTCCTTCAATCCACGTCGCTCTCGCTGACCGACCCGGACGCCCCGCTCGTTCCCCACGCCCGGCCCGAGTGACGGCGGCGCAGGCCGAGCGCGGCCCGCTCCCCGATGGCCCTGCTCCCCGCGGCCCGCGTGCTCCTCATTTCGCTTAGACGCCCCCAATACGGCGCCCGATCTCGGCCGTCCACTCTGGGCTCAGCTCCCAGATGCCGCGGGCAAGCTGTCGCTCAGCGCCTTCATGAGGGCCGCTCCGTACACGCCCCAGATGGTGGTCGACGGAGCCGTGCACTTCTCCGTTGGCATCCGTCGGGGTGGGGCTGAGCCACGAGGGGCACGACGACGCCGAGAGGCACCGAAGCGGTACGCAGGCGCGCACGGTGATGTCGAAGCCGAACTCGCCAAGGGCCGAGCTGCGACCCGGTTGGAGGTTGAAGAAAAGCTCCGCGCCGAGTTCCTGGGGCCGGTGGCAGCGCTAAAGCAGGATCGGGAACACAACCCCAACGCTCTCCTTCTCGCACGGTCGGAACTGGGCCTGTGAAACCGCATCCGCAACGCAGTTGCCCAAGGGCGAGGCGGTCCATGGTGACAGGGCCTCCACTGACTTGAGCTGCCCTGTAGGCCCCGCGATTACGAGCTTCACGCGGACGGCAGTGCCGGGCTCAGCCCCATGCTCGACCCCACAGGCCTTCGCGTCCGCTTTCACCGTCGCGAGGCCATCGCGGATGTCGTGCGAATCCAGCGTGGCCGGCATGTCGGTGCTTGGTGCTGTCGTGTTGGTTCCAGCGCAGGCACTCGAGAGTCCGAGTACAAGCAGTGAGTATCGAGAGTAAGGCATGAGGGTCGTGTCTCTGGGGATAGTACGGGCAGGGAACATCCCTGGGTCGGAACTTGGACCTTCTCACGACAGTTTGATGCGCGAGTGGGCGAAGCGTTCCCGAATCCGGCAAAGAAATACGGGAACGCTACCCGCCCCCGAGCAACGACCCGCATACAATACAAAGCGGTGGCCCGCCGGGGCCGCGTCGCAACGCTTCGGAGACGAATGCCTCACCACACATGCATCCAGATACTGATCGCGCTCTGTGCGTGCCTGGGCGGAGCATCTGGATGCCTGATGGCCGAGGGCGATCGGGCGATGGCCGACGGGCGGTACGAGGCCGCACTGGCGCACTACGACGAGGCGCTGCTCCGCGGCCCGCTGGACCGCGTGGTTCGAAAGCGCCGCAACGCGGCGCGCCAGGCTTGGGTGGACAAGGAACTCGACAACATTGCGAGTCTTCGCCGGCTCTCTCATTGGCAAAGCGCCAGCGCGCGCGTGGGCCGATTACTCACCCGTACGAAGACCTGGACGCTCACGGAGGCGCAACGGAGGCAGGTCTCTGAGGCAGTCGGCCAGAGCGCGGCATCCGATGCCGAGGGCGTGCTGGAGATCTTGCGCTCGAGCGGACCGCTCGCGGCCCAGCAGGCGTGGCCGGACGTCGGGCGTCTGAAACGGGAGCCGCCCTATCGCGCTGCCCGCCTCGCGACGCTCGAGACGATTCGTGCCGGTGCACGGGAGCGCTGCGAGGGATTCGGGGCGCCGGAGGAACCGTATCTCGCGATGCTCGCCGGGTACTACTGTCGGTCCTTCGGTGTGCCTGGACCAGACGTCTCGATTCCGCCTGGCACCTGTAGCGCCCTCACGTTCGAGGGGGATATCGATGGCGCAACGACCGAGGAGGCGCAAGAACTGCGCCGCGAGCTGTCCAAGGCCTTCGTCGATGGACCTCTATTCGATCCGCGCGCAGAGTGCTCGATTCACATCAAACTCGAGGGCAGCCGCCGCGATAGCCACGCTGCCCGCCGCGCAACCCGTACGGCCGTCTGGCACGAGCACATCACGACGGAGACCAATACAACCGGCAACGGCACACAGGCCACTCGCTACGAGACCTACTCTGTCCCCTGCCGCAACTACGCGGATCCGCCCAGGGCGTGCGAAGAGGCTGCGACGAAGCCAGAGTCCGAGCTGTACGAGGTGGTCCGCCGCAGCTACGACTACGAGGTCATCGAGCACGTCTATCGATACACCGCGCACACAACCTTTCGCGTCGACTCGACTCCCAACGTCGTGGGGTCCTTCGGACTTCGCCGAGTCACATATCAGGACGAACATGACGTGACGGACCCCGATGCTGGCATCGTCCCGAAGGAGCCGGATCCACCGACTCGCGAAGAGCGATTCCTGGAAGAGATCGTGCGGGCACGCGACAAGCTGGAGGCCGGGTTCAACGAAGTGTTGCGGCGTCGATACTGTCGGGCGCCGAACACGGACCGAGTCGATGACGCCGCCGCCTGCGTGCTTCTGCGAAAAGGCGACGCGCCAAAGACGATGGTGGAGCTCATCGGGCGCCGCTTCCAAGACGATCACGAGGCCATCGCAGGCTTGGTACCCGAACGCCCTTGGCGTGGTCTTCAGGGGACTGAGCGATGATGCGGTGACGGTCTCGAGATAGCCGCGACCGGGCGCGCTGGTGGCCGGGCCGAGCCCGAAGGACCTGGGCGGGGGGGAGAGGTCGCGAAGTCGAAGGCGGTGCCGGCCGCAACGCCGCTGCTGTCGAGGACGGGGGAGGTCCACAGCAGGCTACCGTCGGCTTCGTACACGCTGTAGCTGTTGCCCGAGCTCATCGCATACTCGGCCTGCCCGTCGCCGTCGAAGTCGTGAATGGTGGCCGGGCGTGTCCAGGTGAGGCCCGCCGCGGGTGCGCCGGTGGGGCGCAGGCCCTGGTAGGTAACGGTGCCGTCGTGCTCGAGCAGGGCCAGGCCGTTTGCGTTGGTGAGCACCACCTCGGGCAGGCCGTCACCGTCCATGTCGGCGACCTGCGGGTAGCCGGGGGCCAGCCCGGAATTCCACATCAGCGAGCCGTCGTTGTAGACGGCGGCGTGCCCCAGGACCATCTCGAGAGCGCCATCCCCGTCGAGGTCGGCCACCGTAGTGGCCGAGTTGGCCCCCGCGACCTGGGGGGCGGTCCACAGCAGGTTGCCCAGGTGGTCGAAGAGCTGGTTGCCGGCCGCGATCTCCACGTCGCCGTCGTTGTCCATGTCCGCGAGGGCGATGGCCCCGATGTAGGAGCCGGACCAGATGTCGGGGCTCTGCCACTTGAGCGTGCCGTCGTGCTCGAAGGCCATCAGGTTGCCGCTGGAGTTGGCGCTGACGATCTCGGGGAGCCCGTCGCCATCGATGTCTCCGAGCGCGGGGGCCACGGAGAAGTCGACGATGCTGGGCATGGTGTAGTGCAGCATCCCCGTCTCGCCGTCGAGCACGTGGATGTGGGCGGGGCCATTGAGCGTGGCGAAGGCGACCACCACGATGTCGGGGATGTCGCAGAGGTCGATCGTACCGTTGGCGTCGTCGTCGGTCAGGTTGGCCACCAGCGGGGTCACGACCACGTAGATCTCCGCGCCGTCGCCCTGCCACTCCCATTGGACGTCGGGCTCGAAGCTGTCGGGCGGGGCGGTCTGGCTGCAATCGCCGACCGCATCCATGTCGTCGACGACGGTGCAGGTGGGCTGGACACCGGGCACGTTATCGGTGCTGGTGGTGGCCGTGAGAGCCGGATTTGAGAAAGAGCTGCTTGTCCGCGGCTCCGAACCAACCGCTTGCACGGAGCTCACGCAGCGGTTCGGGGTCGGGACGGAGGAGTCGACGGTCCTTCACGGCCGCCGCCGCACGTTGACTTCGGTCGCCTCGACATCCGCCTCGCTCTCGAAAGTGGAGGTCACGATGTAGAATCCAGGCTCAAGCGGGAGACCAACGAGCCAACCATCGTCGAGATCGTGCGCGAACGAAAACTCGTCCTCACAGCTTCCGCACCGCAGGAGATCGACCGTCGGACGTCGAGCATCCGACGACCGCTCGGGACGAACGTCGAAGACCCCCGCCTCGTCGATCTGCAGCCCGAATCGCTCGCGGATGGGGCCGTCGAACGAGCCGATCGAGCCGATGGCCGAACACCCAGCGCCGACCTCCGCCGTCCACGAGAACTCGGACGACCACGGGGTCGGTTCGAGGTCCTCGCAGTCCGCACGACGTTGCCAGCCGGCGCTGGTGCAAGAGGTCGTGCCCGTCTCGTAGGACGAGATGACCGAGGAGAGACTCGGCCCGAAGTGGCGCGCGAAGTCAGATGCGAGCGAGTTCGGGGTCACGTCGTACGTGTCGAGGACGAAGCCGACCGTCTGTTCCGGTCCGAACTCATCGACGAGAAACGCGACGAAGTGTCCTGCCCGCGCATAGTGATGCAACGGGAGACCCCGCGAGAACAAGATCGCGTCTTGGAGGTCCGTCGTCGGGGCGAGCTGCATGCTGTCGGATCCGTACACGAGCGCGAGCCCCTCGTCGAAGAAGGCGTAGCGAGAGGTCCCGCCTCCCACTCTCTGCAGGTACGCGTGGATCAGCTCGTGCTCCTCGGGCAAGTCCTTGGTGACGGATTCGCTTGTCGACAGAAAACACCCGCCGATGTCCATCTCCGTTTGACAGACCGCCTGCACCTCCTCGTCGGGAAGCCAATAGAGATCGAGTGGCTCCTCGAGCACCGGTAGGCCGCTTTCTCTGGCGAAGAACTCAAGTGTCCGATCCATCGACGAGCCCGTGCCCGCGCACGGTTCGAGACCCGGCGCCGCGTGGATGCGAAGAAGCTCGCTGTCGTAGACGACCCTGGTTGAGGGGAAGGCGAAGCTCTCCGGCTCGGTGCATGCCGTACAGCACAGGACGAGCTGCATCGCTACGCTCGCTCTTGCGCCTGAAAACACACCGAATGCTCGCGTAGGCCGACGGACCTGTGCGAAGGGCAGGGGCAGCAGTTCAACGACCGCTCGGGCGGCGGCCAGTTCTTCGGCTGCCTTCAAGACGACTGCGGAGAGCCTGTAGCGAGGGTGGTAGGCCATCGGTCTGCCCGAATGGCCCAGTACACCACAGGTGGTCCGCGTTTCAACCGGCTCGGTTGAAGCGATGTCGTGCTCTCGCAGCTCCGATCCGGCGCACTCGGCCGGTCTGCTCGCGTCTCGTCCAACACAGGTTACGCTCAGATGTCTTGGAGCGAGTTTCAGCCATCAAGGACGAGACCTCGCAGCAACCCATCGCCAGCGCTTGGCGACCGGTCCTGGTCGACCTCGTCGCGAGCATCGCTCAGGGCGACTTCTCTCCCGACAGGCTGCCACCCTCCATCGACCGCATTCGCCCGGACGTCGCCGCGCAGATTCGAGACTACCTGCGCGAGTTCGGTGAGACGCTCGCCGAGCTACCCGACGCGTGCTGGGAATCGTCGGTCTCCCAGTGGATGGGCGATCACTGGGACGCAGTCATCGATCTCTGGACGAAGGAGTCCGGCGCGAGTGACCTGGTTCTGACCGTGCGGGTCTACGAGGTACAGAGCGAGCACCGCATCGACGTCGAATCCGTCCATGTGCCCTGAGAGCCGAGCAACACGGACCCTCAATCGTCTTCAACCCCCTTGTGCGAGTCACCCGACCCGTGGCGCTCCAGCTGAGCGCTCAGTCGGTGGACGGTCGCGCTATTTCGGGCGCGAAAGGTCAGGCCCGGAGCCTTTGATGGCGCCCCACACGGCCACGATGACCACCTGCCGCTCTTCTTCCACGTAGTAGACGTGGTTTCGAGAAGCACGCGGCAGGACACGGCGCACCAACGCGCCGGGATGGGGATATCGCCGGCCGATTCCCGGTGAGGCCTCGAGCATTCGAAACGCAAGTGCGAGTTCTTCGGCGAACAGGTCCGGCGACTTGTCACGGTTCTCTCTCCACCAATCGTCGATCTCGCGGATCTGGTGGTCCGTGGTCGACGTGGTGACGACCGGCTTGTTCATTCGCTTCGGCGGTCACGAAGCTCGGACAGGATCTTCGACGCCGGAGCCACCTCGCCGCGGCCAGCGTGTTCGAGCGACCTGCTGATCGCCGCGTCGAGGGCTTGACGCTCGGGAGTGTCTAGCCCGTCGCCCTCGTCGTCGACGACCAGGTCGAGCACGGTCCCTTCCGGGAGATCCGTGGCCACGTCGACAACCAGACGACCGTTGTGAACCGTGGCGCGTACTCCCATCGTCCTCCACCGTAGCGCTGGCCATCGGCCGCCGCAAACGCATCAGAGCTCGTTGGAGGAGTGCAAGGCAGCGCGCGACTTCGGTCAGCCTCTGCCCTGGCGCATCCCGCTCTGGAATCGCGAGTGCGCCCCGCACGGCTCTCGCTACCCCGCTGGATCGGGGATGCAGATCCCACCGCCTTCGATCTGCGCGTTGGTGCGAAACGTATTGAGCTGCTCCCAGCTGGGGGGCTCGAACTGGGGGATGGTGCCGTCCTCGCGGACGTTGGTGACGTGGTAGGTGTGCTGGTTCCAGATCCGGCGGGCCTGGATCCAGCGGTCCTCGACGTCGCGGATGACCTGGACGGGGGGAGAGCTCGGTCCGCCGCCGGTGATCGGCTGGTTGGAGACGACGACGATCTCGGCCGAGCCGTCGTTGTCGACGTCGGCGACGACGGGATACTCGGTGCCGGTGAGGCTGGTGCGAGGGGACTGCAAGAGCACGCCACCCATGGCATCGAAGACGAACAAGAAGCTCTCGTCGGCGTACATGGCCTCAGCGTCGCCATCACCGAGGAAGTCGAAGGCGGTGCCGGCCGCAACGCCGCTGCTGTCGAGGACGGGGGAGGTCCACAGCAGGCTACCGTCGGCTTCGTACACGCTGTAGCTGTTGCCCGAGCTCATCGCATACTCGGCCTGCCCGTCGCCGTCGAAGTCGTGAATGGTGGCCGGGCGTGTCCAGGTGAGGCCCGCCGCGGGTGCGCCGGTGGGGCGCAGGCCCTGGTAGGTAACGGTGCCGTCGTGCTCGAGCAGGGCCAGGCCGTTTGCGTTGGTGAGCACCACCTCGGGCAGGCCGTCACCGTCCATGTCGGCGACCTGCGGGTAGCCGGGGGCCAGCCCGGAATTCCACATCAGCGAGCCGTCGTTGTAGACGGCGGCGTGCCCCAGGACCATCTCGAGAGCGCCATCCCCGTCGAGGTCGGCCACCGTAGTGGCCGAGTTGGCCCCCGCGACCTGGGGGGCGGTCCACAGCAGGTTGCCCAGGTGGTCGAAGAGCTGGTTGCCGGCCGCGATCTCCACGTCGCCGTCGTTGTCCATGTCCGCGAGGGCGATGGCCCCGATGTAGGAGCCGGACCAGATGTCGGGGCTCTGCCACTTGAGCGTGCCGTCGTGCTCGAAGGCCATCAGGTTGCCGCTGGAGTTGGCGCTGACGATCTCGGGGAGCCCGTCGCCATCGATGTCTCCGAGCGCGGGGGCCACGGAGAAGTCGACGATGCTGGGCATGGTGTAGTGCAGCATCCCCGTCTCGCCGTCGAGCACGTGGATGTGGGCGGGGCCATTGAGCGTGGCGAAGGCGACCACCACGATGTCGGGGATGTCGCAGAGGTCGATCGTACCGTTGGCGTCGTCGTCGGTCAGGTTGGCCACCAGCGGGGTCACGACCACGTAGATCTCCGCGCCGTCGCCCTGCCACTCCCATTGGACGTCGGGCTCGAAGCTGTCGGGCGGGGCGGTCTGGCTGCAATCGCCGACCGCATCCATGTCATCGACGACGACGCAGGTGGGCGGCTGGACACCGCCGGGCAGGTCGGGGGGCGCTCCGAGGTCGAAGATCGCGTCAGGGCCTGTGGTGGGATCGGTGCTGGTGGTGGCCGTGGTGGTTGTCGAGCCGGAGGCATCCGCGCTCGTGGCCGAGGTGGTGGTGGTTGGGGTGGTGGTGGCGGAGGTGCTGCTGCCCGGGCCCGAGCTCAGGGTGGTCGCCGCGCTGGCACGGTCGCCGCTGTTTGGATCGCCGCAGGCGGCCGAAGCTAATGTGGCGAGCATGATGACCCAGCGGCGGCTCATTCCGCTGCGTCCACGTCTCATTGCGTTTGCCCCCATGCTCGTTAATACCACGCGCTCGAGCGTGAGCTGGTCGATGGCTCGCCGGCCGCGGAACCGCGGTGTGCTCGTGGAGAACGTTGGATGGCTTGCTGTAGTGTGACAGGCGAATGCAGATTCGAGCTCCTGGCACCGCGACCTTGCTCGAGGCTCCCAGCTGAAACTGGCGTCTTCAGTCGTTGCCGCTCTCTGATGAATGAACTCTTAGTTCATTGCCTTTTTCTTATCAGCCCAGCCTTCGACCCCCTCGACAAGAGCTTTGATCTCCGGGCACTCTTGGTCCACCCCCTTCATTTCCTCATAGAACGCCTGGCCCATCAAAGTATGTGGGTCAGGAATGTATTGATGGCCACCAAGTTGAGACGCAGCACTTTTCGCCTCTGATACGGCTATCAGCATCCGCTCAAACACCCCGTCGAATCGCCGAGCAAAGCGTTCTACGGCAAGTCGACGAGATTCAGACCCACACTCGCTTTTTGCGATTTGACGAAGCAACCGAGACAAAGCCCGCTCTTCTTCTGTGGCTCGCTCGACAGCCCCCCGCAGATCTGCCGTAATTTCCCGACGGCTCGCTTCACTTAGAGTCGGGCTCGACGGTGCGGCCGAGATGCCTTGAAAAGACACCTCGGGAGTGAAGCTGATACCTCGGATCCTTGTTCCCTTGCGGAGACCCACGGAGCCATCGTTCCTGGTCTCCGATACAAAAGCAGGGGCAGTGAATGATATTGACTGCGAGATAATATAGTCCCGGGACGGGACGCAGGAAACAGCCTCTGTTTTTCCACCTAGTGCTCGACAAACTGCCTCAGGCGGGATGATGTCGCCAACGTTCACTCCGGCAAGTCCAGACACATCGACAAAGGGCGACGAGACGCTAATCGAAGGTCCCTCGCCCTCATAGTCGCCGATAAAATCAACAAGAGGCAAGGCGGATGAATGAGAGAAAACACTGATGCTGTAGAAGACGCCTCCGCCCTCTTCCGAGTACGCCTCATCCAAGCTGCACTTAGAAGACACGGGAAAGGGGAACAGCGATGACAGCTCTTTCTCGTCACAAAGAGCATCCCCGCCGGCTTGAATCAGGTCTTCGATGCGGACCCCCCTTGGCCTGGGCAGTTTTGATGCTGGCCAGCGGACCGAAAGGGTGTTGCCTTCCCACGGAGAAAATTGAAGCCTGCGTATCGGATTTTCGCAAGCGCCAGGAGCCTCCGCCGGATCTTGCGACGCCGCTGGTTCTGCCTTCCCTGTGCGCGGGTTGATATCAAACTCCAGGGCAGAGTCCCCGTCGACAATCATGCAGCCATGCAGCGCTATCACATGAGGCAAGAGTGCGGCCTCTACCTCCGATGCGTCTGGCTGCCTCCCCGCCCCCGCCTGGGCAGGCGTGCTTGTTTGACTGTCTTTATCTTGAGCGCACCCCAAGATGGACAAGATCAACGCAGACAGCAGAAGACGACTGAGCAAGGGTGATTGCGGGGGGCTGCTAACTGAAAGTCGCATCTCTTCAGATCTTCCGAGCCAAAGATACCGGTCGTCGGCACCTACAACAAGCACTAGATGAGGCCTCCTCCTGCGTTTAGTTAGGCGAAATGAAATGGAAAAAAGCAGGGGCGGAGGAGTACGACCATCGGCGGTTGAAGGGCTCAGAGCATGCGCCACAACACCTGCGGAAGCTCCCACGGGAACGTCTCGCCAGTTAGTCCGTGCCAATCCTTGACCACCTTGTCTAGAGCCTCTCTCGCGTCTGGCCCGGATGTCTCGCCCAGCCGGAGCTCGTAGCCCGTTACGCCCCGCTCGAAGCCCAGCGCCTTCAGATGCTCGATCTCATCCGGGTTGGGGTTGTTGTCGTCGTTTGTATAGGGAAGAACAAGACTCTTGATGCTCATAGAAACGGTGTACACCCGAACCTTCACTTGGGGCCACTGCGTCGGCCTCGGTGAGTAACAGTGGCTTGGATCCCGCCAGCTCGTCAGGTGGCGGTTTTGTTACTCGGCCCCTTCAAGGAGCTTTGCGTAGCGCACGAGCGGGTCGAGCCCCATCTCGGCGTCGTTTAGCTTGCAGCCCCAGGCGGGAGTGCCAGGGTTGAGCTGTTTCGGGGGGGGCCGTAGCTGGGTTGCGAGACCTGCATTTACAAGGCGGCCTATGAGGCGAGTCGCAACTGATTTTCCCTCCGCGCTGATCCCTCGCGCGAAGCTTTCGTTGACTTGCTGGTCGTTTGCGTGTGCCGACGCGATGAGTCGAGCGAGCATCGGAATTTCACGCCCGGATAGCTGCCGCAGGAGCTGTCCCAGGTCTCGGGCGAGGTCGTAGGAGATCGTCTGCGACATGGAGTCCGCCGCGAGAGCGAGGTAGGCTTTGCGGGCATTGAGATGGACCTCGAACGTGAGCGTGTTGATGTGCTTCAGCAGCTCGTCGACTCGGTCTTCGTCGTCCATCAGCCATTCGATGCGTTCCTGCACCTGCTGCTCGCCTTCGGCGTCTCCGAACGCGCGGATGAGGTCGATAAACGCTCGGGCTTGTCGCTCTCGCCGGGCTTCGTGATGCCGGTTCCACCCGAGTGCCAGGGCGTGCTGCGCCGCCTTGGGCAACATGTCCCACGCTCGAGCTTTTAGAAGTCGCTGCCCTGCGGTTTCGAAGCTGTCGTTGTCAGTCGCCATTCCGTTGTCCTGTGCGGGGTGATGGACCAGCTCGGGCGCAAGCATCGGCGAGGTGTCTCTTCGCCCTACCCGCGGTCATCCAGCTCGATTGCGACGTCATCGTCGATAGCAAGCGCTTTTCGGAGGTCGACGGATGTCCCGGCTGCCAGGATGCCGCCGCTGCCCTCGCAGCTTTCCTGGGCTTCGAACACCAAGCGACTGCCTTCCAGATGGAAGCTCACGGTGACCACTCGGGAGCCATCGCTGCGTTGGCTGAGGCGACCGCTCATCCCAGCGGTGACAGTGAGGATTTGAATTTGCTCTCCAGCTTCGATCTCGTGGTCACTCATGGGTCAGTTCTCGTTAGACGGTTGCAGGAGCCGATCGCAAGAGCTCTTGGAGCTTTCTGGCTCGTGGGCTGTTGAACTGGGCAAAGTAGCAGAGCTGCCCTTCAAGGCTTCGGCGCTCACCAGCAGTGAGTCCGTATCGAGCGGCACGTCGAACAGAATCACGAAGTCGTTTCTGGGAGAGGCGCCCGTCGTTCGAACGACGGGGCAAAGACACCTTCTTCCCGACGTTCAGTTTCGTTACTTGCTGCCGCCTTCCTCGGTTCTGAACCACGAGCTTCTTCCTGTTGACCCGCAGTCCAAGTCGGTGGAGCTCCTGGACCGTCTCGCTGATGGCGAAGTACACGTCGTCGCGGGGCCCGCTGAGCGCGATGTCGTCGATTACTCGGGAAGCTGTGATGTTGGAGTCGCCGAGCGTCGTGAGAAGGTGGTCGGTCGCGTGCAGGAAGAGGTTGGCCAGCGTGGTGCTCGCCGGGCTTCCCTGGGGAAGGCAACCGTCTTTGGTGGTCAGGCGCGTGATCATCCGAGCGACATCCGGGCAGCATCCAAACTCGCAAAGGAGTCGGTAGATTGCTCCACTGGGCACGCTTGGGAAGAAGTTCTTGATGTCTATGCACGCAACGGTATCGGCTTCGCTTGCGTGGAGTCTTGCTCCGTCGACGTGGCTTCTCCCGGGGATGCCTCCGAACGCGACGTCGGAGAACCCGATTCTCCGCAGGACTCGTCGGTCGATGGCTTTCTGAACCCTCTTCAGGGGCTCCTGTGGAGCGTCGATCTTTCGGCTGCCACCGTCCGGTTTCTCTCTCTGGCGGGGACGAAGTAGAGGTCCGGAGCTCTCTCGGAGATATCCTTCAGATGGCCCTCTGGGATGCGTGCCAGCTTGGCCAGATCGCGGATGGAATTGAGCCGAAGCTTCTTCACAACGTTTCGGCCTCGTTGCCGCTCAGGTCCAGCAGCATCCGTGAAAGGTCTCGCTGGACACGCGTCTTGCTGTCATTGTTCGGGGCCGCCTCGCCTTCTGAGGATGCGAGGAGTAGTAAGAGGGGGATGGGGGTTCCAAGGGCGTCGCAGCTACGGCAGATGAAGCTCCAGCTTGGGTCGCGTCGGTCATTCTCCAGCATAGATATGTACGTGGGAGACACGTCTAACCGGGCGGCGAGTTCGTTCTGTCGTAGCCCCGACCGCATCCTGGCTCTGCGAAATGCTTTTCCGAGCTTCATGTTACGGTGAGGTGAAAAAAAGTACCCTTGGCACCTAAGTCGCGCTCGGGTCGAGCACCCTCAAAGAATGTCGTCGAAGAGTACCCAGAGAGCAATCCGGAAGATCGCGCGTTGGATCGCCTTGGGGCTGATCCGTCCCTGTCTGGATGCATCTTCTAGTTCTTCGATTGCTGCTTCGATAGTCCGGCGTTGCTCAGTGCTCAGCTCGTGGTTGTCGTTCATGTCGCGAAGTTTCGCGACCGTTTCGTTGATGGACGTTTTTCCTTCCATAAGACCGGGTCGAGACCCGGGTCCCGGAGTCGGGTCAGCACGGTGCGTTATGGCGAGAGCTGAGCAGGTGCCAAGGGCTCGGAGGCCAGGGCGGTCCCGGCCAAGATCAGGGCGCGGAAATCACGTCCCTGTCAGATCAACGAGGTGTTCTCCTCGCCGCACGCCGAAGCGTGTTTCAAGCGTCCTAGGTGGACCTACATTGTGCCGAGTTCTTATGGAGGCGGTTCTTGTCCTTGAGCGACATCCGAGGGGCGGAAATCCGTCCCTGCCAACTTCAAGATAGCCACGCATTTGGGTGGGCGCAAGCAAAATGTGAACAAGATGTTACTGGAAAATGAACACCCAGTTATTTAGGGCGGATCGCCCGGGCGATATCGCGCAGTGGTCTCACCCGTCGGAGGTGGCTCGCCGCCATGACCAGCGAGCTGTGCGCGAGCTGCTGTTGGATAGCCAGCACCGGCACCCCTGCGAGCGCCAGATCCGGCGCATGCGTGTGCCGCATCCATTGCGGATGAACGCGCCGCTCAAGGCACGCCCGCTTGGGCAGCCGGGGCGGCAAGGTCGGGCGTAGCTGGGGTCGGTGGGCGTCCCCTTGAGCGTGCAGAAGAGGCGCGGCCGCCTAACCCACGGCCGTCAGCTTCCCCACTCCTCGAGGCAGCGCTCGACCAGCGGCAACGCATCGAGGTCCGAGAGCGCCGTCGTCCGTGGTCTGAGCCCTTTCCCGAGTCGCACGCGCACCGTCCCATTCTGGAAATCCACCCCGTGCGGCCGCCGCTCGAGCGCCTCGGAAATGCGGATCCCGGTCCGCCAGAGAATCGCGATCAACGCCCGGTTCCGATGCCCCGTGAGCCCGCGAGTCGAGCACGCGCCGATGAGCGCCCGGACCTCGACCTCGGTGAGCACCCCGGGCGGCAGCAGCTTGCCGCGAGTCAGATGCGGCCCGAGATTGGCCGAGGGGTCTTGGCAGGGCTCCTCTGCCCTTGTGTTGAGTTTGACGACCTGATCGAGCTCGACCGCCTTCTCTTCGCAGGCGCACTGCCCTTCTTCCGAACGAGGTGTCGGCTTGAGGAACGACAACCCTACCGCGCTCTTGATCCTCGGCGCGTCCGGTGGCCGCTGCAGCCGAACCCCACGCCCCCTCTTCGAGAGCGAAGGTCGATCGTACACGACACGACGTGTGAGGCCCTTCGCCAAGTCAGTCCTTTGCTCGGCTCAAGAAACGGCTTGAGCACGAGAGAGGATCCGATGGCTACCGTTGCTGGAAAACTTGTCGAGCTGGTCGCACTCCCTTGTCACCCCAGGCTCGACCGGAGAGCTCGGGTGGTCCGCCCTCATCTCACCCTGCTAGAGCAGCCGCTCATGGCAACTCCAGCTCAAACCCCGCCGCAGCCCTCCATTCGTACCCCGTCTCGGTAAGCTTTCTGAGTCCTCCGCCCGACGACCACTCGTGAATCGCCCCCTGTGCTCCGAAGAGGAGAACGCCGCGGTCGGTGGGGACGATCGCAACCGGCCGAAGCTCCGCTGGGAGTCGGTGCTGCTCGACGACGCCGGGCGCTAGGCCGAGCTGGAGAAACGTCAACTTGAGCGCGGCCTCGTCTCGCACGACAGCGACCGCCACGCCGCCCTGCTTCTGCACTGGACCGGCGGCGACGGCCACGAGACCCGGCGGCGCTTTTGGGCCCGGCTCGGCGCACAGCTCCACTCTTCCCAAGAGCTCACTTGCGAGAGGACCGAAGATCGAGGGGACAGCGAGCCGCTGCAGGAGGCTCGTCGTGAAGCCGACATCCGAGGCGAGCAGAACCTCCTCGCCCTGTGGGTTGTCGGCGAACCAGATCGACCAAGCGTCGGGGGGAAGGATGCCCTGGGTCGCACAGATCCCCGTCGCCACGCTGCAATAGTAGAGTCGCTCATCGCCCGCCGCCCACAGCAGGCCATTGCGGTCGAACCCCAAGGCATCGACGCTCACCGAGAAATACTCGTCCTCCTGAAGCGCTCGCTCAGGGCCCAGCACGGGAACCGCGACCAGGAGCGGCGCGACCTCTCGCGTGGTCACTCGACGCTCGCCCAGCGTGATCTCAAAGAGGCGGTCCTTCGTGACTCCATACAGCGATCCAGCGACACCAAGATGCGCCCGTTCCTCGGCGGTCAAGGGCTTTGGCCCCTCCGCTTCGCGCTCGCGACGGTCGATCTCGGCCAGCATGGCGAAAGGACTCTTCTCGGCCCGGGCGGCAGCCTCGGGATCGCAAGCCGCGGAGCGGTGCCGCCGCACGACGGGGGGCATCGGCTTGGGCCGCTCGCGGCGCCCGTAGGGCCCTCGTACGAGGATCGGAGCGTCGACCAGGAAGCTCGGTGTCTCTCGAAGCCCCTCGCCGGTCGCCCCAGCGGTCGACACCACCCCCTGGAGTGCGACGGCGGTGACTACGGCGGATAGGATCACCGACCCCTGAGCAAGTCGGTCGACGCGCGCCAGTTCGGCCTTCGTGGGAACTCTGGCGACGCCCGTCAGTACGGCGTCGTCGGCTCGATACCCCGACTGAGGTCCGGGCTCGTCGTCGGCGATGGGAGAGCCGTCCAACATCTTGCGATAACGCCTGCACGCTCCGCCTAGGCCTGCCGAGAACCCGAACGCACTCATGACGAAGCTGATCTGAGCGGCTGGCAGGTGAGGTGCCGGCCACCCCTTCAAGGAGTGCGGCAGGTCCACCGCCGCATCGATTCTCGCCAGCACCGAACGACCGCTTCGCGTGGGCCGGAGCGTGTTCCGTAGGACGCGAACGCTGACGAGCCCGAAGAGCGCCAGCGATGCTACGAGCGCGACGACGCCAAGCGAGAGGCCACTGGCGTTGTGTCGAAGCCAGGTCATCGCCACCACCGCGATCGCGGCCAGCACACACCCCTGAGCGAAGCGCGAGGCGAGGCGGACCGACTTTGAGGGGAGCAAGCCAAGCCGTTGAAGGCGCTCGACGTGGTGCGTCCGGGCGCGGGCGAGGACCACCTCCGGCGTGCTTTTGGCCTCGAGCCCGGCCGCGCGCTCCAGCACGTATCGCTCGATCTCCGGCGCGTCGTCGGGCAGTGGCTTGGAGCCGCGCCGAAGCTTGCCGTCCTCGTCGACCCGAACGACTCCAGCGTGAAGAAGGCTGAAGAGCGCGGCGTCGCCAGCCCAGTTGCTGCCGGCCCGTAAGAACGCAACGTCGTACGGGCTCAGCGACTCTCGCGAGCCTGTGTCCCGGTCGCCGGGCAGCTCGAGCGCTTCACGAATGCGCCCCGAAAACCATCCGCCTCCGACCGCAAGCAACCACCACCCGAGGAGGAACCATCCGGCCGATAGCTCGATGATGTCTTGCATACCCGTACCGTCCTCTCTGACGACGTGAAGCGCTCAGTGGCGTCTGCGAGCGTACCTCGGCCGAGAAATCCTCGCCCCGTTCTCCCGTAGTCTTCTGCGCGATTTCCGAGGTCGACCCGCACTGCACGTCGTGTACGGGCCGTTCGTCAACGATACGCTTGCCAAGTTCGGGAGCAGCGAACGCTGGACGGAAGACTTCGACATCAGCGGCCGGCCCATACCGGACAACGTCTTCAGAGGACAGGTGTCCGAGCACCGAGCGGATTCGAGCCCGCGCCACTGCTCAGTGCTACGTCACTCCCCGGTGACCAACGCCCCCCACGATGCGCTTTTCAAGACCATCTTCGGCCAGCCCAAGCACGCCGCGGCCGAACTCCGACACATCCTCCCCGGCCACATCGCCGCCCGCATCGACTGGTCTTCTCTCACGCTACAACCCGGCAGCTACGTCGACGAAGAACTCGCCGATCAGCACAGCGATCTGCTCTTCTCCGCCGCTGGCCGACCGTCCCATGAGCCCGTCCTCGTCTACTTCCTGTTCGAGCATCAGTCCACAACCCAGCCTCGCATGGCGCTGCGCCTACTCCGGTACATGGTCCGGATCTGGAAGCGCCATGCAGACGAGCACGTCGAGGCTCCGCTGCCGCTCATCATCCCCGCAGTCCTCGCCCACGTCCCCGGCGGTTGGACGGCCCCCACGAGGTTCTCGGACCTCTTCTCCGTCTCGACCTCTGACATCGCGCCTGGGCTTCTCCCGGACTTCCAATACGCCGTCGACGACCTCCACCACTGCGATGACAGCGACCTGCGCGCCCGAGCGCTCGCCAACGCCGCGCGCCTCTCGCTGTGGCTGCTGCGCGACGCCCGAGACCGCGACTCGCTCCTACGGAGCCTCCCGTCGTGGACGGGTGACCTCGAATCTCTCGCGCAAACACCCCGAGGCAAAGAACTGCTCGTTGTGCTTCTGCGCTACATCGCCAAGGCCTCCCGCGACCTGCAACTGTCCGAATTCCGTGCCATCCTTGATGGGCAGGGGCCCACTGCCGAGGCCGTGACCATGACCATCGAAGAACAACTCCACGCTGAAGGACACGCCAAGGGCCTCGCCCAGGGAAAGGTGCAGGGCAGGGCCGAAGGACTGGCTGCCTCGGTCCTCATCATCCTCCGCGCCCGAGGCCTGCATGTTCCCGCGGAGTCCCGACAGCGCATCGAGACTTGTACGGACGCGGAGACGCTGGACCGCTGGCTCGTTCGCGCGGCGACGGTCTCAGATCCGGCTGACGTGTTCGACGCCTGAGGCGGATCGAGCGAGTACGGCTGCGAGTCAGTCGACAAACCGAAGCTCGAAGTTCAGGGTCGCCTTCGGCTCCGGACAGGGCGGCGGACCTCGCCTTCGAGCCCGTCACGCCGAAACGAACCCAGCTGGGCAACGGGAACCAGGAGCTGTGCCCACAGATGTCGCAGCTCAAATACGACAGTGCTGTCGCATTTGGCCCGAGTTCCACCCGGTCTTGTGTACCTCCCACGCTCCCCTCGATCTGCCGCTTGCGCCCGATACCCAGGTTGCACACAATTGAAGGGCGCATGAAGACTGCCGCACAGACCCGTCGAGCACTCGACCAGCGGGCTGCCAACGCCGAAGCAAAGGCTGCGGGCTTGCCGATGCCGCACCCAAACCCGTGGGACTCCCTCATGCACAAGCTCCCCGAGGACGCGTCGCACGAGGAGCAGATGCAGTGGTGCGCGGACTTGGCTGAGCGCTACGCTCCGCGCCCTTGAGTAGAGAACGCGACAAGTCCCTCGAGGACTTCGTGGAGGTCTTCGAGTGGACGCACGCGCACGGTTTCGACGCCGTCGTGATCGGAGGCCTCGCCGTCGGAGCATTTTCCGCGAAGCTTGATGCATCCTCGCTTTCGGGGGACCTCGGCCTGCTTGTTTCCCCCGGGGAGCAGCAGAGAATCGCGCGAGCCGCCGCTTCAGATCCAAACGTCGAGGTTCTCAAGGCCATCCAGCCTCGTGCCTTGCCTGTGCTCGTCCTCGGTTGGGGCGAGCTCGAGGTCGACGTGCTCTCTGGGAGCGACGGGCTTTCGTCCGACGCTATCCAACGGGCCTGGCCCCTGGTGACCACAGGAACCACCACGCAACGGGTCAGCGCCCATGCGCGCCTCTTACCCTCGGACCCAGAAGGGAACGGCCCAAAGATGGCCGAAGGGGGACTGAGGAGGACAGCGGGTATCGGTCGGAGCACCGCCGCGACGAACCGCTTGAACCCCATCTTTGTCGCGTCACACCTCTTACTGCCACCCCGCCTTCGCTAGACTCCGAGCATGAGACGCGCTGCTTGTATCGCCGTGCTCGCCCTCGCGGCCTGCGAAGAACCAGACGGTCGTTCGGACACGGTCTCGTTCTTCACTCCCCCCGACTGGTTCGAACTCTCCGAAGAAGCGATTGAAGAAACCGAGCTGATCTACGGAATCGAACTTGAGCCCGAAGACGGAGCTACCGGCTCGGTCGCGGTTTTCCTTGTGGGGTTCTCCACCGCCGGATGGGGCTCCGGCACCTCTTGCACGCCGTGGATCTCGGCCCCGCGCGATGAGCCTCGAGCCATCGCGCACGAAATGGGGCACGCACTAGGGCTAGAGCATGTCGATGACACCTCCAACGTGATGCACCCCTCCACCCCCGGGGAGGACGTCACAGACGAGCAAATAGACCAGATACGACGCCAAGCATGGGTGCTCGACACCCAATGCGGAAAGTAAACCGTGAACGCTCCAGTGCTGACTCCGTCCCCCGGTGACCAAGGCCCGCCAGAGGATGCGCTGCTGCAGACGATCTTCGGCCGCGGCAGAGCTGCATTGGGAGCCTGTCCGTCCAGACCCGATCGGAACCGGGAGATGTGCCCCCAGATGCCGCGTCTCAAATACGACAGTGCTGTCGCATTTGGCCCGAGCTCTAACCGGCCTCGGTTTGGTTGGGTCCGGCTTTGCGCCCCAGGCTCGGGCCTAAAGTGCGAGGGCAGCAACCCTCTTCCGCCACTTCGATCCTACGCACCCGGACTCTCGCCACGTCGCGATCGCGGCTGGCAAGGTGTTGTCTTTGCCCTCCAGTTTCGGCCGAACCGCCCTTCACGCCACCGAGAGATGTGCCGCCGTATGGGTCCATCCCCGTTTCGGGATCCTAGTCGTCGGAGCTGGTCGTTCTCGACAGTTCCGGCCTCCGGCAATCTCCGTCCTCGTCCCCGGCACGGACGATCCTCTGGCCCTCGAACGCCTCTGCACGTCCGATCCACACGGTTTTCGCAAGAACCGCAGCGGGCCCTCACCCTCTCACCAGCGCTTGCTCGAGGCGCTCACGCTGCGATAGCCCGAGAACCCCCTTGCACGCATGCATCTCAGCCCGCGCCTCCAGTTCTTGGGCCTGCGTTGGTTCAGCGGCCCGATAGACCCCGTGAAAGTGTCGAGCGAACCAACTCTCCAGCAGAAGGTTCGCCGTTTCCGAATTCTTCTCAGCGGCGTCCCTCATCGAACGAAGTATCGCAGGGAGTCCACGCCAGTGGCTGATGCGCGCCGAAAGCAGCAGGGCGTTCCTGCGGACGTGGGGTTGTGCGTTCTGCAGGAGCTCAAAGAGCGCCGGCGCATCGGTTTCGAGAACCCGGTTCGACAGCAGCTTCCGTGCAGCCTTGCTCACGCCTCGAAGCTGGTGGCCCAGGTCCTCGAGTACGGCCTCACGCGAGGTCTGCGGATCCAGAGCAACGGCAGCGCTTAGCAGTCGCTGACGTACCTTCGAACGAGACCCCCGTCGAGCAGCGAGCAGAAGCCGAGCGTCCTCAGATTCGCCAGTCGCGGCAAGGCCGATTGCGGCGACGTCTTTGGACCGCTCGTTGTCACTGGCGAGCAGCTGCAAATAGACCTCGCGGTGAGAGTGGTCCGCGAAGTGCTTCTCAAGCAGAAAGCGGGCCGTGTGCTGGAGCCCAGGAGAGCAAGCGCAACGCAACTCCTTCAACAAGGTGACGTCTTCGGGTCGGAGGCTGTTTTCGAGTGCATCGAGTGCGGCGGTCGCGACCATGGGAACGGGATCGCGGGCCAGCGCGCGAAGCCTCACCGCCGAGCGCGTACTGTCGGACGCGGAAAGCATCTGTACGACCCATCGGCGCAGCTGGGGATCGTGGCTGTTCATCGCCGCACGAAGAACGGGATCTCGATCCGCAGACTCCCCCCAAGAGAAGCGCACGGCGGCGCGCCTCAACGAGGGGGCGGTCGCGTCCCAGCATCGCTGGACAGCGGCGAGGCCCCGAGTGGTCCGCAGGAGGTTGAGCAAGTGCTCGACCGCTCCGGGCTCGCGCCTGCCCTGCGCGGCCAACTGTTGGACCAACTCGAGCAAGGGTGCAAGCAACTCGACGTCGCTTTCATCGAGCAAGAGGAGTCGCGCATGCGCCACCGACCGGACCTGCCACACCCAGTCGTTCGCGCGCACCAACAGGAAGGGCAACGATACGTCGAGAGGCTCGCGCGTAAGCTCTCGAAGAGCGGCCTCCCGCACGTAACCCGAGAGGTGGAACGAGAGCACCCCGAGGCCCATCGCCCTCGTTTCCCCGTGGTCGGGGAGGGCCTCGAGTGCGGAATCTGGACGGAGTTGCCGCCATGGAGCCTCCGCGCCCGGGGAGCCGTAGGTTCCTCGCACTTCATGGTCGAGCTGGTTGTATTGGTGGGGCGCTGCGCTCGACCAGAGTTGGGTGAGCGCGCGCAATGCCTCCCCCGCCGTCTGAGCCCTCTGCGCTGTCTCTGCGTCCTCTGCCGACCTGCTCACCAAGAACGAGAACGAGAACGAGAACCAACGCCGCTTGGGTTTGCGGACGGATACGGCACAAGCCCAGCTTCGCACCAGCGGCCGGAATGCTGCGATGCGGCGTGAGGCCCCGAGCTGCTCCATCAAGGCTCGCTGCTCTTCGAACGCCTCCCCAGCGCTGGCCAGTTCCAACAGTCTTTGGGCTTTCTCAGCGAGCGCGGTGTTGTCTGCTCGGTAGAGCACGGAACCTTTCGCTGCACGGACCGTCATTCGCAACGGAGGCACCCAAGGAGTATGCCTGCCCGGCCGCGGCGGACGAAACGGTGCAAGCCACCGGGGACATTTCGGAGGCTTGGATGCCCGTTCATGTGTCGGGTCGTTCGGAGCCCCGGTGGTGTTTGATACCGGCGAGATGGAGGATGGATTTCGCGGTGATCGAGATCTCGAGCAACGACCTGCCGGTCATACTCGGCGGCGAGCGAGGGCGTCGTGGGCGGCCTGATCGCGGGACCCAAAAAGATCGTGCAACGCTGGGCGTCGGTGGCCGACAGGGGGGTCGTGAACAACGCCCAAGCCGCGCAGCCTGAGTTCGTCACCGGTCACCTGATCGACGCACCTGCGGGGTGGTGGGAGACCTACGAGCCACATCTCTACGCCTGGATCGAGCAGCGCGGCTTCCGGAGGCCCCGTCGTCAGCTCTCGGCGCGGATCGCTGGCTTCTTCCTGCTCGATGCGCCGTTGATGCGCGCCCGATGGCGTGAGCCTGAGGCAGGGCGGCCGGTCTTCGAGTGGGAAGGACTCGACGCCGAGGAACTCGTGTTTCGGGTGGTGGGCGCGGAGCCTGCGGGGTCCTGGCAGAGCGCGACGGTGCTCCCCGACCTCGCGGACTTCGTCCGGTACATGGGCGAGGTCGGGGCGGTTCCCGCCGAGGTGTGTGCCCGCATCCTCGAGGACTTCGGGGCTTGTGCAGAGCGCCTGTTCGAAACCTGGTCCATCCAGGAGCGGCCGGCGGAGGCGTACTGTCCCCCGCACGCGGTTCCGTACCGGAGCCCGGCTCGGATTGGCCGCAACGCCCGATGCCCCTGCGACAGCGGAGCGAAGTACAAGCGCTGTTGCGGGCTGAACTGAGGCAAGCGCGGGGGTCTGCCGTAGTCAGCCCCACGCAAACCGGGCTGCTGCGTTCACCCCATCCGCAACCGGGGTCCGGCGGGAGAGTGTTCGTGCGCGAACATCGCAGGCGGGGTCGAATGTTGAGGATTATTCTCCACGATGTCGCAAGATCGCGGTGCCGGGTCCCTCTACCAGACTGATGGTCCTTTATCCTCGACGCGCTGCCACATGTAGTCCGATGTGTGCAAAAGTGGGGCGCACGCTGGCGCTCACCACCGTATCTTGCATCGTCCTCGCGTGCGGAGAGCCCGAGTCCGCGAGCTCAGAGGCTCCCGCGGCTACGGCGGGCGGCAAGGCGGACGACCCAGACGCGGAGGCTCCCGAGCCGGTTGAGGGCGTCGCCGACCTTCACCTGCACATGTTCGGCGAACACGCCTTCGGCGGCGCGTGGCTCCACGGCACCCACGATGGTGAGATCGCGGATGCACTCGTCGACTGCGACGGCGGCGGCGATCATGCCCGACTGCGCGACGACCTGCGTCCATCGCTCACACCCAACAGCTGCGAAGGCATGGGCTTCTTCGAGCTCTCGTGGAAGATGCCGCTGGCCGGAGCCATGATCCTTGCCGGGGGCGGAGTCGTTGGGGACCGCATCGGTAAGATTCGCGGATCCGACGGTGACACCGGAGACCACGAAGACCGCACCGAGGGCTACCCAGGATTCGGCGGATGGCCACGCTGGGACACCATCGCCCACCAGCAGGCCTGGGAGGGCCAGCTCGAAGACGCTTGGAAGGCGGGCCTTCGCCTCGAGGTCATCTCCGCGGTCAGCATGGGCTGGCTGTGCAATGCCCTTCCCGAGGAGAACCGTGCCCGGCCCCAGTGCTCCGAGTTCGATGACGTGATGGTTCAACTCGAGGCGGCGCACGCGTTTGCGGAACGCACCGAGTGGGCCGAGATCGCGACGACCCCGGGCGAGGCACGGCGCATCATCTCCGAGGGCAAGCTCGCCTTGGTGCTCAGCGTGGAGGCCGACCGGGTCATGGACGAGTTCGACGACTGGCGGGTCCCGTTCGAGGCGTTCTATGACGCCGGCGTCCGTACTCTGCAGCCGGTCCACTCGCTGGACAACCGGTTCACCGGGACCGCGATGCACAACGAGATCTTCCAGCTCGCGCAGTACACCGACACCTGCCACGTCGAGAACGACTGCCCCAGCGGCATCGTGCTCGGGTTCGACGTCGATGAAGAGTGCAGAAACAGCACCGGCCTCCATGCCGACGGCATTGAGCTGATCGACGAAATGATGAATCGCGGGATGCTCGTGGATACTGCCCACTTCTCGGAGCGCGCCATGGTCGACATCTTCGAGATCGCGCGAGAACGCGACTACTACCCGATCTACATCTCGCACGGACACTTTCGCGACATCATGCGCGGTGAGAAGGGCGAGCAGGAGAAGTCCAGCCCGGCGTGGGCCGTGGACATGATTCGGCAGACCGGTGGCATGTTTGGGCTTCGCACCGGGCCCGAGGCCACGCACACGTTCCGCGGCGGCGAGGTTGCCAACACGTGCGCGGGATCGTCACGCTCGTTCGCTCAGTCTTACGAGTTTGGTCGCAAAGCGTTGGGTGTCGACATCGGACTGGGTGCCGACTTCAACGGCTTCATCCAGCAGGCCCGTCCCCGCTTCGGTGAGGATGCGTGCTCGGACACCTTCCGCGGGGAGCGTGTCTGCCAAGCGAACGCACAGGAGGCCGACGCCAACGCGCCGCGCTTGGGCACCGACTTTGACGAGCTCGGCCTGGCTCACACCGGCCTGCTGATGGACCTGGTCAAGGACATCGAGAACATGGGCGCCGACACCTCGCAGCTGTACAGCTCGGCCGAGCTCTACATCAGAATGTGGGAACGAGCCGGTGCGGAGCGCGAGGGCGCCGCGGCCGAGCCCCTGGACCTCGAAGCCGTCGCGGACCAGATCGAGATCGAGCGGGATCCCGCCCGGCTCGACCGCTTCGACTGCGACTTGTAGGGCCCCGACTCCGCCGCGCCGCGCCCCTGCACGGTGCCCGAGACAGGTCTCGGGAGCAGAGGTGCTCGGGTCAGGTTTCGTCGAGGCGGACGACCCCCTCCGGATCCAAGATCCGAAGCAGCTCATCGCACTCGAGCTGTGCAGACCAATCCACGGGCAAGGTCACGAGCTTGGCGAGTACGGGTACGGCAGAGATGACGAGCAGCAGCGGTACGGTCGCAACCGGGACGCTCTGATCGTCGTTGTAGAACAGCCGCCAACCGCTGTCGCCCTCTGCCTGCGGATCGGTCCGACAGAAGACGGTTCTCTCGGCGCCGAGGGCCCCCTTCTGCACGATCATGGTCGCGGGGAACGGGCAGGCTTGTGGCTCGACCCCAACAACGTTGTGCACGATGTGCAGCAATACCAGGGTGAACGCGGTGAAGGTCAGCTCTTCGCGCAGTCGCGATGGGTCGCTGGCTTGGGCAGCCTCGCAGAGCACCAGGTCGGTGCCGCGCTCCCGCAGCGTGACGACAGGCCATAGATACTGGAGCGTCACGCCGTCCGCCAAGCCTCTCCCCACCCCAACGCGCGACGCTGTGTAGTCCAGGAGCTGCTCGATCACGAGGTCGAGCAACTCGGGGTTGGAGTGCTGGCCAATGAAGTACCTTGCGACCAGGCGGCGGCCATCCAGGGCCCGTGTCTGCTCCCGGAACTCGCCCTGTTCGAGGCTGGCCTGTGATTGCAGCTGGTGCACCTCGTCCGTTCGGCCTCCGCTGGCCAACGCGATGCGCTGGCGGTCGACGTCTCCGGCCTTGCGGTAGCACTCGGCTGCGTCGTCGAAACGTCCGAGCTCGGTGAGGCTGTTTCCCATGTTGGACCACGCCATCTCGTCGTCGGGGCTCACAGCGAGCGCCCGCTCATACGCCTCGATCGCTCCGTGGTGATCGCGTTGGTCGTCGATGATCGACCCGAGGTTGATCCAGGAGTCGGCGTGCTGAGGATCGAGTTCCACCGCCCGGCGGTACGCGGCCAGAGCCTCGTCTTTGAGTTCTGCGTTCCCGAGCGCGCACCCCCGAAGAAACCACGAGTTCGCGCTGTCCTCGATCTCGACCAACCGGGAACTGGCGTCGAGTCGCGCCTCGGAGTTGCCGACCATCCCGGCGAGGTCGCACGTGCATTCGAGGAGCAGGACGCTCTCGGGAAACTGCTTCAACCCCTCGCCGACCGCCCGAAGCGCTTCTGCGGGGTCGCCGGGTAGGCACTTCGCGGCGCGCTCGGCCCATTGTTGCGGTGACTTGGGCTTGAACCATCGGCTGAACATCAGGGACCGAAAGTATCGTAGGTGAGGCGATCTGTTTGCGGCTGCAGGGTTGCGTCTGCGTCACGCACCCGCTCGCGTCCCCGGCCCGAAGGCTCCGATCGGGACGCGGCAGGGAACGCCGGACGACCCAGAATACCTCCGAACAACGTCCCCCAAGCGCTATCGTCCGCGTCATGTTCCTCGGTGCCGCCCTTCTGGCCGCTTCGCTATCCGTCCCTGCGGCCGCGCCCCAGTCCAACCCGCTCATTCCCAGCAAGCGGTACACGCTGAAGAACGGGCTGCGCGTGGTCCTGCACGAAGACCACAGCCAGCCCTTGGTCGCGGTCCGGGTGCTCTACGAGGTCGGACGTCGGGACGACCCGCCGGGTCAGCAGGGCATGACGCACCTGCTCGAGCACAACCTCTTCGGCACGACCAAGCACCTCGAGATCCCGGTCTGGTCGGAACTCGCGCGCATGCACGCCATCCGGGCGAACGCCTCGACTGAAGACGACGTCATGCAGCTGTTCGAGATGGTTCCACCCACCAGCGTCCGCGCTGCGATTCGACTCGAAGCCGACCGCATGGGTCACGCGCGGTTCAAGTACGACACGCTCGAGGACGAGAAGCGCATCATCGTCCGCGAGCTTGCCGAGGGTCGAGACGATCTGCAGTCGGGCGCGGCGCTGCAGACCGCACTGCGCACGCTCCATCCTCCGACGCATCCGTTGCATCCATCCACAGGGAAAACGCTCGCCCCGATCACGCTGGACGAGCTCGAGGAGTTCGATCGGTGGTCGATCACGCCGAACAACGCCATCCTCGTCCTGGCCGGAGACCTACCGAGCGATACCGAAGAACGCATCGAGCAGTACTTCGGCCGCCTGCTCCCCGGCCCGGACGTCCCCGAACCGGAGGTCCCGCCGATCGAGCTCTCCAAAACGGTTCGCAAGGAGATCGCTGGCGCTGCAGGGACGGGACCATTGGCGCTCGTCGTCTGGCCGCTCCAAGAGGACGATGAGGCTGTCGCCATCGTCACGAATGCCGTGCTCGCGCGTCGTTTCCGGCGCCGAGGAGCACTACAGCCCAGCAGCCCCACGGGCGTGCTCCACAACGAGGCGCTCCCCCTGAACTTCGGCGGGCGTACGTTCGGGCTCGCCTCGCTCGGCGGTTTTCGAGCGGCGCCCAAGGCCCTCGAGGCCGAGCTTCGCGCGGCGCTCGTGGAGGTGATCGAACACCCTCCCACCACGCAAGAACTCGAAGCTGCGCTCAGGCGGCGGGGCGTCGCGCTGCTGTCGGAACTTGACTCGCTCGAGCGACGTGCCGAGTTCCTCGCCCGAAGCGAAGCTCGCGACGCGCCCCAGGGGGAGATCAACCCGACCGACGTCACGCCTGCGCAGGTTCGGCAGTTCGTCGATGTGCAACTGGTCCGCGCGCCAAGTCTCGTCGTCCTGCAGACGCCCCCATCCGGCCGATGAAGCGATTCGTCCTCAGTCTCCTACTCGCCGCTTCCGGGTGCGCCAGCGGCGAGCTGATGCGCTACTCCCTTCCGGACACGGAGACGGACCTCGCCTTCGTGCCCGCCTCATCCGAACGAACGCAGCTCGGCAACGGGATCGGCGTCCTGACCTCGGGCTTCGAACACCCCGCGACGACCACGCTCGCGCTGGTCTTCGGGCGCGGATACGTCGACGAGCGCGTCCCGGGCATGGCGATGCTCCTGGGCGCGTGGCTGCAGCTCGAAGCCGACACGAACCTCTCCCCCGGACTTGATGCCGTTGGCGCGGTGGTCTCGATCGACGTCGGCACGACGTCGACCCGCTTGATGGTGACCGTCGAACACCGCGACGTTCCGGCCGCCATGCAGGCCCTCTCACAGCTCCTCGTTCAGGCCGACAGCGAACTCGCGTTCGAGACGGCCAAGGGGCATCAGCGTGGACTCGTGGCGAGTCACGGGCGGAGTCCGGCCCAGCTCGCGCGCTTGGCCCTGGTGCAGTCCACGCTCAGCCCGTCGTCCACGGTCTTCGACAGCCTCGGCCTGGGCACGGCTGCGTCCCTCGAGTCGATTTCCTTCGCCGCCCTGAAAGCCGCGCGCAACGACATGTTCACGAGCGCGTCGGCCTGCTGGCTCGTGGTGGGCCCGCACGATTCGAATGCCGCCCATGCGTGGGCCGAGGCGGCGTCTGGGAGCTGGCCCCACCGCGCCTCGCCGAAGGTTGTGGACGTTCCGGTGACGAAGCAGCCTGGCGTGTTCACCTTTGTCCCCTTGCGTGGCTTCGACACCGCCACGATCCTCGTCGGGACCAGCGTGCCGCCGGACCCCAAGCCCGCCGTGCCGATCGTTGTAGGGGCCGCGATGGCCAGGTCGAACCATGTCATGCGCGAGCTGACACAGAAGACCTACGGGGCACGACTCGCCGTGCTCGACGACGGTCCGCTCAGCCTTTGGGGCGTGACCGCTCGCGTCCCGCCCAAGGATGCGAAGGACGCCGCGGGGTTCATGATGAGCTCCTTTGGCACCGCGGAGACAGTGACCGGACAGCAACTCGACTACGGCACGACCCGATTGGTTGCAGCTGCCTACGAGCAGCGCAGCTTGGCAATCGTGCACCTGCTTCGCCTGCACGAAGCGTTCGAGCGAGGCTACACGTTGCCGGCCGGCGCCCCCTTCCAGTCGCTCTCGGCCCAGCCCGGACCCGAGCAGGTCACGCGGGCCTACCGAAAGCACTTCCTCGTCAAGCATCTGCACGTGGTCATCGTCGGCGACCCGGACGTCATCGGACCGCAGCTGAAGAACGTGACGCACGTCGTCCGCACGCCCGAGGAGATCCTTGGGCCGCGTCGAGCTGCCCATGAAGAAGCCCCTGCTCCTACCTCGGATGCGGAAAAAGGCAGGGGCACAGTCTCACCGTGGGAGGCCGAGGCGGCGGGCGGCTAGCCTTCGGCAGCGAACAACCCGTGTTGGACAGGGGGGACAACGACAGTGACCAGCGGCCCAAGCGCGAAGCACAGCCAGCGGTCATCGATTCTCGGCATGGCTAGCTCCACGCCCCATCGCAGCGTTTCATTCCGAGCCTCGTTTCCGTGACGCGGTCCTGGCAAACCGCGGACGCCCACGTGTGCCGGAGCTACCGCTCGGCCAACTCCACGTGCCAGCTTCGCACAGCGACAAAGCGGAGCTCGAATTCCATCGTCCGTGCGAGGACACAGTGGAGGAGCTTGTAGGGGGTTCTCCAGCCGAGGTTCCGACGACACCGTCGCCCCCAAGTCGTGGGCGCTCTTCACCCCTGAGGGCAGAAGAACGCCACGTCGGCCTGCTGGACGTCGCGGTAGGCGTCGCAGGCCGCTCCGCACAGGCGGATCTGCGTGTACTCGACGCTGTACGTCCATCCGTCGTCGCCGGCCTCGCATGCTTCGGAATCGATCAACTCGTACTGGCTGCCATCGATGTCGACCTCGGCGAGGCTGGGGTGCGTTGGGGCGGGGTCGAGCTCCAGGTCGCAGCTGAGCAGGTCGCCGATGACATCGTCCATGAAGGACTGCAGTTGAGTGGTGTCGGTGGCGTTGTAGAAACGCTCGGCGTCACCGGGCATGCCGAGCGGAACGCCGCCGGCCTCGGCGTAGGCGTTCATGTCTGCGACTGTGAACGTGCCGATATCGACGCCGACGACGTAGGTCGGGATCCCGTGGTCCTGAAACAGAGTTTCGATCTCAAACGTCAGGCTTGCGGGAGAACCCGCGCACCCCGCGTCCCCGTCGAGCAGGAGGAGCGCAGCGCGAGGCCGGTCCGGGTCGGCCTCGAGGACGAGCGAGAGGGCTCCCTGGACGAACGCCTCGTACGCGGGCGTGGATCCGGTACCGGTACTGGACGCGACCGGGATCGAGCTCAGGATCGCGGCGTCGTTGTCGAGCGCGGGGTCCACGTCGAGACCCGCCGAGACGCCGCAGCTGTTGTCGGAGGGAAACACCTTGACGCCGAACTCGACGACCGGAGCGTAGGACTCGAGGATGAACGTGACGGCGTTGTGAAGCGCGTTCCACCGGGTGATTGAGCCGAGTACAGGATCGGAGAAGCTGCCGCCCATCGAACCCGAGTGGTCGAGGACCATGACCATCGTCGGCTCGACGAAATCGATCGTCGGGGCTTGCTCGTCGCAGGCTGCGCCGCCCTTGGGGACCTCATTGACGTCGAGAACGATCGGCGGGGGGCCGGAGTCTGTGTCGTCGTCGTCGGGAGTCATTGACGTGACGCCGGCAGACCCGGTGGAGGTGGCGTCGCCGGAGCTGGTCGAGGACGGGACCTCGCCCGTCGATTCCGTAACACCGGGGCCAGTGTCGACACCGGCGGACACGATGCCGTCGGTGCCGTCGGCTCCGGCCTCGTCGCTCGAGCACCCCAGCAACCCGAGTGTCGCGAGCGCAAACCCGAGAGCGGTGGCGTGCCCTGAACGTGCTCGGTTAGCTTGAGACGTCGTCACGCCTCGACTCTAGAACGCATGCTCGTGAACGAACAGTCGTAAGGGGTAGAAACTGCGCGGACAGCTTGTGGGGGGTGAGGATCGAGGAGAGCAGGCCTCGCCCTCCAGGGGAACGGGCTCGCCGCTTGCGCCTGGGAATGGCAGTGCAGTGGCGCAAGCCGCGGGGGTAGAACCCAGCGAGCCGCCTGTTGGGACTGGCGAGGCAGAGCGAGGGCGTTCCGCAGCACCGAACGCGTCGCCCCGTCGGACGCCGCTGCGGAGTGGCTCGACGTAGACAACGTCCCCAGCAGGCAGGTGTCCGACCGCCCCTGAGATCCGAGCTCGCACGACGCTCGAGTGCTCGCTCAGCCCCGGTGGCCAACGCCCACGACGCGATGCCGCAGACCATCTTCGGTCAGCCCGAACACGCCGCGGCAGAGCTGCAGCACATCCTCCCCAGCCGAGTCGCTGCCCGCATCGACTCGTCCTCTCTCACATTGCAGCCCGGCAGCCATGTCGACGAAGAGCTCGACGATCAGTGACGCCGTATTCGAGCACAGAGCGTAGTCGACCCCACCACCTTCGCTTGCGACGCTATTGCTTGAGACAGAAGCGGTGGGAGTGGGAACATGGCATCCGTGGGGATGAGACGACTCGCTTTGGCGTGCTGTCTGGTCAGCAGCGGGTGCTACTCCGGCTTCTCGGCCGAGGTGGCGCCAGCGCTGGAGACTGGGGGGGATGGCGGCAACCCGGGCTCTGATGGAGATGACACGTCCGACGACGGAGACGGCACCGACGACACCGACGAGCCCGCCGATGCTGAGCTCGACCCGACCCGGGTCTGGCGGCTCTCTGCGAGCCAGTACGAGCGCACCGTGGCGGGGGCGCTCGGTATCGATGTCGACCTTTCGCGGATCGCATGGACCTCGCGGACGGACGACTTCATCAACTACGCCAACGCGGTGGGCGTCGATGATGTGTTCTTCGCCAGCCTCGAGGAGGACCTCTTTGCGGTCGCCAGCGAGAACATCGACACGATAGGTGGGCAGCTGCCATGCGGGCTGGAAGCTCTCGACGAGGCCTGCCTCTCGGAGTTCCTTGGGCCCTTCCTCCGCAAGGCGCATCGAACCGACGCCACGCCACCGGAACCCTATCTCGATCTCTACGCGAACCTCCAGCCCATCCAGGGGTCACGCGATGCCTTCGCGAGCGTATTGGTCGCAGCGCTGCTCTCGCCCAAGGCATTCTTCCGCACCCAGCTTGGTGGCGACGGCGAAGACGTCACGATGACATCGTACGAACTCGCCGAGTACCTCGCGTACATGGTGTGGAACGGCCCGCCCGACGACCAGTTGCTGGCTGCTGCGGCCGATGGATCGCTGGCCGACCGTGATGCGTTTGCCGCCGAGCTCGACCGGATGTTGGCCGACCCCGAGGGCAACCGCGGCATGATTGAGTTCCTTTCTCAGTGGCTGGGCCTAACCGGTCTGCGGGGCATGGAAAAGAACCCCACCGCATTCCCGGAGTTCGATGAGGCCATGCGGGCGTCGATGCACACCTCTACGCTCGAGCTGTTCGAGTATGTGTTGGACGAGCATGATGCGGACTTCCGCACGCTCCTGACCACGAACGTCAGCTTCGTCGATGAGCGGCTCGCCGGTCTGTACGGTGTCGAGGCGTCGGCGATGGACGGGATGCCCGTGGAGCTGCCGCCCGACGAGCGACGGGGCATCTTCACCCATCCGGCAGTTGTGGTCGCCATGTCGGACGCAGGGGGAACCGCAGTGATCTATCGGGGCAAGGCGTTGCTCAACCGGATGCTTTGCCAAGATCTTCCGCCCAGACCCGCTGGCGTCGAGCCAACCCCGCCGGCGGGGATCCCTGACGACGCGACCACCCGCGAGAAGCTCCAGAGCCTCGAGGAAACGGCGCCCTGCAACAGCTGTCACATCCCGATGCACCCGTTCTCCTTCGCGATGGAGCAGTACGACGGGGTGGGCCGCTTCCGCACGTTGGAGAACGACCAGACCATCGACCCCTCGGGTCAGGTGCTCCTGGCAACGAGCCCGGAGCCGATTGTGTTCGGCGATGTTCGGGCGCTCATCGACAGCCTTGCGGACCGGCCTGAAATCTATGACTGCCTGGTTAAGCAGGGCGTTCGCTACACCCAAGGGCGACGCGAGGACTCGGCGGATGACGATGACATCGCCCGTCTCAGCGAGACCTTCCGCGAGACTCCAAACATTCGAGCGCTCTTCCGCGATCTCGTGATTTCCGCCGCCTTCCGTACCCGCGCCAAGGAGAATGACGATGCCTGTATCACGCCGTGACCTGCTGCTGCGCTTTGGGCCCGCCGCGCTCCTGGTGTGGCCAATCGTCCGTTCGGCGCAGCCCACCCACGCGGGCGGGAGCATCTCGCCGCGTCGCTTCATCACGTTCTTTTCCTCGAGTGGCGTACACCAGCCATTCTTCTGGCCGACCGGCAACCCGGGCACCGCAGCCTCGAGCAGCTACGACGTCACCGGCACGTCCCTCGAAGGCCTGGCGCCGCACCTCGACGACATCATCATTCCGCGCGGCATTCGGATCAACCGCGGTGGCAACGACAGCCACAACGAGGGTTCTTGCTCGATTCTCACCGGTCGTGACCAGCGGGCCGAGAGCAGCCCCTACGCCGAAGGTGAGTCGCTGGACAACTATCTCGGCAAGGAACTCTCTGCCGGGCAGCCCTTTGAATCATTGCTGATGGGCACCCGCCTGCAGTGCACTCGCCCCTCGATGTACATCTCGTTCGACGAAAACGGCGTCGAGAACGAGTACCTGCAGAATCCCTTCGACATCTACAACTCCCTGTTCGCGCCTCTGGTCGGAGACTGCCAGGGCGGGGGCCCATCCCCCGAACTCCTCGCAGCCCGGGATCGCCGAATGAGCGTGCTCGATGTTGTCAGCGAGCGCACCTCGGTGATGCAGGCTCGGTGCGGCATGGGACAGGCACAGTCGCAGAAGCTCGAGCGGATGGCCGAGAGCATCCGATCGATCGAGCAAGTGCTCGATAGCATCGGTGACCCGGTGACCTCGGCCAACTGCGAAGACGTGCGTGATGTGATGACGGGCGAGCCCGTGGACAACACGGACGCCAACTACCCCACGATCCTCAAGCTGCACATCGACTTGATGGTGCTTGCGCTCGAGCTCGACTTCACCCGTGTCGCGACCATTTCTTTGTCGCTCGGTGGGTCGTGCGGTGCTCCGATGACGTGGCTGCAGTGGGACAACAACGGAAGTCTCGAGACGATCGACAGCGGCCACCACAGCACGACGCACGGCCTGCAGCGCAACGTCGAGAACCACATCGAAAAGCTACGCATCATCGACCGCTGGAACTTCGACCAGTTCGCCTATCTCGTCGGCAAGCTCAAAGAGGTCGAGGAGGAGGACGGGACTCTCCTGGACAACTCGATCGCTTGGTATGCGTCGGACGTTGCGGACGGCGGTGCGCACTCGACCAACGACATGCCGTTCATCGTCGCGGGGAGAGGCGGGGGGAGCCTCGAAACGGGCTACTACGCCCAGCTCGAGGGGAACCCGAACCATCAGCAACTGCTGCTGTCGTTCATCCACAAGCTCGGCCTCACCGAGGTCACCTCGTGGGGGAAGCCCGGTGCATCCGACGGCGGACTCATCCTATAGGCCGCGGGCGCAACTCCTGGCGCCCGCAGGGACCCCGACACATGCCGCTTCGCTGGCCGTGGCTCGGTGTCGGTGATCCCACAACTTGCCGACCTGCCGCATCAGCGCGGGATAGACGATGTAGTGCCGAAACGGTGCGATCGCGGCCATGTACGCCCGCCCGAAGGGTCCTCGGGTCTTCACATAGATCCCCAGTTGCCCTCTGAAGTCGCCGCCCGGTTGGCGGACCCACCCGAGCTGAACGGCGGCGTGCACGGTCGAGTTCGACAGCTCGCCGCCCCACTCGTTGCGGGTGCGAAACACCGGGACGAAGGGGCTTTTGGGGTGCTCTGGCAGCGGCAGTGGTGCTAGGTCTGGTGGAAGCCGACCGCGAAGCGATGACTCCTGGCACCCGGGAATGGGCAGCGTGTTGGTCTCGTCGTCCCATCCGAACCACTGCCCAAGACGCTCACGGAGCTTGAACAGGAACCGCGAAACGCTGGACGACGCCTGGGCTGGATCGAGCGTCGACCACAGCTTGACCAAGTCGTCGAAGTCCTCCTCGTTTCCGCGCGCAGGTAGTGCCCACGCGTCCAGGAGCGCGAAATCAGGCGCCACCTGTGGCAGTCGCCAGGGTTCGGCTGCGTGTTCTTCAGTCTTCAGTCGCATTGACATCGCTTCCGTACGCTTGCGTACGGGAGCTACCATCGCCGGGCCGAGCGTCAACACGCGTGGTCATGTTTACAACCCACCGACTGCTACGATGGCTCAGAGGCATGCGCTACTGTCCATAGTTCCTGCGCCCAAGAGTTGATCGATGCAGCTGCACTCCCGTACGCCCCGTGACCCGCGACTGTGCGGCCTCGTGCGGTCGCTCTGGCACTGCCGGGCCCCCGATGCGCGCGGTCAGGCGCGGATGCTGCCCTCGGGTACGATGCAGCTGATCGTCAATCTCAACTCCGACGCGCTGCGCCACGCAGACCTCATCGGAGGGGAGGTCGCGGTGCGGTCGGGGGCGGTCATCCAGGGCATGCACACACGAGCCGTGGTCCTCGATCGGGCAGACCAGCGCGACGTGCTCGGTGTGGTGTTTGAGCCGGGGGCGGGCCGGGTGCTACTGGGCACGCCGCTCGATGCGTTGGCCCACACGCATGTGGATCTCTTCGAGCTGACGCGCGGGGAAGCGCCGCTGCGCGAGCAGCTTGTCGGGGCCTCGCCCGAAGACTGTTTCGATCGTACGGAGCGTTGGCTGCGGGCCCGGATTCAAGGCGAGGTCGACCGCACGATCCATGCGGCCCTGGGTCTCATGCAACGTGGCGAGCAGCGCGTCGCGGTGCTCGCCTCGGAGGTAGGTACCAGCGAACGCAGCCTACGACGACGCTTTCGAGCCGAAGTTGGACTCCCACCGAAGCAGATGAGTCGCGTGCTTCGGCTCCAGCGCGCCCTCGAGGGGTTGTGCGGCACCAGCCCACTTGCCGATGTCGCCCACTCCAGCGGTTATCACGATCAAGCGCACTTCACCCATGAGCTGAAGGAACTCGCGCGGATTTCTCCGAGCGAATATCGGCGACGGCGACTGCTCTCGCATCGCAGTCATCTCCGCTGACCGTTTTCTACAAGACCGCCGCATCGGCTGCGGGCGAGGGTGAGTCCATGACCACTCCCGAACCTGTTCTGACACCGCGGTTGATCGTTCAAGGAGCCGCACGTGCGATCGAGGTGTACACCGAGGTCTTCGGTGCCGAGTGCCTCGAGCGCTTCGCGACCCCCGAGGGGCACATCGTGCACGCCGCGTTGTCGATTCGCGGCGCAGTCTTCTCGGTTGTCGACGACGATGGAACACACTCGTTCGCGCCGAAGAGCCCGGGGGACTCGCCCGTACTTCTGCACCTGGCCGTCGACGACCCCGACGCGGTGGCCGAGCTCCTCGTCGCTCGTGGCGGTGAGATCCTGATCCCGGTGGACGACCGCTTCTACGGCTACCGAGAGGGGAGGGTTGCCGATCCGTTCGGCCATGCGTGGATCGTGTCGCGAAAGATCGCCGCGCTCGACGACGAAACCCTGCAGAAGGGCATCGACGAATGGGCGGCTGGGCACCCGCGGTAGCGCGCCCGTGTCGCGGCGGTCGTTGGGACGTCGTAGTGTTCCGTTCCCCCTGGGTGCTGTTCCTTGCACCCTTCGGTATGCTCCGCCGATGGGTGCGCGCATGGGTTGTGGTGATCGCGGGCGAGCCTCGTTCAGCGGGCTGCGTGTCGCTGCGACATGGGCGGTGGTCTCGACGGTCGCCCTGGGTGCGTGCAAAGCCGACGAGCTCCCCACCGACGACGGCCAAGTGACCGAGGAGCGGGTGGCATGCCGGGACTCCGATCCTCGGCGCCAGGTTTTCTTTGGCGACTTCCACGTTCACACGTCGTTCTCGTTTGACGCGCGCTCCTACGGCAACCGCCTGCTTCCCGCAGATGCCTACGCGTTTGCCAAGGGACAAGCCGTGACGCTTGCGCCCTCCGATCAGCAGCCGGCCCGGACCACCCGGCTTGCACGTCCGCTCGACTTTGCGGCGGTGACCGATCACGGCGAGTTCCTGGGGGAAGTCGCGCTGTGCCAGGATCCGTCGGCACCCGCGTACGCGACCGCGGCCTGTACGGAGATGCGGCAAGAAGGCGCGGACGGTGCGCTTGTGTTTGGCGTGGAGCTGGCGCGAGCCACCCCCGCCCGCATGGAGGAGGTGTGCGATCCATCGGCCGAGCAGTGCCTCGAGCGCGCGGAGCAGCGGTGGAAACAGCTCAAGGATGCCGCCGATGCAGCCTACGACCGGACCGCCGCGTGCGAGTTCACCAGCTTCCTTGGCTACGAGTACACAAACACCAGCGGCGTCAGCAACCTGCACCGCAACGTGATCTTCGCCAGCGACGTCGTGCCCGACAGGCCGATCAGCTACTTCGAAGAGCCCGACCCCGCCGGATTGCTCCGTCGCCTGCGCGCAGAGTGCCGCGAGGGCCAGCCGGGATGCGATGTGATCTCGATCCCCCACAACTCGAACCTCAGCAACGGGAACCTGTTTTCCCCGATGGCGCCGGGCGCCGAAACCGAGGACGAGGAACGCGAAGTCGCCGAGCTACGCGCAGAGATGGAGCCGCTGATCGAGGTCTTCCAGCACAAGGGCGACAGCGAATGCCGCCCCGGCTACGAGCTTGGCGAACCCGACCCCCTCTGCGCGTTCGAAAAGCTACGCCCGGCCACTGACGAGCTTTGCGGCGACACACCGGGTATCGGCGGCATGCGCCTGGGCGGCTGCAGCCACCGGCTCGACTTTGTTCGCCCCGTGCTCGAGGAGGGGCTTGCGCACCGGCGTAGGCTCGGCGTGAACCCGTACGCCTTTGGAATGATCGGAAGCACCGACACCCACAACGGCACGCCCGGTCAGGCCTCGACGCTGAACTTCCCCGGGCACATTGGCCTGGTCGACGACACCGCCGAGAAGCGGCTGGGGAGCGGCACGGTCACCCACGACGGTGTGATCAACAACCCCGGTGGTCTGGTCGCAGTGTGGGCCGAAGAGAACTCGCGCTCTTCGATCTTCTCGGGGCTGAAGCGCAAAGAGGTCTATGCGACCTCGGGCCCGCGCATCGAGCTTCGCTTCTTCGGAGGGTGGGACCTGTCTTCAGTCACATGCGGCTCAGGGTTTGTCGCAGCAGCCGACGATGCTGGCGTCCCGATGGGCGCCCGCCTCGAAGGACAGGGCGCCGCGCCGCAGTTTGCTGTGCAGGCGCGTCTCGATCCGGGCACCGCCGAAGAGCCAGGCGTTCCGCTCGAACAGATCCAGATCATCAAAGGCTGGGTCTCCGCGGATGGCACCCCCTCAGAGCGGGTCGTGGCCGTTGTGGGCGAGGTCGGCGAGGGTCCCGATGTCGACCCGGGCACATGCGAGCCGCTGCGTCAGGGCGCCGAGACGCTGTGCGAGGTGTGGGAAGACCCCGACTTTGACCCCACCGCGGACGCGTTCTACTACGCGCGCGTGGTCGAGGTGCCCACGTGCCGATGGAGCCACCGGTTGTGCAACGAGCTGGCCGATCCGAAGCCCGAGGCCTGCAGCGATGAGACGGTCGCCAAGACCGTCCAGCAGCGCGCCTGGAGCTCCCCGATCTGGTTTCAGCCCGAGTAGGTCAGCTCTCGCAGCAGCAACGCACGGCTTGGATCTCCGGGTCTGGCTCGGGAAGCTCGGCGTTGCACGACTGGGTTGCGGCGAGCTGGCCGTCCTGACTGCAGTCGAGGTCGGCGAACACTCTTGAGGTCGCGAGGGCATCGGAGTCTTCATCGACCGCGCACGAGGCGGGGATGCAGACCATCTCCCCTGCGGCGCACACGTCAGCGCAGGTCGCGAAGGTGTCGAGGCTGGTGCAGTCACTCCACAACCCGGTGGGTCCACCTTCGATGCTGAGGTGGACCTCGAGCAACTGCACGGTGAGGCTTTCGATCGAAGCGACCCGTTGCGCGGGCTCGAAGCCGTCGCGTTCCACCCAAATCGTGACCTCGTCCGCGGGGAACAGCGGGCTCGTATCACAAAGGTAGCCGCCGGCATCGAGGGGGTCTGCGGGACAGGGAACAGCGTCTTCCTCTCCTTCGGCCACCATCGTGACCACCGCCTGGACGTCTTGCAGCATGTACTTGGGGAACACCCGAAACCCTTCATCCGGCACGGGGTCGGGTTCGTCAGTCGGCCCACTCGCAGCGGTCTCGCCGCCCGCGGTTGAGTCCGCTCCTGTCGTATCCGAGAGGCCTGTGCCCTCCGATGGGTCGCAAGCGAGGAGGTGTAGACCGAGGACGAAGAGCGCTGTTCGTTGGATTCTAAGACTAAGCATGATCCTGTCCTCCTAATTCCGCGAACTCAGCAGGGTGCCGGCCGAGGTTCCCAGGAGCTCGTCAAACTCCTCACCCAAGCCCTGCAATCCCACGCCCCAGGCATCGATACGATCGATCCCCTCCAAGATCCCCACACGTCGCGCTTCGGGCACGAGAAAATCGTGGTTGTAGATTTCGGCACCATCGAGACGCGTGCCGATGTGCTCGAGAAGCTCGTTGGCCGCGGCCGCGCTTGTTTGACCGTCGCGCACGCACCAGGTGTCGCCCAGCACCAACACCCGCGCACCCTCCCCGAGCATCTCGCCCACCGCGGTCGCGCTGACAGGGCCGCAGAAGTCCGCGATCACCACGTCGTACGCGAGAGGGTCGACTTCGGAGAGCGGCTTGAAGTCGATGTTCCCGATGGTGTCGACCATCGCAAAGTAGGGTTGCACGTTGCCCGCAAGGCAGCCCACCGCGTCGCTGCGGGGGTCGCAGTTTGCCACCCAAAGGATGTTGATGCCTGCGCTCGGCTCGGGCTCCGTACCGCCGGTGTCGCCGGTACCACCGTCGGTGTCACCGGAGGTCCCGTCGGTGTCGCTCTCGGTGCCCTCGGTGGTTCCGCCTGTCGGACCATCCGTCGCGCCTCCCGTGGTGCCTGCGGTCTCGATGCCGCCGGTTGTTCCACTGGCATCCGTGTCGGTATCTCCCGGACCTCCCGTCGTTCCGTCGGATGAGCTTGATGACCCTCCCGAGGTGCTTCCCGTGCCCGAGGTTCCTGGGTCGGCCTGGCCGCCCGCGGCCAATGACACGTAGATGTTGCGAACCAAGTCGAGGTTCTTGGTGGGGATCCCTGTCTTCCCCCACACCACCACCGCGGCGTCCGGGTCGATCGGCCAGGGTGTCGGCCATTGCGGGAGATCTGGAACCGTCGGATCAGCTCCGGTCGCTCGCGTGTCGCTCGCGTCCATGTCGTCGTCGGTCGGCGAACTGGGGTCGCTCGTGTAACCGTCATCGATCGGCATTGACGAACTGCCGCAGCCGCCCTGGTCGTCGTCCTCCTCCGGTTCTTCGCCCCACCGCACGCACCCGTTGGAGGCGATGCACAACACCGCGATCGTCAGCAGCACTCGCGACGTTCCCGGTCGCATTAGAACTCCCCCCGAAGGACGAGGCCGCCGGAGCCCCGGCCGATGTTTGGCGCGACGGACAGCTTCACATTCTTCGCGACCCACCCTTTGTATGATGCGCCGTAGAACAACAGCCCGGCGCTCGCGCTCGCGGCGAGCGCAAAGCCTCCCACAACCGCGGTCGAGGCCCGCTGGTATGTCTTCACACAGTTCTCCGTTTCGCACCGCGGGGTGGGGATCCAATACAGGGTGCGGGCGGTGATCATCCCGACCAACGAGGCCGGCAAGAGGATGGCCCCGGCCAGGACGGCGCCCGAACGATCGTGGACCCGGCCGCGTACTCGCGCATCCTCCGACGCGGAGTACCGTCCGTAGCGCTGGCCACCGACTCCGGTCAACACAATCCCCGTGGTGTAAGAAAGAAGCGACACCGTGTGGCTGGCGACCGATCGGACGGTGCCACCGCTGCACTCGAGGTCGGAGTTGGTGGGGCCACAGCTCTTTCGCCATGCGTCGCTCCCCAGTAGCGAGAACGGGACGCCGATCGCGGCAACCACCGGCCCCGCGATCAGAAAGCCCAGGCCGCTCGGGTGCTCCTCCCGGGTGACTATCACCGGTGCAGGTGCAGCTGTTGGTGCAGGTGCAGGTGCTGGTGCCGGTGTGGCCGCGGATGAGGGTGCTGCGGTCGCGGGTGCAGGTGCGGCCGTTGGTGGGGGTGTTGCGGTGGCCGCAGGTGTGGCCGCCGACGCCGGCGCAGGTGCCGAAGCCGTTGGTGGTGGCGCCGGCTCCGTTGTCGTCGTCGGTGCGGGCGCGGCTGCGACCGCCGCGACGAGAGCGGCATTCAAGCCCACTACCATCGAACGCTCCGCGTTGCGGTGGCCGGGCCCGCAACGGCCAATCGTCTTTGAGTTTCCATCAGTCCAATCCCCTAAGTGCCACCCAAGTATACCGGTGGCCTAGTGTCAGTCGCCACAAGGGGTCGATCGGTTGCATACGGAGGCCGGTTTATTCACTCCCTCGGGTGTGACGAATTTGTCAGGGGCTGAGCGAAGCCGACCGCTCGGCGGTCGCATCCTCGACGCCCGGGACCCCGTCAGGGCTCAGGGTGCCGCGCCGACATCGTGCTTGTGATTGAGGCTCGGCCCCTTGATGCGCTCTGCGTGCTCCAGACCATGCTCGAGCATCTGAACCAGCGGGTCATGCTCGTGGTAGATCGCGACATACTTGTCGCGTGCGGTCTTCATGGCCGGTGCGACCCCGACACCGCTCTCGAGCGCGTCGACGACCTCGAAAAGGAGCTCTCCCTGAGGGGGAAGCGGCCGTCGCCGGGCGAGTTCTGACCAGGTCGTGCGGCCCGGTGGGGCCACGCCGAGCAGCGTGCCCATGAGGGCAATCTCGCCGTTGGCGAGTCCCATGCCCTGCTCTCCGATCTCGGACGACAGCGCAGACCCGGACATGTGCTTGCGCAGCTCATCGTAGCGTCCCAGCATGAGCAGGGTGCGAGCGAAGATGAGCTCCACGCGAAGGACGTGATAGGGGAATCCATCGGCCGTCGCCCGGCGGCGTGCATGCGGAATACCCTCGAGCACCTCTTGCCAGCGCTCGAGGTTTTCGAGTGCGACGAGCTCATAGATCGCCCGATCGACCGCGGCCTGTTTGTTGGGGGGATCCAGGCGACCGAGCTCGTCGAGCAGGCGACGTCCGAGTGCATCGTTTCCAATGATGAGGGCGGCGGTGAGGTAGGTGTCCGTTGCGTTCCAGAGGGTGGAAGACCCCGGCGTGTAGATGTCTTTGGCAAGGGCATGGGCGCGCGCGGCCATGGGCAGGGCGTCCTGTGGTCGCTTGCTGCGGAGCACGAGCTTGGTCTGCATTCCCCGGACCACGAAGGCGTTGGGCGAGGTCTCTCCCTCGCTGCGCACCAACGCCGGCCCCGCCTCGTCGAGCAACGCACGCGCCTCGGCAAACTTGCCCTGGCTGGCCAAGGTCGCGGTTTTGTTGACCCGGGCCTTCTCGACGCCCTCGGTATCGTTTGCCATGGCGAACTGCTCGGCCGCCTCCGTGTCGGCTGCGAGGGCCGCTTCGTAGTCCTCGGCCTTTCGTAGGATTCGGGCGTGGTTGAGCAGGATGTTTCCCATCTGAGTGGGATTGCGCCGACCCCCATCGAGCAAGCCGCGCGCCACAGTGACGAACGCGGCCGCAACCTCTCGCGTTCCTGGGCGACCCCCCAGCGAGAGCATCATGGCGTTGATGAGGTGTGCCGCGAGCTGGTCGTGCTCCGCGGCCAGCGCAACCTCGAGGGCTTCGGCGATCGTGGCCTCCGCCGGCTCGTGCTCACCGCGGATGGACAGGAGTCGCGCTTGCTCACCCAGCGCCCGGGCGAGCAAGTAGGGCTCGTTCAGATCGCGGGCCTCCTGCACGACGTCGCCGGAGGTTTCGAGCAAGTTCTCCGAGCGATCCGCAAGCCTCCGTCTTCGAATGGCAGCGATGTCTTGATGCAGTTTGGCGGCCCGAGCCGCATCCTTCGGGTCGGCGGGGTAGGGAACCCAGCGGTCGTCCTCGCAGTCTTCGAGGCGGGGAAGGGTGCCCACAAGCGCGTTGACCTGACTGGGTCCGACCGGCGCCGAGGCGACGAACTCGACGAGCCCGCGAAGCGAGTCGTAGCGGTTCTCGAGGCACTCCGCGGTGTGCCGCTGAGCGACCGTGCCCTCTCTCGAGGTCGGCCCCACGCGGGCACATGAAGCGTCGAACGCGGCGCTCCACTCGCTGGCGTAGTCGTCGACCTCCCTCTCGAAACGCTCCCGAGTCTGGCTGGCATGGCGTTCGGTGAAGCTCGGGCTGCTGACCTCGAGGTCTCCCTTGCTGCCCTCGTTCCACCACACTGCGATCCGCTCTGCACCGAGGCCGCAGCGTCCCGCTGTCGGGGTGGAACGGCCACCGTACGCGAGAGCGGCCACGCCCAGACCCGCGACGCCAGCGGCCACCCACCACCTCCGCTTGGGCTTGCGGATGCGCTCCACCTCCTCGATGAGCGCGTCCATCGACGGATACCGCTGCTCGGGGTCCACGCTCATGGCGCGACGGATCACGTCGTCCAGCCTGCCTCGTCGGGTCGCAACCTTTGGATCGACGTCGCCCGAGAGCAGCTTGGCCGCAAGCTCGGGCCAGGTGGTCCCGGTGAAGGGCCGCTCGGCGTAGAGAGATTCGTACAGGGTCTGTCTCTTATACACATCTGACGCTGCCGACGAGCGATCTAGTGTAG
>OJGU01000088.1_pt1 | contig 62846 bp, 50 predicted proteins | sample 1594741 | NCBI WGS metagenome assembly OJGU01 (sample SAMN05416841, study PRJEB24817) | seawater metagenome | isolation source: Sea water | place: Canada:Atlantic | collected 2013-07 | reverse complement strand
GATCGCTCGTCGGCAGCGTCAGATGTGTATAAGAGACAGAATCGTTACTGTTGAATCACATCCATTTGCTCCACCATTTACAAATACTTCTGTTCCTGATGGGTTGTTAGCATTATAAACTGTACCATTAACTACAATACTGTCATTATTACAAATAGTATTGGTAACAGAACCAGTTGAAGCAGGCAACACATTTATGGTTACATTTCCACAACTTCCAGGAACTACACAATTTCCTTCTCCTCTAACATAATAAGTAGTATTTGGTCCGGCTGGTGTTACCACATAAGTACTATTTGCTGTTGAATCTACAATAGTTCCTCCACAAGAACCAGTATAGATATACCATTTACTAGCATCATTTAAATTACCCGTAATCGTTAATGTTGTAGTTAATCCATCACAAACAGTAGTTGGATTACTAGTTACAGTCGGAACATCCGGGTTATTACATGGAGGTGCGCATACATTAGCAACCCCAGGACTAGCTAAAACAGGAAACCCATTAATAGTAATATTAACACTAGTAGTACATGCAGACCAATTTGATCCTATGTTGTTATCAGTATTTACATCACATAAAATTAAAGAAGCTCCTCCTCCATCTGGTTGACCGGCTGCAAAACCTGATGGCCATGGGGCAACATCATCATAAAAAACTGAATCAATAACTGTCCCTGCAGGATTTTTAATCACTATACTTTCACCACCATTACTAAGTCCACTTGTAAAAACACCGTCTGCACTAAATCCATAAGTATTATAAAACCCACTGCTATCAACCGTTATCACATAATATGCACCTGCAGCTAAACTTACATTTGGAAATGTGTAAATTCCACCCGTACAAGTAAAATTAAGTAAGTTAACCGCATTAGCTCCATTGTTATATATTTCAATAAACTCACTTGTATCAGTTCCTGATTCAGGTGGATTATACATAATTTCTGTAATTACTAAATCAGCAGGCGTATTAAGCATCAATGTGTCAGAACTACTACAGTTAACTCTCCAACCAAAAAGCGTATCTTTTAATGTAACTGTATAAGGCTGTACAAGAGTGTAATTATTGTTAGTGTTAATAGCATTAACTTCCGGACTTCCATCACCAAAATCATAAGTATAAGATAATTGAGTAGAAGCAATAAATGCAGCCTGATTGTACATTCTATCTTGTAATATCGGAGATGAATTATCAGTAAATGTTACATTTGTAGGAGCTGTATTAAAATATAATGGAGTAGCTGAAAAATCTGAAGTTAAATCATAAGAAACATGAGGTAATATTAAGGGATCTGCATCAAAAGGAACACCTCCAACGTTTATATTGTATGAACGAATCCATGTTCCGGCTAAATCCACGCCTGCTAGCCACTCTTGCCCCCCATCAGCAGCAGTCCATGAGTTACAAACCATTCCCATTCCATTTGCTGAGTAATTACCAACCACAATTACATAAGGCTGAGTAACAGTAACTGGAGTTGAAAACGAAATGTTTTTTTCTAGCACCGATAATGCTCCACCTCCAAAAGTAGTATCAACTGTAATTGTTCCACTTGCCAATGCCATTCCGGTAGGCATTGAATCAGTTCCTGCTAGATATAATTGAACAGTAGCATTTAATGTTGTACCACCATTAGCATCTAATTTATAAGCATAAAATGTCGCTCCATGAACAGTAATAGCTTGGGGAGCATTGTAATACTGAGATAATGCTTGAGCAGAAGTAGCATTGTTAATACTTATAGACTGTAAGCCTGTTGCTTTTGCAATTGTATAGTCAAGCGTGTCATTACTACATGTAGTAAGCCCTTTATTAATTATATTATTTTGTTTACTAATTGTTCCAAAAGAAATTGTTCTATTATCTTGTTGTAGTTGTGCTTGGGTACTTATAAACGTACCTACACAAAATAAAGAAAGTATTAGTTTTTTCATAGTATTATCATTTTTAAATTTTTGCATAGTTAATCATAAAATTTCATCTAATCAAATTAAAATTGCTAAGTAATGATTAAGGTTAAGTTAAATTACCACATTCACAATTTTCTTTGGCACTACAATTACTTTTTTAGGAGTTTTACCTCCCAAGTATTTTTGAGATTGTTCGTTTGCCAATACTTCTTTCTCAATGTCTTCTTTACTCATATCGGCAGGAAGTTCTAACATAAAACGCATTTTTCCATTAAAAGAAACCGGATATTTATGATTGCTTTCTACCAAATAAGCATCATTATGCTTAGGAAAAACAGCATAGGTAATGCTTTCGGTATTACCCAATTTTGCCCACAATTCTTCTGCAATGTGCGGAGCATAAGGTGCTAAAATAATCAATAGTGGTTCTAAAATCTCACGTTTGTTACATTTTAAAGCAGTCAGTTCGTTTACACATATCATAAAAGCAGAAACTGGCGTATTAAACGAAAAACGTTCAATGTCTTCTTTTACTTTTTTAATGGTTTTATGTAAACTCTTCAATTCCTCATTGCTTGGAATTTCGTCCGAAACATTAAACCCATTATCATCATGATACAAACGCCATAGTTTTTTTAAGAAACCATGCACTCCCGTAATGCCTTGCGTATCCCAAGGTTTGTGTTGCTCTAATGGTCCTAAAAACATTTCGTAACAACGCAAGGTATCTGCTCCAAATTTTTCTACTAACTCATCAGGTGTCTGTACGTTGTATTTGGATTTGGACATTTTGTCTATTTCTCTACCAACAATAAAATCTCCGTTTTCTTCTTTTATGAATTCAGCATTTTCAAACTCTGCTCTCCAATTTCTAAATTTATCTAAATCTAATTTATCTCCGTCTAAATAGTTAATATCTACATTAATAAGTGATGAAGAATAATTAAGTTGGAATTCTTCTTCCCCAAATTTTGTAAAATAATCTACTACTCCCTCTTCCTCTTTGTTTCTAATAAACTCATAAATTTCTTTTGCTCTAGGAGTTAGTTCATTAACCTTAAACTTTTTATCAATCTCTTTCAGTTCACTTGAAAAATTAGCAGAAACATATATTATATAATCTTCTTGTCGTCTATTTGTAGTATCTGGAATTACTCTATAAACCAAAGCACTATTCCCCTGAATCATTCCTTGGTTAATCATTTTTTGAAAAGGTTCATCAAAAGGGACGTAACCTAAATCATGTAAAAACTTCGTCCAAAAACGAGCATACAATAAATGTCCGGTAGCATGTTCTGCTCCACCAATGTATAAATCTACATTTTGCCAGTAATCTACTTTTTCTTTAGCAACAAACTCATTATCGTTGGTTGGATCCATATAACGTAAAAAGTACCAACTACTTCCTGCCCAGCCCGGCATGGTGTTATACTCCATTCGCTCTCCCAGGCAAGTTACATTCCAATCTTCTTTTTTTGCACGAGCCAACGGTGGTTGCCCATCTTCGGTAGGCAAATACTTATCTACCTCCGGCAATACAACTGGCAAATCCTTATCATCAATTAAATAAGGCACTTCATTTTTATAATACACAGGAAATGGTTCTCCCCAATAACGCTGACGAGAAAATACTGCATCTCTTAATCTGTATTGAGTTTTGCCTTTACCTAAACCTCTTTTTTCAATTTCGGCAATGGCTTTTTTTATCGCTTCTTTAGCAGGTAAATCATTTAAAAAATCAGAATGGGCAATAACTGCATCTTTCTCTGCATAAGCCCCTTCTGAGATATCTTTATCTTTAAAAATATTTTTAATTTCAATACCAAAATGAGTAGCAAAATCCCAATCACGTTGATCGCCACAAGGTACAGCCATAACTGCTCCGGTTCCATAGCTTGCCAATACGTAATCGCCTATCCAAATTTGCACCTTATCTCCAGTAAAAGGATGAATAGCAAAAGCTCCCGTAAATGCACCCGTAATATTTTTAATATCTGATTGTCGGTCTCTTTCCGATTTTAATGACGCTGCTTTTTGGTAGGCTTCCACCTCAGCTTTTTGCTCAACAGTAGTAATTTTATTTACCAACGGATGTTCCGGTGCTAATACCATAAACGACACGCCAAAAATAGTATCTGGTCTTGTCGTAAAAACCTCAATTTTAGCTGTTGAATTTTGAACTTGGAACTCAACTGACGCTCCCACACTTTTTCCAATCCAATTTCTTTGTACATCTTTAATCGATTCTGACCAATCCAAGCCTTCTAATCCAGAAAGTAAACGCTCGGCATACGCAGTAATTCGCATACTCCACTGACGCATTAACTTTTGCTCTACCGGATGACCGCCACGCTCAGAAACACCATCTTTAATTTCATCATTGGCTAATACGGTTCCCAAAGCGGGACACCAGTTTACCCAAGTATCCGATAAAAAAGTAATACGGTAATTCATTAGCATTTTTTGTTGTTCTTCTTCTCCCCAACTCTTCCATTCATCTGCCGAAAAATTAGCTACATCAGCACAAACAGCATTAACGTTTGTATTGCCTTCAGCAGCAAATTTTTCAATTAACGTATCTATTTTTTCTGCTTTGTCGGTAATGTTATTGTACCACGAATTAAATAATTGCTTAAAAATCCATTGTGTCCATTTATAATAATTCGGATCCGAAGTTCTAACTTCTCTGTCCCAATCAAACGAAAAGCCTATTTTATCTAATTGATTTCTGTAGCCTGGAATAACATTTCCCTGTTTGTCTACACCACCTTCAATATTCACTTTAGTAGTAACAGCAGGATGCTGACCGGTTTGTATAGCATATTGTTCAGCGGGTAATCCAAAAGAATCGTACCCCATTGGGTGCAATACATTATAACCTTGCAAACGTTTATAACGAGCAAAAATATCAGAAGCAATGTAACCCAGTGGATGACCAACATGCAACCCTGCTCCCGAAGGGTAAGGAAACATGTCTAACACATAGTATTTTGGTTTTACACTGTTATCTTTTGCCGCATAAGTTTTGTTTTCTTCCCAATACTTTTGCCATTTCTTTTCAATCTCGTTAAATTGATATTGCATCGTTAATAAGTCTTTAAATGAGGTGCGAAATTAACAAATAATAGCTGTATTTTTGTTGGTGAATTTGGAAAAGTAAGTGTTGGAGAAACGTTTACCTTTGTATTTTACTAATTATTAAAATGGACAATTAATCATGTCAGCTAATCATCAATCTCATACCAAAAGAAGATTAATTTCTTCCTACTTTACCACTATCATCAGTATTTCGTTAGTGCTTTTTATGTTGGGAATATTAGGATTAATCTTGTTAAACACACAACAAATTTCTAATCATGTAAAAGAAAATATTGGTTTTTCTATTATCCTTAAAGGTGAAATTAAAGATGTAGACATTAACCAAATTAAGAAAACCTTAGATGCTGAAACCTATGTAAAAGCAACACACTTTATCCATCCTGATTCTGCTGCTGCTGACCTAAAAAGAGACTTAGGCGAGGATTTTATCAGCTTTTTAGGTTATAATCCGCTGTTGCCTTCTATAGATGTAAAACTAAATGCCGATTACGCCAATACTGATAGCTTAAGCATTATTGAAGCCGACTTATTAAACAATCCTAATATTAAAGAAGTAATTTACCAAAAAGATTTGGTGAGTTTAGTCAACCAAAACGTAAAGAAAATTAGTTTTTACATGTTGGCTTTTAGCGGATTACTACTTTTTATAGCTACTGCTTTAATTAACAACACCATCAGATTATCTATTTACTCCAAACGATTTTTAATAAAAACCATGCAACTGGTAGGCGCTCGCCATTCTTTTATTAGGCGACCATTTGTATTGCAAGGAATTGGCAACGGTATTGTCAGTGCATTTATCGCTATAAGTTTAATTATTGTAGTATTATATTATTTCCAACAACAATACCCCGAGTTAATCGATTTCAGAAATTTTGAGCTTTATGGAGCACTTTTCTTAATTATGATAATATTAGGAATTTTAATTTCATGGATTTCTACCAACTTGGCAGTGCGCAAATACCTGAGAATACAAACCGGAGATTTGTATTAATTCTTCTTATTTTTCTGAGTAAAAAACAAGATAGCTCCAATAATGGGCAACAATATTATTACCCACAACCAATTTCGTTTAGCTTTAGGGTTATTAAAATGGGTTCTGTTTACTTCAGAAAAAGCCCATCCTGAAAGAAAGAAGCCTAAAAGCAATAATATTAATATTAGTCTAGCCATGAGTTAACTTAAAATAATAATGCAAAGTTAATTAATAAAATATCTAAAATTCTACTTTTAATTTACTGTGATATGCTTATTTTTATGCCCCATAAAAAGATAGCCTTATGAACAAAATATTAGTAGCCAATAGAGGAGAAATTGCATTAAGAATAATGCGTACTTGCAGAGAAATGAACATTAAAACTGTTGCTATTTTTTCTGAAGCTGATAGAGATGCTCCATTTGTAAAATATGCTGATGAAGCAGTTTGTGTTGGACCTCCTCCTTCTAATCAATCTTATTTAAAGGTAGATAAAATCATTGAAATCTGTAAGGAATTAAATGTTGACGGACTACATCCAGGCTATGGATTTTTATCTGAAAATGCCGAAGCTACCAGAAAAATTACTGAAGCAGGCATTACGTTTATCGGCCCTTCACCCGAAGCAATGGAATTAATGGGAAGTAAACTAGCAGCAAAAGCTGCTGTAAAAAAATACAACATTCCTATGGTTCCAGGAACAGACGAAGCCATTGACAACATTAACGAAGCAAAAAAAATAGCACTAGAAATAGGTTTCCCTATCTTAATAAAAGCTTCTGCCGGTGGTGGTGGTAAAGGAATGCGTGTGGTCGAAAATGCGAAAGAATTTGAAGAACAAATGAATCGTGCAGTTAGTGAAGCGGTTTCTTCTTTTGGAGATGGAGCTGTTTTTATTGAAAAATATGTAGGCTCTCCTCGTCATATAGAAATACAGGTGATGGCTGATAGTCATGGAAATATTGTTTACTTATTTGAAAGAGAATGCTCTATACAACGAAGACATCAAAAAGTAATTGAAGAAGCTCCTTCATCTGTACTTACTCCGGAAATTAGAAAAGCCATGGGAGAAAGTGCTGTAGATGTAGCAAGAGCTTGTAACTATGTTGGTGCCGGAACGGTAGAGTTTCTATTGGAAAACAACAAAGATTTTTACTTTTTGGAAATGAACACTCGTTTGCAAGTGGAACATCCCGTAACGGAAATGATTACCGGAAAAGACTTGGTAAAAGAACAAATAAATGTAGCAAGAGGCGAAAAGTTAAGCTTTACGCAAGAGGAGCTAACCATCAACGGACATTCCATTGAAGTGAGGGTTTATGCCGAAGATCCTATGAACAACTTTTTGCCTGATATAGGAAGGTTAAATACCTATCAACGTCCGGAAGGAATGGGCATTAGAGTAGATGATGGTTTTGAAGAAGGCATGCAAATTCCAATTTATTACGACCCAATGATTTCTAAATTAATTACACACGGAAAAGACAGAGAAGAAGCGATAAACAGAATGATACGAGCTATTGACGACTATATTATTAGTGGGGTAGAAACTACTTTACCTTTCTGTAAATTTGCCTTGCAACACGATGCTTTTAGAAGCGGAAACTTTGATACACACTTTGTAGGAACTCACTTTATCCCCGAAAAACTATTAAACTCTTTTCCGGAGTTAGAAGAAGTTGCTGCCTTGTTTGCTGTAAAAGTATATGAAGAAAACGAACAAAAACTCAACGTTGGTGCTAATAAAAATGTTGTTTCTAAATGGAAGTTAAGAAGGAATTAGCTGAACAAAACAGTAATTGCTAGTAACAACGAAGTTCCCTCAATAATTAAGGAATAAAAAAGCTCCGGTTGTTGTTTCTTAGAAAGAAGCAGTAATACCACTACTAACAAAATGGTAATGATTTCGGCTATCCATAAACTCATCGTTATATTTTGAAACACCAAAAACTCACAACTTGCAATAGCAATAAAACCTAACAACAGCAGTAGTCCTAATATAATTACTTTCTTTACGCCAACAACTAAAGGAAATGTTTTTATGCCTTTTTCCACATCATATTTTATATCTCTAATATCAAAAGGAATAGTAATAGCAACAACAAATAAAAATTGTTTAGTAAGAAACAATATGTGCTGTAAATTTATTTGAATTAAATCTTTACTACTTATTATAGGCAACATTCCTGTTACCAACGCCCAAACAAATGCTATTACAAAAATTTTAAGAAAAGGAATATCTCTTAAAGCTAGCCACTTATTATTATAAGGAATGAATCTTACCACATAAACTACAGAAAAAACTCCCATAATTACCAACACCATTATAGTTTCAATATTCAGATAAAACAAAGAAACAACAAGGGTTATGGCTGCAATAATAATAGTAAAAATAATAGGTTGTTTGTTTTTATAAACCCACCTCATTCTAAAGCCAATATTGGCTTCATCAATCTCTTTTTGGTTCATTCTTACCAAACGCTGAAAATTATAAATAAAATAAGTAGCAGAAAAAACCAACACCAACATAGCGTTGGATGGGGTTATATTAAAATATAAAAACGTTCTGTAGGTGAGTGCTGCAACACAAAGTGAAACAAAAAAATTACTGAATACTATTAAGTGTATAAATGGCATTTTCCATAGGAAATTTGGAAATAAATATGGTCTTTTTATAAGACCTACTCTAATTGGCAATTAAACTGACAGTAAACCCTACGCCCAACCCTATTAAAGTGGAAACAAGAGCACTTTGAGTTCTTTTTGCCCGAGCAACACGTTCATGCCCTCTTAAATACTCATCTTCTTTAATGTATTGCAAATCTTTAATTTTTCTCTGTTTTACTCGTGTTGGGAAAATTAATGTCCCTAATGTATATACTAAAGGAGTTGCTACAAAAACAAAACTTTGATCGTAATGCATAAAATAACCAGCTCCACCTCCAACAGCAAAACCCAACACGTTAGAAAATTTTGAAGAATAAGTTAAATGTGCATCTCGCTCTCCATAAACAAAGAGTTTCATGTCTTTTTCACTTAAAAAATTCCCTTCTAACGTATCGTACTTATATAATATAGTGTCTTTACTATCTTTCGAAAAAGAAAATAAACGATAATTTTCTATGGTCAACTCTTTGTCTTTTTTAGTTTGAAAAGTAAGTTGATATTTATTGTACTCTAAAATCTTTCCTTCCAGTTGTTTACCATTTAAAAACAACAACTCATCTTGAGCAGATGCTGAAATTGCCATAAATAATAGCAAAAGAAAAACGGTTATAACTTTTAAATTGTTCAAATCTTATTCTAAAATTTTTTTTATATATTATATATAAAGACAAAAGTAACTATAATTGGTTACTTCACTTCTATTTTTATAAATTGTTTAAAAACTACAATCACACCTGTACGAATAACGAACTCGTGTATCTGATAGTTGGTTTTTTAATTCTTTAGCCGCTTTTTTACTTATTTTTACCGAACGAATATTGAGTATCTTTAAAGTTGGCTTCAGCTCTAAGAACTCAGGAGGAAAATAAGTAATCTCGCTTCCCCACAAAAAAAGCGTATGTAATTTTTTTAATTCTTTGATGCTCGATGGAAGTGTGGTCGCTTTTATAAAAGTAGCATATAACCATTTCAAATTTTTCAATTCTTCTATTTCAGACGGAATAACTGTTATTGGGTTATTAGAAATGATTAATTCCTGCAAATTAGTTAACTTAAAAATTGCTTTTGGCAACTCGCTCAAATTACAATTATTTAAATCTAACGATTGCAAATAAATATAAGTCTCTATTTTTTCTAAAAAAAGTGCTACTTCTTCTTCTTTTAATTTTAGTTTTAGCACCTTTTCGGGAGTTGTTTCCTGTGCTTTTTCCCAAGAAAATTTAGTGGATTTTTTAAGTGCTTTCTCATCTAGCAGCTGAGCATAGGAATTGTGAAAAACTACAATAAAGCTCATTATAAAAAATAGCTTAACTAAAAATTTGTATGGTTTTGGTTTTGTCAATATTCAATTGGTTTTTAAGTTCGTTAAGATTTTCAAAAGGTTGTTCATCACGAATTCTTTCGTAAAATTTTACCTGAATTTTTTGCCCGTAAATTTCCTCATCAAAATCAAAAATATTTACCTCTATGGTTTCATTAATTCCTTTCAGTGTTGGCCTAATGCCAATATTAAGCATCCCTTCATATTCTTTTTCATTTACAATTACCTTTACCGCATACACCCCATTTTTCGGAATAAGTTTATACGTTTCATCAGGTTTTATGTTGGCCGTAGGAAAACCTATTTCTCTGCCAATTTTATCACCTTTTACTACAGTTCCATTAACAAAATAAGGATACCCTAAAAATTTTGTTGCAGCATGAATTTCTCCGGCAAGTAAAGAAGTTCTAATTTTTGTAGAACTTACATTTATTTGTTGAATATCTTGAGCAGGAATTTCTTCAACAGAAAAACCATACACCTCTCCAAATTCAACCAAATCTTCAAAGGAACCTTCTCGATTTCTACCAAAATGGTGATCGTAACCAATTACCATTTTTTTTACATTTAAACGATTTACTAAAATATCTCTAACAAATTCTAAAGCCGTTAGTCTAGAAAATGTTTTAGAAAAAGGATGAATAATTAAATGGTCAATACCTGCTTTTTCAAGTAACTCTTTACGTTCTTCAATAGTATTTAACAGTTTCAATTCATTATCATCAGGAAAAACAATCATTCTTGGGTGAGGGAAAAAAGTAAGCAACACACTTTCTCCTTCAAGTTCTTCTGCAGCTTTTTTTAGTTGATTGATAATTACTTTGTGCCCCAGATGAACTCCATCAAAAGTACCAATGGTAACTACAACGTTTTTTGTTGACTTAAATTCCTGAATATTAGTGTAAACTTTCACTTATAAAAATCGTCCTATAATGATGAATATAATTAGGTTGGCAAATATCACTAAAAATCACAATTTTTTCGACAAAAAAAGGAGAATAATTATTGCCATTATCAATAATTTATAATTAGTTTTGCAGCCACAAATTTTAAGACTAATTTTTTCATAAATAAAACATAAAACATGTCAACAATCGTAGGTAAAATTTCACAAATTGTGGGTCCGGTAATTGATGTTAGTTTTGCTGATGCAGAAAAGCTTCCTAACATTATGGATGCTTTAGTAATCACAAAAAGTAACGGACAAAAAGTAATCTTAGAGTGTCAACAACATATCGGAGAAGATGCTATTAGAGCAATCTCTATGGATGCAACTGACGGACTAAGCAGAGGAATGGAAGTAACTTCATTAAACTCTCCTATTTTAATGCCTAAAGGCGAACAAATTAGAGGAAGATTATTTAATGTTGTTGGTGATGCTATTGATGGTATTGGTGATGTTCCTAAAGCAGATGGAAATCCAATTCACAGAAAACCACCTAAATTTGAGGAATTATCTACATCAACCGAAGTATTATTGACAGGTATTAAAGTAATTGACTTAATTGAGCCTTACTCTAAAGGTGGTAAAATTGGTTTATTCGGTGGTGCCGGTGTTGGTAAAACAGTTCTTATTATGGAATTGATTAATAACATTGCTAAAGGTCACTCAGGGCTTTCTGTATTTGCAGGTGTTGGTGAAAGAACAAGAGAAGGAAACGACCTTTTAAGAGAGATGATTGAATCTGGTGTTATCAAATATGGTGACGAATTTAAACACTCTATGGAAGAAGGTGGATGGGATTTAAGCAAAGTAAACAAAGAAGGTTTAGCTGAATCTATGGCGACATTAGTTTTTGGACAAATGAATGAGCCACCGGGAGCAAGAGCAAGGGTTGCACTTTCAGGATTAACATTAGCTGAATATTTTAGAGATGGTGAAGGAGATGGAAAAGGAAAAGATATCTTATTCTTTATCGATAACATCTTTAGATTTACACAAGCAGGTTCTGAAGTATCTGCACTTTTAGGCCGTATGCCTTCTGCGGTAGGTTACCAACCAACATTAGCTTCTGAAATGGGTGCAATGCAAGAGCGTATTACTTCTACAAAATCAGGTTCTATTACATCTGTACAAGCGGTTTATGTTCCTGCGGATGATTTAACTGACCCTGCTCCTGCAACTACCTTCTCTCACTTAGATGCTACTACAGTACTTTCAAGAAAAATTGCTGAGCTAGGAATTTATCCTGCGGTAGACCCATTGGATTCTACTTCTAGAATTTTAACTCCGGATATCGTTGGAAAAGCTCACTATGATTGTGCTCAAAGAGTAAAAGAAACATTACAAAGATATAAAGAACTTCAAGATATTATCGCCATCCTTGGTATGGACGAACTTTCTGAAGAAGATAAATTAATTGTACACAGAGCAAGAAGAGTTCAACGTTTCTTATCTCAACCTTTCCATGTTGCTGAGCAATTTACAGGTTTAAAAGGGGTATTAGTTTCTTTAGAAGATACTATTAAAGGATTTAACATGATTATGGATGGAGAAGTAGATGAATATCCTGAAGCAGCTTTCAACCTTGTTGGTTCTATTGAAGAAGCCGTTGAAAAAGGTAAGAAAATGTTAGCTGAAGTATAATCAACTTTAAACTTAATAAACTATGCATTTAGAAATCATTACACCGGAAAAAAGTATCTTTAAAGGAGAGATAGACTCTGCTATTTTCCCTGGAACTGAAGGTTCTTTTGGTGTGCTTCCTAATCACAGCCCTATTATCTCCACCTTAAAAAAAGGCGATATTAGTGTGATTGACGAAAATAAAAAATCGAATTTATTTGCTATCAATGGTGGAGTTGTTGAAGTTAGTAACAATAAAATTATTGTATTGGCAGAGTAATTTAAACAGAAACCTTTATAAATAGAAAAATCTCCTAAGAACTTAGGAGATTTTTTTTTTGCACTAACTAAACAAGAAGTTTATTACTAGGTGGGATTTACTGTTTTCTTATTCAGTAACACAAAAGTATTCTTACCTCTAAAAAAAGGGTGTTAATTTCGAGTTAACAAAAGTTAAAAAGTGTTAAACATCAATCAAATAGAGAGTTTAAGAAGTACCTTTGTTACAAATGAAGAGAAAGTACATTTATACATTAATCGGACTAATTACTTTTGCCTTGGTAGGACTTGTTGCTATTCAAATTTATTGGATAAACAATGCCATTACGCTAAGAGAAGAAGGTTTTAGAAACGATGTTACTAATGCCTTAATTACTGTTGCTCATAAAACTGAAAAAATTGAAACGTTCAACAGATTAAAATCTCATAAAAAAAGTCAGGAATTACTTAAGTTAAGAGCTAAAAACATAAGAAAATCTTTTAATGCTAATCAGAATTTAAATTACGATACTTCTACCACTTTTGAAGAAAATGGTATAAAGTATAAAATTAGCGAACGACAAAGACAAGAATCTGACAAATTACTTTATCAAAAATCTATTGAATCTTTTTCCGATAAAGGAAAATTTGGTTTTCAATTTAGTTTTGGTAGTAGCAATGTTCCACAAGAGACCGAAGGTATTAAAGATGATTTTCCAAAATTTAACGACTCTATTTTTAACTACAAAGAATATGAAAAATCGATGTTGATAGATGATATTCTTGAAAACCTTTATGAATTAAACAGACACAGAAACATAAAGGAAAGAGTTGCCGGAATTGATTTAGATTCGCTTATAAAAAACGAACTGGAAAATAGAGGAATTAGTACCAAGTTTAAATACGGAATTTTTGATTATAATGGCAACGATGTAATTAATCACGATTCTTTAATTTATACTGAAGATATTAGGATGTCCGGCTATTGGACCCAACTTTTTCCTAATGATATCTTTAGTACCCCTCACTTTTTAAGCATTTATTTTCCCAACAAAACAGGTTTTATCCTAAAATCTATGTGGATGTTACTACTCAGTTCTATCATATTATTATTAATTATTATTTGGGCATTTACATTTACCATTCAAACCATTTTTAAACAAAAGAAACTCTCCGAAGTAAAAAATGATTTTATCAATAACATGACGCATGAATTGAAGACTCCTATTTCTACTATATCATTAGCTTGCGAAGCTCTTAATGATGTCGATATTTGCAGTGATGGTAAAATAAAATCTAATTATGTAAACATTATTAATCAAGAAAATCAACGACTAGGTTTGTTGGTAGAAAGAGTTTTAAAAAGTGCCACTTGGGATAAAACCGATTTAAAACTGAACAGAGAAAGCTTTAACCTGCACGATGTAATTAAAAATGTTGCTGACAATATTAACATTCAAATTACATCTAAAAATGGTGTTATTTACCAAAAACTAAATGCAGAAAACCCTATATTAAAAGCAGACAAAGTACATATTACCAACCTTATATACAACTTATTGGATAACGCCAATAAATATTCGCCTAAAACCCCGGAAATTACAATAGAAACTAAAAATTTGAGAGAAGGAATTTTACTTTGTGTAAGTGATAAAGGAAGCGGAATTAAAAAAGAAAACCTGAGTAAGATTTTTGAAAAATTTTACAGAGTTCCTACAGGTGATGTACATAATGTGAAAGGTTTTGGATTAGGACTAAACTATGTGAAAGCCATTATAGATAAGCACCAAGGAGAAATAAAAGCAACAAGCGAATACGGGAAAGGCACTAAATTTCAAATTTACCTTCCTTTTGATATGAACCAAAATAATTAAATGATATGTCAGAAAAAATTAAATTATTACTAGCCGAAGATGATGTAAATCTAGGCAACTTATTATCCGATTTTTTAAAAGCCAAAGGTTATGAAGTAACGCTTACCAATAATGGCGAAGAAGCTTTTTCTAACTTTATAAAAGGTAGCTACCAATTGTGCTTGTTAGATGTAATGATGCCCATAAAAGATGGTTTTACAACTGCTAAAGAAATCAGAAAAATAAACCAAAAAGTGCCTATTATTTTCCTTACGGCAAAATCTATGAAAGAAGATACCCTTAAAGGTTTTGAAGTAGGTGCTGATGATTATATTTCTAAACCATTTAGCATGGAAGAGTTATTAGCCAGAATAAATGCTGTTTTAAGAAGAAGCCAAGAAGATAATGAAGCCCAAAATGAAACTTTTTTCACTATTGGCAATTATACTTTCGACTATCAAAAAAGACACTTAACCTTTAAAGGAGAAACTACCAAACTCACCTCTAAAGAAAGTGATTTATTAAGGTTATTATGTTTGAATGAAAACAAAGTATTAGATAGAACCCATGCACTAAAAGCCATTTGGGAAGACGACAATTATTTTAATGCCCGAAGCATGGATGTTTATATCGCTAAACTAAGAAAACACCTTAACAAGGATGAAAACATAGAAATTATCAATGTACATGGAAAAGGATTTAGATTTGTAGTGCATAAGTAAATTTTGACTAAAAAAACCTAGCTCTTCACTTTTATTATTGCCGTTAACTTATTAACTTTGAGCAAAACTCAAAAAAGAAAAAGACATGTTAAAACCAACTATTGAAAAAGCACTTAACAACCAAATTAAAATTGAAGCAGAATCTTCTCAAGCTTATTTAGCTATGGCTTCATGGGCAGAGACTAAAGGATTAGGTGGAACAGCTCAGTTTTTATACCAACATGCCGAAGAAGAAAGAATGCACATGCTAAAAATAGTTCAGTATGTAAACGAAAGGGGTGGAAAAGCCATTATTCCTGCTTTAGCAAAACCAGAATCTCAGTATAAATCACTAAATCAGTTATTTCAAACATTGTTAGATCATGAAGTAAGTGTTTCTAACGATATTAATGACGTAGTTGAAATTTGTTTAACAGAAAAAGACTATACTACTCACAATTTTATGCAATGGTATGTTGCTGAACAAATTGAAGAAGAAGCATTAGCAAGAACCATCATGGATAAACTTCATTTGATTGGAGAAGACAAAGGTGGGCTGTATCTATTTGATAGAGATATTGAAACATTAACTGTACAAGCTTCTAACACTCCGGCAAAATAAAGTTGTTAACATAGGTAAAAATGTTTTGTTAATAAATGGCTCGACAGAAATTCGTCAAACTGTTTTGTACTTATTACATTTACTCCCAAAATTTTTTAGACGTTTATTAACCATCAAAATGCATAAATTATATTTACTTTTTATATTCATTTTCTTTATTTCTATTTCTGTATTTGGACAAAAAAAGAATAAAGGGACTGCTTCCAGCAAAGCCTCTTCAACTGAAGTTGTTGCAAAAAGAGATGCTTTTTCAGGCAAATCTAAAAAAGGTCCGAATATTGATGTTGACGGTGGAGGATCAAGAAATAAAGCCAAAAGCTACAAACATTCTATTTCAAGAAAAAATGTAAAAAGAAAAGATATAAAAAAACAAACCGAATTTTCATCTAAGAAAAGAAGATATAAATCAAGTAGTAAAAAACAAAAAGGAGATCCTACAAGTGGAAAATCTCGTTCGGGAAGAAAATCAGGAAAATAATTACAGCCATTTGTCATAAAACCATCTAGTGAATAAATTTAAACATATTATATATCTACTTTTCATTGCTTTGGCAGTTATTTCTTGTAAATCGGGAGGTGATTCGCTTTTCACAAGCAGCTCTAAAAAAGGACCAAACATTCAGGTTGATAATGGTTCTGGTAATGGCAAATCAAAAAGTAAAAACTATCTTCATTCTACCAGTAGGAAAAAAATCAAAGGGAAAAGAGGGTCTCCATTCTCTTCTTCAAAAGCTAGATATGGTAAAACAGTAAATGTTAAAACCAATAAACAAGATAAAAAAGGCGAAGCTAGTGGTGGAAGAAAATCAGGAAAAGGTCGTAAAAAGAACTAATTATAAGTTCTAACTCGTATCCTGCAAATCTTAAAACATATCTTCAACTCTACTTCTTTATTAATCAAAACTCCTATAAACCTAAGAGCTTAAGACCTTCTCGTTTTAAAAAGTAGAAAACATCTTTTATTTTAGCTTAAAAAAATTATATTTGCATTTATTCTAAATCATTTTGGCTTAGAATTTGACTGCAAGTGAACTTATTAGTGAAAAAAACAAGCTTCATATTATTATTGGTATTTATTATCGGTTCTTCTTTTATAACAAAGAAAGAAATAGATACTAATGCCAAATTAAAAGCTGTTTTTATGTACAATTTCACTAAGTATATAGAATGGCCAAAAGCCTATCAAACAGGTTATTTTGTTTTTGGCATAGTGGGTGACACTCCTCTTTATGATGAATTAACTAAAATGGCTCAAACCAAAAAAATTGGTAATCAGCCTATTTTAGTAAAGAAATTTAGTTCTGCTGCCGAACTAGACAAATGTCATCTACTTTATGTTACTAAAGGCAAAAGCAGCGAATTAAGTAATGTAATTAAAAAAGTCAAATCAGGAAGTACATTAATAGTTACCGAACAAGAAGGCTTAGTAGATAAAGGAGCCGGAATAAACTTTGTTGTTAGAGACAACAAACAAAAATTTGAAATGAATACCAAAAGCATAGAAACACAAAAACTAAAAGTAAGTTCAAACTTAGAAGCACTAGCTGTTGCCGTTAAATGAAAAGATTAATTTACATATTATTCCTTTTGGTTGCTGTTACTACAACAGTTAATGCTCAGTTCGTGCAAAATAACAGCATGTCTAAAGCTGAATTTTATATTCAGAAAGCTGAATTTGACAGTGCACAGAAATACATTGATATTGCTGCAACTCAAGAAGAATTTACAACACTAGCTAAAGTTTGGTTTTACCGCAGCTTTATTTATAAAGAGCAATATAAAACTAAAGAAAAACAAGAATTGAATTCCGCACTTAGAAACGAATGTGCTATATCAATTCATAAATTATATAAAATAGATACTGCTAGTACTTACTTGCCTCAAGCAGAACCTTTAGTTAAATACATTTCTTCAACTTATTATAACGATGCTGCAAGAGCAATAAATAATGAAAATTATGAGCTTGCTAACCAAAACTTTAATCAGTACAAACAACTACAAACGCTAATTAATACTGATAAAAATACATTAAACGAGCATGAAATCCAGTTTAAATTTGCTATAGCAACAGCTATTAGTAAAGGACAAGACAAAGTTGATTCTACACAAAGACATCAATTGGCAGCTATTTACAAAGAAATTTTAGCTATCGATCAAAACAATCCTTCTGCTAACTACAACTTATCACTTTTATATTATAATGAAGGAGTTGATATTGTAAATAACATGGATTATGACATGGAGTTTGAAAACTTAATGGCAACTCAAGAAAAAATTGCAGATTTATTCAATGAAGCTTTACCATTTATGCTTAAAGCTTACGAATCTAATTACAGAAAAGAAGACACCCTAGAAGGTTTGAAAAACATTTATTACGGGCTAAACGATGCCGAAAAATCTAATTATTACAAACAGGAATTAGAATCGTTACAAAAATAAGATTCGAAAGAGTTTATACTATTAATGAAATTTAAATTTACCATAGGAAAAAGAATAGGCACTGGTTTTGGTGTTCTGATTTTTTTGGTAATAACAGTTTTTACTATTACTTATAATACCTTAGACAGAAGTATAAACATTAACGATAAAATTACCACTGTAAACAACCCCTCTTTAAGTACTTTAGAAGAGCTTAAATTAATGGCAGTACGTTCAAAAATGCTTGTCTTTAATTGGGTATATTACCAATCTAACTCCAAACATCCGGACAAGGTAAAACTTATAAAACTTATTGAAAATGAATATCCCGCATTAAAAACTAAAATTGCTAAACTAGCTGTAAATTGGAATAAAGAGGATAGAAAGAAAATGTCAAAATTATTTAAGGAAATAGATGTCCTTTTTGATATGCACAGAGAAATAATGGAATACCTTCCAAGTTTTGAGAGTTATGAAGAAGCTACTAATAAATTCCTTGCCAACTCTATGATTGGTGATGATGGCGATTTATACATAAAAACAAACGAAGTTATTTTTCAATTAGAAGAATTAATTAACATCCAAAAATTTCATACCGATCAAGCTACCAATAAAATGCAATCTTCATTTAACTTTTTAAAAACCTTAGCTCAATATTTAGGAATTGCACTTATAATTGGAGGATTACTTATTGCTTTTTATACCACAAAATCTATTGTTACTCCCGTAACCAACCTTAAAAGTATACTACTAACATTAAGTAAAGGAGTCTTCCCTAAGGGAAATATAAAAGCCAGAAATGATGAAATTGGTGAAATGACCATGGCTCTTAATAGATTAGTCGAAAACTTAAAAGCCACAAAAGATTTTGCTGACGCTGTAGGTTCAGGAAGGTTTGATGCTCAATATAAACCATTAAGTAATGAAGACACATTAGGGAAAGCATTACTGAAAATGCGTGATGATTTAGCCGAAAATGAAAGATTACTAGAACAAAAAGTAAAAGAAAGAACTGCTGAAGTAGTTCAGAAAAAAGAAGAAATTGAAAAGCAAAACCTTAAAATTAGTGAGCTTTATAAAGAAGTTACCGACAGTATTAAATATGCAAAAGGACTTCAAGAAGCTATTTTACCTCCAAACGAATTAGTTAAAAAAATGCTTCCTCAAGCATTTATTTTATATAAGCCAAAAGATATTGTTTCAGGAGATTTTTACTGGTTAAAAGAAAAAAACAACAAAGTGTATTTTGCAGCAGTAGATTGTACCGGACATGGAGTGCCAGGTGCATTTATGAGCATCATTGGAAACAATGCTCTAAACAATGCTTTAAGAGAGTTTGATACGCCATCAGAAATATTAGATAGCTTAAACCAAGGAATAAGCTCAACATTGCATAATAACACAATAGGTGTTTCTACAACCAAAGATGGGATGGATTTAGCACTTTGTTGCTACGACCCAAGAACACAAGAAATTCAGTATGCAGGAGCATTTAACCCACTATACATTATTAGAAACAACGACATTATTCAAACCAAAGCAGATAAATTTGCTATTGGAACTTATTTTGATAATCCAAAACAAAAATATACCAACCATACTTTTAAATTAGAAAAAAATGATAAAGTGTATATTTTTTCAGATGGTTATGCCGACCAATTTGGCGGACCAAAAGGCAAGAAATTAATGTATAAAAACTTTAGAGATTATTTACTCACTATTCATAATGAACCTATCCATAATCAAAGAGAATTATTAAATGATAACATTGAAAAATGGAAAGGCAATCTTGAACAAATAGATGATATACTTGTAATTGGTATGACAGCATAATCCCTTATGCATTTCAAGCTCATTAACAACAATTTACACCCTCTTAACTTTTTTAAAAAATTTCTATTTTACCAATTTCATTCTTATATTTGTTCCCTTAAAGTATCATTTTTTTGCGATAAAACTCATGTTGTTTTAGACAAAAGCAACATCTAATGTGTTTTATACGTCTGTTTGCTACTTAAAAAAAAGACTTAACTCATATAATTATGAAAAAAAATATACTACTATCAATTGCATTATCAATAAGTTGTTTAATTGCAAATGCACAAGCTCCGGAAAAAATTAACTATCAAGCAGTAGCTAGAGATCTTTCAGGGACTCCATTAGTTAATCAATCATTGGTTGTTATTTTTCAGATACGACAAGGCTCTCCAACGGGAACTTCAGTTTATACAGAAACTCATGCTAGTATTAGTACAAACCAGTTTGGACTATTTACTGCTGAAATTGGTGGAGGAGTTCCATCAACAGGAACATTTGCAGGAATAAACTGGGGAGGAAGCTTGCATTATCTAAGTGTTATTGTTGACGGAATCCCTATGGGAACTTCTCAGCTACTTTCGGTTCCATACGCACTTTATGCTAAACAATCTGCTAACGGACCACAAGGTGTGCCCGGAAAAAATAGTATTTCTATTGTAACATCAGAGCCTGCCGGAGCTAACTGCCAAAACGGTGGTAATAAAATTGATGTCGGTACTGATGACAATGGAGACAACATATTACAAACATTAGAAATAGATTTTACTTATTATGTTTGTAATGGAGATAGTGGAACTGCTACGGGTGACGATTGGGGGAATCAAGTAGTAATTACTCAAGGCAACAATATTTCAGGTGATGGAACTACTGCCAACCCATTAAATGTTTTTGATAATGATACCTCCGCAACCAACGAAATTCAAGATTTAAGTATTTCTGGAAATTCCATTGGAATTACAGGTGGTACAGGAATTAATTTAAGTCCTACTGCACCTGGAACCGGACAAGTTCTTACATGGAATGGAACTGCTTGGATAGCTCAAAATGCTGGTTCAGGAGCTGACAACTGGGGGACTCAAGTTGTTATTAGTGATGCTACGTTAACTGGTGATGGAACTGCTAGTAATCCTCTTGGTGTAAATGGTATTTTAACCGATAATCAAGATTTATCTCTAACAGGAAACACATTATCACTAACCAACGATCCAACTCCAGTGGATCTATCTCCCTATATGGATAATACTGATGCCCAGACACTGTCTATTAATGCAAATAACCTTTCTATTTCTAATGGAAATACTGTTACACTTCCTTCTGCTCCTACTTATACTGCAGGAACTGGTATTAACTTAACAGGAAATGTAATTACTAATACAGCTCCTGACCAAACTGTTGCACTCAATAATGGTCCAGGAATAAATGTTACAGGGACCTACCCTAACTTTACAATAAACAATACTTCTCCTGCAAGTAGTATGTCTTTAACAGGAACCGGTATGACTACCGTATCAGGAACTGCTCCAAGTTTTACGATTAATACACCTGCTCAAACATTAACTTATACCGCTCCTAACTTAACCCTTTCAAATGGTGGTGGAACAGTTACTTTACCCTCTTCTCCTTGGATGAAAACAAGTACAAATATCCATCAAGTAACATTAGCCGATAATGTTGGTATTGGAACAACTTCGCCAGAACAAAAACTAGATGTAATTGGTTATACAAGAATTGGTTCCGGTGCAGGAAATGCAAATATGGGACTTTTATTGGCAACGCCTGCACCAGGTACTGCATTAATTAGAGCAGGTGGTAGAGCTTCTACTGATTTTAGAATAGAACAAGACAACAATGCTCCAATGACTTTCCACACCAACAATGCTGAAAGAATTAGAATAGATGGACTTGGAAATATTGGTATTGGTACAACTACTCCAACAGAAAAATTACATATTCAAAATGGTAAACTCCGTGTAAGTAACGGAGGAACAAGTGTAGCTGATTTATATCAAACAGGAAGCCAAACCATGCTTGAAACAGGAAATCTATTTGCTATAGCCCCAAATGGTGGCGGAACATCATTTACAATAGATGATGGGAATGCTGATTTTTTTGTGCAAGTTAGAATTCAGGATGGAACAGAAGGATTAAATAGAATTTTAACTTCAAATGCACTAGGATATGCTTCTTGGGTTGATTTAAATACCATTTCACCTGGAGCAACTGCCTGGACAAAGACAGGAACGAATATATACCCAACAGTTTTAACTGATAATATTGGTATTGGAACAACTACTCCTGCTCATTCATTACATGTTGCGGGAAATACATTATTAGACGGTGTAACTCAAATAGGAGGTACTGCAGCTCTTGCTGCACAATTTAAGGTGATTAATTCTGCAAATTATAACCTCTCTATGCTTGTAACAGGAGGTACGGGTACTCAATTGACCATTCAAAATTCAAGTGGAAATGTTACCATTGGTAATAGTACATCTGTTACCAGACTTTTTATCCAAGATAATAACACCAGTACTACTGAATCAGGAAACTCATATCTAAGCATGCAAAACTTAGCAAATACCACAAATACTTCTACAGGTATTCGTTTTAGAGTTGGAGGGACAACTGCCATAAATGGAAATTTTCACTACAAAGGGGGAATATTTTTTAACCACGCTGGAGGCACTAATGGAGAAGGATCAATGGTTTTTGCTGTTAATAATATTGCCAGCAGTGCTAATGTAACTGCTGCTGATGCAGCTATGACTATTTCAAGATATGGAGATGTAGGAATAGGAACAGCACCATCTTCCTCTTATAAGTTAACTGTTCGAACAACCGACAATACCTATGCTGGTTATTTTTCAAATTCAAGAATTACCACTTCCTACAATTATGGAATATACGCAAATGCCCAAGATGCTACAGGTTCTTTTAATATTGGTGTTTATGCAAGGGCATCTGGTGCAGCAACTACAAATTATGGTTTGTATGGTTACGCAACCGGAGGAGGAACAAATTGGGCACTATATAGTCTTGGTCCAGCCTACTCTAGCACAGGGACCTGGACTGGTTCTGATGAAAGGCTTAAAACTAATATAAAAAGTTTTAATGGAGCTATTGAAAAATTAACTCAAATTGACATTAAAACTTATAACTTTAAAACGGAAGAATATAAATACTTAAATTTTCCAAGCACAAAACAATACGGTGTTATAGCACAAAACTTAGAAAAAGTATTTCCGGAAATGGTGTTAGAGTCTGAACATTTCATCCCAAATGAAAATGGTGATATAACTGATCAAACAGTTAGTTTTAAAACAGTAAATTATACTCAGTTAATACCCGTTTTAATTAAAGCCGTACAAGAACAACAAAAAATGATTGAAGAACTACAAAAAGAAATTCAAGAACTAAAAAACAACTAAGATTTTTTTATAAAAAACTTATAATTAACATGAAACAATTATCAATCTTTCTTATTCTTTTCCTCTCAGGATTAATACTTAAAGCACAAGCTCCTGAAAAAATTAACTACCAAGCGGTGGCTAGAGATTTATCTGGAAATCCTTTGGTTAATCAGACCCTAAATGTTACTTATGAAATAAGACAAGGTTCTCCAACGGGTACTTCTATTTATACAGAAACACATACAGGCATTTCTACCAACCAATTTGGTTTGTTTACAGCTGAAATAGGAGGCGGAACACCATTTTTTGGAACATTTGCTGGAATTAACTGGGGAGCTGGCTTACATTATCTTTATGTTGAAGTGAATGGTGACCCTATGGGAAGTTCTCAACTGCTGTCAGTGCCTTATGCATTATATTCCAAACAATCGGCAAACGGACCACAAGGTGCACCCGGAAAAAGCAGCATTTCTATCGTTACTCCGGAACCTACAGGAGCGAACTGTCAAAATGGTGGAAATAAAATTGATATCGGTACTGATGATAATGGAGACAATATTTTACAAGCATTAGAAATTGATTATACTTATTACGTATGTAATGGAGACAGTGGTGCAACAGGTTTAGGTGTGAACTGGTTAGGAAATGGAACTAACTTCCCTCCTGCCCCTAATAATGAAAATGATGCGTTTTATCACTCCACTCATAATACCTCTTACATTTATAACGGCACAACTTGGGACACTTTAGTCTCAGGGAATGTTGGTTCTGCAGGATTTTGGTCACAATCGGGAAACACTATATACAACAATAATAATTCCAATACCGGAAATGTAAGTATAGGTACACCCCTATCTTTTAGTAAATTAACTGTCGCTTCACCTGATTCTTCTATTGCGAGTTTTGTTGGTAGCAATCCTAATGTTTCCGCTATAACGGTTTCAAATACCAACTCAACTGGTGCTTCTGGTGTAACATTTTTAAGTGGATCAAATATTACTTCTTATATAGCTTACTCTCCAACTATAAAAACATTATCCTTAGTTAATGATGTAACTGACGGACATATTTTTATAAATGCAGATAGTGCAATAGTTAATCAAACTTTAGTCATCGCAAACCAAGCTCAAAAAATTGCTAATCAGGCTCAAACTGCTATATATAACAACACAGACACTATTTATAATTACTCCTCTACAGGTCCAATTATTAACGCTAATTCAGGCTCCTTTTTAACAGATTCTTTATATGTTCTTGGAAATAATTTTTTAAATATCAACTGGATTTTAGCCAATGATGGAACTGGTCAGGCAAAATGGACAGACCCAAATACACTCGGGTTAGGTAACGACAACTGGGGTACACAAGTTGTAATTTCAGATGCAACACTAAACGGAAATGGCACTGTAGGTAATCCACTTAGTGTAAATGGTGTTTTAACCGATAATCAAGATTTATCTCTAACAGGAAACTCGTTATCATTAACCAATGACCCTACACCTGTTGATTTAACTCCTTATTTAGATAATACAGATGCTCAAACATTATCCTTAAACACTAATGTACTTTCTATTTCTAATGGAAATAATGTTACCTTACCAACTCCTCCTACTTATACTGCAGGAACAGGCATTAGCATTACAGGTACTCAACCAAACTTTACAATAGACAATACTTCTCCAGCAAGTTCAACAACGATAACAGGCGGTGGTATAACAACAGTCTCTGGTACCTCTCCAAGTTTTACAGTTTCTACACCAGCCCAAATACTAACTTATACCGCTCCTACTTTAACCCTTTCTAATGGTGGTGGAACAGTTACTTTACCCTCTTCTCCTTGGATGAAAACAGGATCCACTATACACGAAATTACAGCTGGTGATAGAGTTGGTGTTGGAATTACTAATGCAGAAAGCATGTTACATGTACGTGGTTCAAACAACCAAATCAAATTTGGACATCCAAATCAACCGACACGAGAATGGTTCTGGGATGTTGATGCTGTATCTAATCTGTTTTTAAAAGAAGAAAACAATGGAACTCCTAACACAAGATTGGCTATTAATATCAATACGGGGAACATTGGTATTGGCACTTCTACTCCATTAGCTAAACTTCACGTAGAAGAAAATGCTTCAGCAGTTATGATATTAAAAGAAGTTACTCCTACTAATGGAGCCGCTTTTGTAATGGAAAGTATGAATCAATACGTATTACTTTCTAATGAAACCGGAATGTTTAGAATAGAGAATGCTACCAACTCTCTTCAACCTTTTAATATTAATCCATCAGGTCAAGTTGGAATTAATGGTTCACCATTTTATTCTGAATTAGATGTTCATGGGAAAATCACCATGAGAAACGGGGCTACCAACGGTTATATTCCTGTATCAGATGCTAATGGTACTATGACGTGGACTGACCCTAATACTGTACTTACTTTACCTACTGCATTATGGAGTCTAAATGGTACTGATATTTACAACAATAACAGTGGTAATGTAGGTATAGGAACATCTGCACCAAATGTTGCCCTACATATACAAGGAACAAATACATCAACAACACTAAATGCCTATGGAGGTTCTCCAGAAACAGCTTTGAGATTGTTCAATACAGATATGACTCCAAATAATTTTTCTAGTATTGCTTTTACAACCATGCTGTCAAATTCAGCAAGTGCTGAAATGGGCAAAATTGTTGTTCAAAATGTTAACCATACAATTGGATCCGTTCAAGGTGATATGGTATTTATGACCAGAAATTCTTCAAACCTTAATGAAGTGATGAGAATTACTGGAAATAGCAATGTGGGTATTAGAACAACAACTCCCACAATGAATTTACATATTGGTGGAACTAATGGTATAATGATAAATGCAGCTGGTAGTACTGGTAATATTGGTGGTTTAGCTTTTAGAGAAGGTTACACTACATTAGCTCGTCCTTTTCATTTAGGAATTGTTACTTATGACCATAGTTCAGGAGGAACTGGATTTTCTGATGGGTTAGTAGTTTCAGGTTACGATGGTATTGCATTTACAACCGATAATTCGGCAACATCAACCACAACATTATCAAATGTAAGAATGTTTATCAACCAAGCAGGTAATGTTGGTATCGGAACATCTACACCATCTCAAAAACTAGATGTTGATGGTGGTGGCAGTATTGAAGTAGATGGAGAATACACTTACGAAACTCCTAAAACTCATTATTATTCTGTTGCTGGTAATTCATTTGTAGGAACACGAGAAGGATTAGATTTATGGAATGCTTCATTAAATCTTATTTACGGGCAATGGAGTTCTGGCTCTGGAACATATCCTATAGCTGTAGCTCCAATAAATTTACCCGATGATGCAGTCATAACTGATGTTACTGCTTATATCTATGATAATGACGGAACTATTACCTATCAACCTCGAATTTACTTATACATGATTAATATGGCATCAGGGTCTTACGGAATAGTTGGAACTGGAACATTACCTGGTAATTCTGCATCAACTACACCTCAAGCATTATCTATTACAACCAATCATACTGTTAACAACCAAAATGCTTACTATTTAAAATTTCAAAGTGAAGGAAATGCCGGAAGTAACATTAGATTATATGGTGTTAGAATAACCTATACTGTAAACAAAGCTGATTAATAACTGATCAATCCATTAATAATGAAAAAAATACTCTACATATTCATCTTATTCTCCTTGGAAGCAACTGCTCAAACCACCATTTCTCGACAAGTAATTGGTGCTACGGGCGGTTACCAAACAGGAGGTAACATTACACTTTCTTCCACAGTTGGAGAAGCTACTGTACAAACCTTATTTTCAACCTCTAAAATTCTAACACAAGGTTTTCAACAACCTGAAACTACTGCTGATTCTATTGTTACTTATGAAGTAATAAACGAATCTTGTAGAGGAGCTCAAAATGGTTCAATTTTTATTTCCAACGTATTAGGCTGCTCAGGTCCATATCAACTGATAATTAAAGCAGTTGATGACAGCGTAACCATTTGGGAAGCTGATAAACTCTCGGCTGGAACATATAATGTGGAAATTACCGGAAACAACTGTTCTTATAACACACAAATTACTGTTGGAATTGATAATGATGAAGATTGTTTATTAAAATTCTATTCGGGAATTACACCTAACAACGATGGTAAAAATGATGTTTGGATTATAGAAAACATAGAACAATTTCCAGAAAATGAAGTGAAAATATTTAACCGTTGGGGAGAAGAAGTTTGGTATGGAGAAAATTACGATAATACTACCGTTGTTTGGGATGGGAGTAATAAAGGAGGAGATTTACTCTCAAGCTCCACTTATTTTTATATTGCTGATATTGACGGAACGATTTACAAAGGCTGGGTAGAAATAACAAGGTAATTTACAATTAATAATGAATAATTGAAAATGAAAAAAATACTACTAATACTAACGTTTATAATAAGCTTACAGGGTTTTGCTCAACAAGACCCTCAGTACAGTTTATATATGTTTAACCCTTTAGGTGTAAATCCCGGTTATGCCGGTAGTCGTGATGCTATCAGTGGCGTACTTGTCCACAGAAGTCAGTGGGTTGGTTTAGATGGAGCTCCTACAACACAAGTTTTGTCTATTCATTCTCCATTAAAAAACCAAAATATGGCGTTAGGGTTTCAATTAATTAATGATAAAATTGGACCAAGAACAACCCAAGATATCTCTTTGGTTTATGCTTATAAAATTAAATTAGGTAAAGGGAAGTTAGCTTTTGGATTGCGTGGCGGAATTTTAAATTATCAATATGATTGGGCTAAAATTGATTATAGAGACCAAGATGATGCTATTCCAACTACCGCCAACGAAAGCTTTATATTACCCAACTTCGATTTTGGAATTTATTACAATACCAATAAATTTTATGCAGGAATTGCATTAGACCATCTTAATGAAGCTCAATACAACTTATCTGTTATAGATACTTCAACTTCTGTAGCAAAAAAACACATTAACGGAACCGCAACAATTGGAAGAGCTTTTGGTTTAACTGAAAAACTTACATTAAAAACTTCTGCCATAATGAGAGGTCAAAACAAACAAGGCTTCCTCGACATTAATGCCAGCATGTTGTTTAATAATAAATTTCTATTCGGTATAACATTAACCTCTCGCCAAACTCTAATTTTCCTAACAGAATTTAACATCTCTTCCCAATTTAAAATAGGCTACGCTTATGATTATACTGCCACCCAACTTTCTAACGGAGGTTCTCACGAAATTTTTATTGGCTATGATTTTCTTAAGCATAAATCACAAGTTGTTTCACCTAGATATTTTTAATAACGAAGATAGATGATTTTAAAATATTACTTTTCTTTTATAACGTTTTTTGTATTAACTATTTCATGTTTTGCTCAACTTGAAAAAGCCAATGGCTATTTTGAACTAACCAACTACCCTGAAGCAATAAAATATTACGAAAAAACATTAAAAAAAGACCCCAATAATGCTGAAGCACTCAGAAATATAGCTTTTTCTCATAAAAAACTTAAAAACTATGCTGCTGCTGAAGAATATTATCAAAAAGCAACTTCTCTTAGCAACAATGTATTGGCTTCAGACCACTTACACTATGGTCAAGTATTAAAAAACAATAACAAGCCTACTGAGGCAAAAAAACAATTCAATTTATTTTTAGAAAAAGAACCTAATAGCTTTCTAGGAAAAGTATTGCTCAACTCTATAGAAGAAATTACAGTATGGGAAAAAGAAGAAAAAGCATTTGAAATAAACTTGGTTGAAAATATCAATTCCAAATATTCAGATTTTTGTGCTTTGGTTTATCAAGATGCGCTTATTTTTATTTCTGAAAGGCAAATAGATTTTGTAAATGAAAAAACCAATAGTTCTACCAACAGGCCTTATTTGTCTATTTTCTATTCTAAAAAAGAAAAGAACTTTGAGAAAGTTAAAGAGTTTTCTAACCAACTAAGCACCGAATATCATGATGGACCTGTTTCTATTAGTAAAGATGGAAACACCATATATTTTACTCGTTCTGTAAAAGGCGAATTGTCAAAAAAATCAATCAATCATTCTAAAATTTACCAAGCATCTGCTAAAGGCAGTAAGTGGAAAGACATTACTCCTATGCCCTTTAATAGTGAAGATTATTCTGTTGCTCATCCTTGGATAACTGAAGATGGAAAAACATTATTTTTCACCTCTAACATGCCCGGAGGCTTCGGAGGAATGGATTTATACATGAGTTCTAAAACCGGAGAAGAATGGGGGAAACCCGTAAACTTAGGTAAAGAAATTAATACTGCATTAGATGAAGTTTTCCCTTACATAAAAGATACCTTATTTTATTTTGCCTCTGATGGACATGGTGGTTATGGCGGTTTAGACATTTATTCTATTATATTTAAAAATGGTAAAGCACTAGGAACCCCTGAAAATTTAAAAGCTCCTATTAACTCTCCTGCTGATGATTTTGGAATTACTTTTCAAGATAAGGATACAGGATATTTTTCATCTAATAGACCCGGAGGAATTGGAAGTGATGATATTTACAGCTTTAAATGGGAAGGTTTAGTTGAAAAAACAGCTATTACAGGGGTACTTCAATATGGAAAATTAACGGCCGACAATACAAAAATAGATTTATTAGATGAAAATGACCAAGTAATTCAATCTACCACAACAGACGAAAATGGTAATTTCAAGTTTGATAAATTAAGCATGGACGAAAATTACCTCATTAAAATTGATGAATCTGATGAATCTAAACTCAACCAAGCAAAACTATACTTAACCAATTCAAAAGGTGAAAAAGTAATTTTAGCGAATAAACTAGATAAAGGAAAATTTACCTTTAAAGCTTTACCTTACACGTATTACGATGAATTAGAGTTATTAGAAGAAGTTGATGAAAGTTTATTAACCATCAATATTTATGGTCAGGTATACAAAAAATTACCAGGCGATTATTCTGAAGGAATGGAAATTTTAATCCTTGACGAAGAAGGTAATGTTATCGGAAAAGCTCGTACCGACAAAGATGGTAAATTTATTTTCGATAAACTTGCTCCAGACGAAGTTTATCTGTTTATGTTAGAAGAAGGTAACGATAGTTTTAATGTAATTCTATTAGATGAAAATGGTAAAGTGATAGATGCTGCCAAAAAATCTGGTGGTAAATTTAAATACCTCAGATTAACTTCCGATAAAACCATTATTACCCTTATAAACGAAATTGATGAAGTGATTAAAATTGCTGAAAATGAAAATTTTATCATCTCTAAAATTCTTTATGATTATGATTCTTATGAAATAAATGAACCTTCTAAAAAAGAGTTAGATAAACTGATTACCATTCTAAAGAAAAATAAAGATATTGGCGTTGAATTAAGTTCCCATACCGATGATATTGGTAGTGCTAGCTTCAACTTAAGCTTATCTCAAAAAAGAGCTGATGCTGCAGTAGAATATATTCTTTCTAAAGGAATTGAGAAAAAAAGAATTATTGCCAAAGGCTATGGAAAAGCTCATCCTATTGCCCCTAACAAATTACCTAATGGTGATGACAACCCTGAGGGAAGAGCTAAAAATAGAAGAACTGAGTTTAAAGTAATAAAACTTAAATAATTTTTCTTTTCTGCTAATTTTTTTAAACTAACTTTACCCTATGTTTAAAAAAGCTGGAAGTCTTTTATTTTTTATCTGTTTATCGCTTTTTGTTTTAGCACAACAAAGCAATATAAAGTTTGATAGAATCAACTACAAAGACGGACTTTCTCAAAGCGATGTTACCTGTATTATCCAAGATTATAAAGGATTAATTTGGATGGGAACACAAGACGGTCTTAATCAATACAATGGCTATGAATTTACTGTTTTTTCTCACGACTTATTAGATAGCACCTCTATTTCTAACAGTTTTGCTCATGTAATTTATGAAGATAGTGATAGTAACCTCTGGATAGGCACAGAAAACGGACTAAATTTGTTCAATAGAGATTACCAAACTTTTACACATTACCTGAATGAAAACAAAACTAAAAATGCCAAAAAACATAATGTTTGGACAATTACAGAAAATGAAGATGACAAAAGCCTTTGGATAGGAACAGATCAATCGTTATACAAGCTTTCAAAATTAAAAACAGATTCACTAAATTTTCATATCTCAAAAATTAACATCCCATTTAGCACTAATATTAAAAAACTTAATATTAGAAAATTAGTTTTTGTAACTCCAGACGTATTAATGATTGCCACAGAAAATAATGGCTTATTACTTTATAATATCCATACCAAAGATTTTACCCAATATACCTCAGAAAACTCGAGATTAAAAAGCAATATCGTATGGGATATCCATAAAGATATTCATGGATTTGTTACCATCGCCACCAATAATGGTATAAATTTTTACAACCATCAAAACAGTAGCCTGACTATTCCCAAAGAACTCGACCAATTAATAGGAAACAATATCATTAAAATACTTTATGAAGATAAAGCCGGAATATTATGGATAGGTACTGAAACTGACGGTTTATATAAACTAAAATCATTAAAAAATGTCGACCATTATGTTTATAGTGCCACCATTTCCACAAGCCTTAGTTCCAATAAAATAAATACTATTTTAGAAGACCGTTCGGGAATTATTTGGATAGGAACCCAAGCCGGAATAAATAAATTTGACAAGCAAAAACAATTTTTTAAACATTACCAACATTGGCCTAACCTAGCTAATACCATTAGCAGTAATATGGTTTGGTCTATTTTTCAGGATAGAGATGAAAATCTATATGTGGGAACTGACCAAGGGCTTACTTTTTTTGATAATATTAATGGTAAAGTAATTCATCTAAAACCTGATTTTTCACAAGAAAATAACCTTAAAAATATTGGTATTTATAGTATCTATCAAGATAAAAAAGGAATTATTTATTTGGGTACAGATGGTGGAATTTTTACTTTTAAAAACAATAAAATTGCTCAATTAAAAATTAAAAACTTCCATAATGCCAGAACTTATACCATTACCGAAGATAATAAAAACAGGCTTTGGGCAGGCACTAAGGAAGGTATTGTAATTGTTTCTGAAGATAGAACAACTTGCCAAACCATTACCTCCTCAGAAAATATAAAAAATGATTTGCCAAATAATGTTGTAAGGGTTATTCTACAAACAAAAAATGGCTCAATGTGGATAGGAACTGATGGCGGTGGATTTTGCAATATAAAAGAAATTAAAAATGGATTTTCGTTTAAAATATACCAAAGAGCCGAAAATAAAATTAACAGCCTCAATAACAATTCTGTACTTTCTATTTATGAAGACAAAAAAGGTTTTTTATGGATAGGTACTTTTGGTGGTGGACTCAACAGGTTTGATCCAAAAACAGAAACTTTTACTCATTTTACGGAAAAAGAAGGGTTATCTAACAATGTAATTTACGGAATTCTAGGCGATAAAAACAATAACCTTTGGATAAGTACCAACAAAGGAATTTCCTTTTTTAATCCACACACCAAGTTTTTCAGAAATTTTGAAGAGAGTGATGGTTTGCAAAGCAACGAGTTTAATACAGGAGCTTTTTTTAAAAATCATTATGGTGAGATTTATTTTGGCGGTATAAATGGATTTAACTCTTTTTTTCCGGAGGATGTAAAAATCAACAGAACCAAAGCTATTCCGCTTATTACCAACTTTTACTTGTTTAATAAACCCGTTCATATTGGTGAAAACTCTATCCTTAACAAACACATCTCTGAGCTAGACGCCATCGTTTTAAAACACAAGCAAAATGTTATCTCATTTGAATTTGCCGCACTCCACTACTCTTTCCCATTAAAAAACAAGCATGCCTATATGCTTGAAAACTTTAATGAAGACTGGGTTTATGTTGATAATAACAGAAGAGCCAATTATACTAATCTTAATCCGGGAGAATATTTATTTAAAATAAAAGTAGCTAATAGTGATGGCGTTTGGAGCGATGAAATTGCTCAAATTAAAGTAATTGTAGAACCTCCACTTTGGGCAACTTGGTGGTTCAGAACCATAGTTATATTATTGATTTTGTTACTAGTTTATGCTTATTACATTACTAGAATTAACCGAATTAAAACACAAAAATTATTACTTGAATTACAAGTTAGAGAAAGAACCCATGAGGTTATAAAGCAAAAAGAAGAAATTGAAATTCAAAAAGAACTGTTAGAAAAAGAGAAGGAAAAGGCTGATGAATTGTTGTACAATATCCTTCCTGAAGAAATCGCTATTGAATTAAAAAACAAAGGAAAAGCAACTGCCAGACAGTATAGGTTGGCTTCTATTATGTTTACCGATTTTCAAAGTTTTACTAAGATAGCCGAAAAAATTTCGCCTCAAGATTTAGTTTCCGAACTAGATTATTACTTTGTAAATTTTGATGCCATCATTGAAAAATACCACGTAGAAAAAATTAAAACCATTGGAGATGCCTACATGTGTGCCGGTGGTATTCCGCTAAGAAACAAAAGCAATCCAATAGATACCGTGTTGGCAGGGTTAGAAATTCAACGATTTGTTGCCAAACATAACCCCGAAAGAGTGGAACAAGGTAAACATCCGTGGGGATTACGAATTGGTATCCATACCGGAGAAATTACTGCCGGTGTTATTGGTAGCAAACGTTTTGCTTACGATATTTGGGGCGATAGTGTAAACATTGGTAGCCGAATGGAAGAAGCCGGAGAAGTTGGTAAAGTAAACATTTCGGGAGCTACTTATGAGTACATTAAGGAATTCTTTAATTGCGAATACCGCGGGAAAATTAAAGCGAAAAATAAAGGTTTAATTGACATGTATTTTGTTAATGGAATTAGAGCAGAGCTTTCTGTTGATGGCGAAGGTATTGAACCAAATGAGTTGTTCCAGAAATATGTGGATTTGCATATTTACAGTAGCATAAACTACCGTAAAGCTGAAAAATACATTTTAAAAAGACTACAAAAAGAATTGCCCGATAACTTACACTATCACGATATAAACCACACTAAAGATGTTTGTGCTGCTGTAGAACGTTTAGCCCTTATGGAAGGCGTGGAGGGTGATGATATCTTTTTACTAAAAACTGCTGCTTTGTATCACGATGCCGGATTTATAAAACAATATGCAAAAAATGAAGATATAGGAGCAGCACTAGCAGTAGAAGTATTACCTAAATTTGGTTATTCTTTTGAACAAATAGAAACCATAAAAAAATTAATTTCCGTAACAAAAATACCTCACCAACCAACCAATCATCTAGAGCAAATAATTTGCGATGCCGATTTAGATTACTTAGGTGGAGATTTATTCCACGAAACTGCCGACAAACTTAAGTTGGAGTTAATGGAAAGAGGAATTGTTTCTTCCGATAAGGAATGGGACGAGCTTCAAATAAAATTCTTAGAAGCTCACCGTTACTTTACCGATTCGGCTAAAAACTTACGCAGAGCCAACAAAGAAAAACGTATTGCAGAAATTAAAGAACGGTTGGAGAAGTATTGAAATATTAGGGATTATGTTCGTTTAGAAGTGTTAGAAGGAGGGACGGTTTAACTATAAAACGCTATTACTTTATAGGTATTGTATGGCATTTTATTGTTCAATATTTCGTTTAAAAAGCATTTTCTCAGGCACATCTTCTAGAATGATTATTTTTTTAAAATCAAAGTCGAAATCAAACTCACCATAAAGTCCTTTTTTGAATTCAGGAATTTCAATTTCGTCCTCACTAAAAGTTACTATATACTGAAAGTTTTTAGTTTCATGTAATTGTAGATGCTTGCGATTTAGATAGTTTAAATAATTAACCATTATCTTGTGAGACATATTTCCAAAAACACCATCATGCACTAAAAAATCAGGTAGTAATCTTTTATTCTTTATCGCGTTAAGAAAAATCATTAAATCATAAGAAATCATTTTTAAATCCTCTTGTCCTAGAGAACCTGATTTTGGTACTTTGATATCCATTTTAAATGGGAGATCTGTCTTTTTACCTCTCTGTTGTGATATACCATAATAACCACTTGTTTGATTTTCGTCAACAATTAATGCTGAGTAAAGAATGTCTGAAAATAATGTTCTTAACTCATTTAATAATTCTACAGATTCCTGTAAATCATTGGATATATCTCTTTTAACCTCACTCAATATTATTTCTTGATCATAAAGGATTCGATTGTACTCATCTATTTGAACTAGTACTTGATTCTGCCTTTCAATAAGTCCTTTCTCTTGAATTAATTCCTCATAGGTATTTTCAAGTTTTTCAAGTGCCCCATACTCTTTAAGTTGAGATAATAGTTTGGTTCTTGATTCTTCCAGTCTAGAGAGTTCAGTGAATATAATGTCAATAGATTGATTGAGTTTCTTTTCTCTACTAATAAGGAATTTAGTTCTATTTTCTATTATTTCGGATTTAAAACCAGCTATCTCATCTAGAGATTTTTTTATTGCTGTACCAAAGTTTTGAAGTACTTCATTATATATTTTCTGTACTTGTTGAGTGTCAAGTTCTGCCGACTTCTCATAAGATTCTCTTACATTTTTCAAACGCTGACTAGTAGAATGATATTCTTTAGATTTTTGATTTATTTTGGAAATAATATCTAATAATTTTTCTTCTAAATCCTTATGTGACCCCTTAAAGTCTAAAGTTTTTATTCTGGCTTCAAGTATTTTGACCTTTTGCTCAAGTTTTAATTTTTCAGAGCGATATTCTTCGATTGAAAAACCAGTATCGGCTTGAAGTTTATCTTCACTAGTTTTTAAAGCCTCTTTATATCTTTTGTATTCTTGACTGATGTCTTTGAAATTGATTAGGCGATTTGTTTTAAAGCCCATTAAGTAAAAATTGTAAATAGCTTTATCAACTGCATTTGGAGTGAAACTAAAAAAATTTGTAGGATCTTTTCTTGATTTATTTTGAACATCATCTTTAATGAAAAATTGCATTAAAGATCTAAATCGATTACCCTCATAATAAGTTTCATGATCCTTCTCTGGAAACAAAATGGTGGATAAAACTTGTAATAACTCTTGTTTTTCGAATTCTTCTAAGCTTTGGCTATTTTTACCAAAATAAATTATTTTATTTTCATTAAAATTTCGTTTTACAGTATAATTATTTCCATTGGCTTCAAATTCCAAAAATAAATTGTGATTTTCCTTTCTTAGAAAATCATATTTAGATTTATTGAATTCTTTTTCAGAAATATCACCTAAAAACATATAATTAATAAGTCTTACAAGGGATGACTTACCAATGCCATTGATTCCTTTTGCCTCTTTTGAACCAGAATACTTACCATAGATTATATTTAATCCGGGTTTGAATTCAATGTCTTGTACAAGCAGGTTTGTATCTGAATAGAGTCTCTTGAGCATATTAGAATAATGGTGTTTGTTTATTAATTAATGGTGTTAGTTTAATTTTATAATCTTTTTTGTCAATTAAGCCTATAGCATATAGAAAAACTAAAGAATTAAAGAATAAATCTGGAGTTCTATTCTCATCTTTTTTTAGGAAATCCGTTAAAACATTTTCAACCAAAACATAATTTTTCATTTTAGTACTTGAGAGAATTTGAATTATGTCCGCTCCTAAAACCATAAGGTTAATATTTAGATCATCTTCTGGGTGTGGAATTAACATATCTAATTTGATTCATTTTTAGTCTTTTTCCCTATCATACATTGCTCGAAGCAATAAACCAATAAGCTTCTTATGTAATAATGAAAATAATCATCTTCTTCATTTGCGTATTTATGCAAGTAACGATTAGTTAATGACTCTAATTTATACTTGAACGTTCCATTTTCATTATTAAAATCTCTTTTTATTCTTAGTTTAAGGGAGTTAATTTCTTCGGTTTGAAAAGTTGAAAGAATACTCCATATTTTTTTAAGTGTGCCTTGTGTGTTAAGTTCTTCATACTCTTCAAATGCCAACTCCATGTCCTCGTGAGTATAGTTTAATTCAATTTTCTCCTCAATATTAACTTCAAGTTTATAATTAATTACCTCTTTATCAATTGTAGTGCCTTGTATTAAGTCATCAATAATATTACGAACATGGTCAAATACAATTAATTCTTTAGGAACTCCCAGAAGTTTTGCAACAGATCTCTGTTGTAATGCTGAAAACTCTGTTTCAATCATGTGCATGATTTGATCAATACCTTTAATCGAAATATGATTTGTTTGAATATTCTGAGCAGTCGCAAGAGTTTTTAGGTTGTCAGCAATTTTTAATTGGATAGGGGCAAGAGAATTATTGTAATGCATAATCCAATTTGGATTTTTGTCTGCCCATTTTTTTAGAAAATCGTCAAAATCATCATCAACTTTTTTCTTGAATTTTTTCTCATCAAACGCGTCTGGACCATATGCGGCAATAATTGTTTTTGACGACAATATTAAACCTTCAGCTCCGTCATCTTTCCTTTCTCTTGTCGGTTGAAAACCATCAGAGCCATGTTGAATAAGATTAAGTTCCGAAATAAAATTTTCGAATTCAAAACCACGTTTTGATTTTATTAATTCTTTAATATTTGCTTTTAAAGCTTTATCCATTCAGTTTTTTTAATGCCATACAACTTATACATAGGTCTGACTTTTATCTGACTTATTTTTTCAAATGTATAAAAAATAGTTTATAAATCATTCATCCTTAGATATAGATTCCCAATAATTTTTCCGTTGCACTCCAAAATTTCGGGAATGACGTTTAGAGGTGGCTTCGTGCGTTGGAAAAGTCCCCCGGAGTTTTATAGCGTAGCCGAAGTAAGGAATTTAGGTAGCTTTTAGAACTTCTAATTCACCACAAAATCGGTAGTAGTAATTTTATTGCTTTTGTGCAAAGCCCTGTCGGCAATGTACATTTCGTAGCGGAAAGTATCTACATTAAAATCGTATAACAATTTTACTTCTGTCTCCCCCTCTAATGGGCGTTTGGCTTCATTTTCTATAAAAGGAATTCTTAAATGTAAATCTGTAGTATCGTATTTATTTTCTCCAACATTATAGGTAATAATTGGTGATTTTAATACCCAAACACCATTTTGCTTTTCATAATAATCAACAAACAAATTATACTGCTGATCACCTTCACTTTCATCTTGCTTTAAACCTAAATCACCATCTCCATCATAAAACTCAAACCTAACCAACGCAAAAGAACCATCTGTAGCTAACCCTCCATCCAAAAAAGTAATTTCGGGCGGTACAGGCGTAGGATCATCTTTTTCGCAGGCTACCGCAAAAAAAATTGACATTATTATACTTAATTTTACAACTCGGTTCATAAGTAAATTTTTTATTTTATTAAGTCGGTCTTATGTAACTCGCTATTAATAATACTGCAAATAATAAAATCATTTTATTATTGCTCGTTTCATAACATAAAATTACAAATAATTTCTATTGGAAAATCATCAACATATTTTTAACACTTCAGAATTAAATTTTGTTGATGAAGCATTAAATGCTTTTCATTATCAATACCTCAACAACCCAATTTATCATAATTTTTGCAACTTATTAAAAATCAATATTGAAGATGTAAAAAACATTGATAAAATTCCTTTTTTACCGGTTTCTTTTTTTAAAAGTCACGAAATAAAAACCAACCATTTTAAAGAAGAAATAATTTTTACCAGTAGCGGAACAACAGGAAATTCGACTAGTCGGCATTTTGTTAAAAACATTACACTTTATGAAAAATCGTTTACAACCTGTTTTGAATTGTTTTATGGCAAACCCGAAAATTATTGCATCTTAGCATTACTTCCCTCCTATTTAGAGCGAGATGGTTCTTCTTTAATTTACATGACCGAAAAACTAATTGAAAAAAGTAAACATCCTAAAAGTGGTTTTTACCTCCATAATATTGATGAACTTGCCGAACAACTTATTGAATTAGAAAAAAATCAACAACCAACCTTACTCATTGGCGTTTCTTTTGCTTTGCTCGACTTATTTGAAAAACACCAGTTTAAACTTAAGCATACCACTATAATGGAAACTGGTGGGATGAAAGGAAAGCGTAAAGAGCTTACCAGAGAAGAACTGCATCAGTTTATTAAAAAAGCTTCGGGAGTTAAACAGGTACACTCAGAATATGGGATGACAGAACTGCTTTCGCAAGCTTATGCCAAAAATGACGGACTTTATTCCACTCCACCTTGGATGAAAATAATTATTAAAGACATTAACGATCCTTTTCAAAGCTTAACCAACAATAAAACCGGAGCAATAAACATTATAGACCTTGCCAATATAAATTCGTGCTGTTTTATTGCTACACAAGATTTAGGTAAGATAAACAATCACGGTCAGTTTGAAGTGCTTGGCAGATTTGACAATAGCGATATACGAGGCTGCAATTTGCTAGTGCAATAAAAAAGTTTAAATTTATCGCATGATTGTACAAAAACATATTGTCATACTGTTTTTATTATTTGGCTCTTTATCGCTAAAAGCTGGTAATGCTGATACTACATTAATTAAACAACATCTTGTAAATATTACCAAAACGGAAAAATTCCGAAATCATAAAAATATCAATCAGCTCAATGAAATAGCCGATTACATTAAATCTTCATTTCAAACATATACAGATAGCGTTACTTTTCAAGAATTTGATGTAAATGGAAAAACATACAAAAATGTAATTGCTTCTTTTGGAACAGAGCACAAAAAAAGAGTAATTATTGGAGCTCATTATGATGTTTGCGGAAACCAAGAAGGAGCTGATGACAATGCAAGTGGAGTTGTAGGTTTGCTTGAATTAGCAAGAATGCTAAAAGGTGAACAATTAAACTATCGAATTGATTTGGTTGCTTACACGCTTGAAGAACCTCCTCACTTTAAAACTGAATATATGGGGAGTTATATTCATGCAAAATACTTAAAAGATAATAATATTGATATTTACGGAATGCTCTCAGTTGAAATGATTGGTTATTTTAGTGATGAGAAAAAATCACAGACATATCCAGTTGGATTATTGTCGCTTTTTTATGGAAATAAAGGAAATTACATTACCTTAGTAAGAAAATTTGGCTCTGGAAAGTTTGCCCGAAAATTTGTTAAACATTACAAAAAATCGAAAACAATTAATACCAAAAAATTTACAGGACCTAAATTTCTTCCCGGAATAGATTTCTCTGACCATTTAAATTATTGGAAATTTGGTTTTAGCGCATTAATGATAACTGATACATCTTTTTACCGAAACTTCAACTATCACGAGCCAACAGACACTATCGAAACATTAGATATAAAAAAAATGGCGAAAGTAATTGATGGAATTTATAATACCATAACAACCTTATAAATGGAACTGTATCTTACACTCGGAATAATAGCTATAGGCATCTTCTTGTTTGTTAAGGAATTTTTTTCCATAGACACCACTTCGCTATTAATTATGGCAATGTTTATTGTAAGCGGAGTACTTAGTCCCGAAGAAGGATTTTCGGGTTTTATTCATCCAGCAACAGTAACCTTAGGTTGTATGTTTGTTATTAGTGCTGCTATATTTAAATCAGGAATTATAGACGGGCTGAGTAATAAAATCATCAAACTTGCTAAAATCCACTATATTGTAGCGTTAATAGTTTTTACATTAGTAACAACTCTTTTTTCGGCTTTTATTAATGATACTGCTGTTGTTGCAATTATGATTCCTTTGGCTTTATTGGTATGTAAAGAAACTGGAATAAACCCTTCAAAATTATTAATTCCTATTTCCTTTGCTGCTTGTTTTGGTGGTGCGTGTACCCTTATTGGAACAGGCACAAACATACTTATAAGTAGTTACGCTCAAAAAAGCGGTTTGCCAAAATTTAATATGTTTGAACTTACTCCCATAGCACTAACTTTAGCTGCTATAGGATTTACTTACATGTTTCTTATTGCTCCATCTTTACTTCCTAAAAGAAATAAAAATAAAGATGCTACTTTAATTCAGCAAGCAGAAAAATACATGGCAGAAATTATATTAAATGAGCTTTGTCCTGATGTAAATAAAAAAATAAGCGAAACAAAATTAGTGGTAGATTACAAAATTCAACTACTAACTGTTATAAGAGGTTCTAACCGAATTAGAGATTGTTCTTCCGACTTTATTCTAGAAAAAAATGATGTGCTAAAAGTAGTCATTAGTCCTGAGAATTTAATTAAACTAAAAGATACTAAAGGTTATAATATTCAGGGAGATAAGTTAAGAGAAAATGAAGCTAACGAAATTGATATTAGTCCAACAGAATCTACTAAAGACATTCCTAACAACCAACGAAGAATTTACGAAGTACTTATTCCTGTTGGTTCTAGGTTGGCATCAAAATCATTAAAACAATTACGCTTTAGAGATGTTTACAGAAGTTCTGTATTGGCAATAAGGCAAAGAAATGAAATGAGAATGCAAAACCTAAGTGAATTAAAACTAAAAGAAGGAGACATGCTTTTGGTTTATTCAACCGAAAAAGATATTGCTCGACTAACAGCTCAACATGCCGTATTTATGCTTTCTAACTATGAAAAACAACAAGTAAATTATAAAAAAGCCATTCCTGCTCTATTAATTGCTATTGGAGTTATTGGTGCTGCATCACTTAATCTTACTTCAATTTTAATGAGTGCCATGATAGGTTGTTTGTTATTAATAACCACATCCATACTTAAACCACAAGAAGCCTATGAAGCCATAAATTGGAAAGTTATTTTTATGATAGCAGGTGTACTCTCTATGGGCAATGCCCTAGAAAGTTCAGGAGCTTCTACCTTAATTTCTAGTTTTGTATTTGATATAATGGGCGATTTAGACAAACGGGTTACACTAGGGCTGGTATTTTTAATCACTTTTCTTTCTACCAACATTATTTCTGGAAAAGCTACCGCTGCATTAATGACTCCAATAGTTATAAGCTTGGCAGCAGCACTTCAGATAAGCGAACGACCTTTATTAGTTGCTCTAATGCTAGCTTGTGCCTTAACTTTTATGACACCCATTGCTAACCCAACTAACACTATGGTATATGCCCCTGGAAAATATAAATTTAATGATTATCTAAAGGTAGGTACTCCCTTAAACATCATTATTTGGATTGCTGCAACATTTTTAATACCTTTATTCTTTCCATTTTAAATTTTAAAAAATCGTCTAACCGATAAAATTATATCTGTAAATGAAAAGACAATTTAAAAAACTGATTACGTTTACTAATGAATATCAAAATAAGGAAGACATTATTTTAAGAGATCATCTTGCCATGGAAAGAACCAAATTGGCAAATGAAAGAACTTTATTATCTTATTTAAGAACATCACTTTACTTACTTTTAGGTGGCACTGCGATACTAGGATTAAAAGATTTTCAAGATTTAAAATTTTTGGGATATATTGCTCTTTCATTAAGTGCTTTATTAATAATTATTGGTACTGTAAGGTTTCTTCAACTCCGAAAACACTTAAAAAGATTTTATATACCAATTAATGATGACTAACACTTCTCCATTTAATAAACACTACCTACTTTAACTCTCTTTTATAATTATTTTAACATCTTTTATACAATATATGTATATACATTAAATGTTTTTGTATATATTTGCATCAGATTTTGAAAGTATAAATAAAAAACATGAGAATAGAAGACGAAATTAAACAGAACAAATTCCACTCAGAATACCAAAAATTAGCTATCAATATATTATTTACCAATCAATGGTTAACTACCAACACTACTAAAATACTTAAACCTTTTGGCATTAGTCCACAACAATACAATGTGTTAAGAATTTTAAAAGGTCAATCACCAAATGCGATTTCAGTAAGTAATATCATGGATAGAATGATAGACAAAATGTCTAATACTAGCAGATTGGTAGAGAAACTAAGACAAAAAGAATTAATAGAACGAGTTACTTGCGAAAAAGATAGAAGACAAGTAGACGTAAAAATAACTAAAAAAGGATTGGACTTATTAGAAAAAGTTAAAACAGAAATGAACGCTTTTAAAACAATTAGCAATAATCTTACTGAAAAAGAAGCTAAAACTATTAATGAACTATTAGATAAAATGAGAGGGTAATTTTTAAAAAAATTTAATTAAATAAATGTATATACATTAAATGTTAAAACACATATATTATGCGAATACTAACTAAAGAACAACAAGCAAAAGGTTCCTTTGATGGAGGAGCAATTATAGAAAATAAACCTATCGGATTTCCTCAAGACAGAGGTGAACAAAAACCATTTTCCAACCTATTTTACTGGGCGAATGCATGGTCAGATAGAGGTGGTTTAATTGGTGAACATCCACACCAACTGTTTGAAATTATGTCATTTGTTATTGATGGAGAAATTCAGCATTACGATAATAAATACAACCGTTGGTTATCATTAAAAAAAGGAGATGTACAAATTATCCGCTCCGGAAATGGCATCCGACATGCAGAAAAAATAATGCCAGGAGGTAGAATGTTTCAAATTTGGTTCGATCCAAACGTGCATGTAACCTATAACAAAGAAGCCTCTTACAATGATTACAAAAGTGAAAACATGCATTATTTTGAAGAAAATGGCATTAAAGTTAAAAACTACATTGGCAAAGGTGGTCCGGTAGAAATGGATGCCGAAGCAGTAGTTATTAGTGAACTTACTCTTCCAAAAGGGAATCATATTATTGCTATTCCGGAAGGGAAAACAGCTACCTTTTACTTTATAAATGGGAAAGCTCAAGCAAATAACCAAGCCTTAAAAGAGCATGATTTTATTATTACTGAAGATGAAAAAACAATCACTTTTGATGTTGAAGAAGAAACACATTTATTTACTGTTGAAGTAGCGAAACAACTGAGTTACAAAACTTATTTGGAACTAAATAAATTTAATTAAATAGTATTAACCTTATAAACTAAAAAACATGAAAATGATACCTGAAATAACGAAAAGATTTAGTCCTACAACATTTACAGAGCAAACGCTAACAGAGGAACAACTTACCATACTTTTTACTGCTGCGGGAAGAGCTGCTTCCTCTTTTAATGAACAACCTTGGCGTTTCATTTATGCTTTAAAACAAGACAAAGAAGCTTTCAACAACATCTTAGATTGTTTAGTAGAAGGCAACCAAGAATGGGCAAAAAATGCAGCTGCTTTAGTAATTACTGTTTCTAAAAAAACCTTTACTAAAAATGAAAAACCGAATCCTCACAACCGACACGATTTAGGCTTAGCAGTAGGTAATCTTTCTGTTCAAGCTACGGCTATGGGATTGCACTTGCACCAAATGGGTGGTTTCTCTACCGAGAAAGCTATCAACAACCTAAATATACCTGAAGGTTTTGAACCTGTTACAGCCATTGCTATAGGCTATTATGATGGAGAATTTGTAGAAAAACCCAGAAAAGCAGTAGAAGAAATAATGTTTAAAAATGAATGGAAGTAGAACATTAAAACCTATCTGAAAGTTTAAACTTTCGGATAGGTTCACAAGCTAATTACTCCTTAATAAACTTAATAATCTTATTAGCTTTAGTGGTATTTATCTGTAAGAAGTAAATGCCTTTTGCCAAACTACTAATATTAATTTGTTGTTGGCTATTACTGTTAAATTTTGGATACAACACTTCTTTTCCTGCAAGATCAGTAATAAGCATACTCATATCATTATCTGTTGATAATCCGGCTACCGTTAGCATATTGGTTGCAGGGTTAGGATAAACGGTAATATTATTCATCTCCAACTCGTTTACCCCCACAAAAGCACTATCTATGATATTTATGTTATCTAAATAAACAGTATTTCCAAAACCTGCTGCATTTTCAAAAATAAAATCAACACTTGTTAATCCATTTAAACTACTCAAATCTATTACTTCATTTCTCCATTGAGAAGCTGTTGGCACAAAAAACAAAGGATAATTGGGGGCTGTAGCTAAATCATTACCTGTTTTTTTCCAAAGTAATTGCTTGGTAGCTCCGCAATCATTAGTATAATAAACAGACAAGGTGTCATATCTTGTTCCTCCAAAAAAAGCATATGCCACATCAAAAGATAGGGATGAAGCACTAACACCTGTAAAATCATATCGTGGAGAAACCAACCAGTCTAATTGCCCAGTATAATCATTACTTCTGTTATCAATAAACACACAAGAAGCACTAGTTCCATAAGCTCCCAACGTGTTATTATGTTCCCAAGTCTCAGCATTATCTGTATTAATCACACTCCAACCACTTGGTGAAGCAGTTCCATTTTCAAAACCTTCGCTAAGTGGCAAGCCAACTCCTACTGTAGGTGGTTGAACAACAACATAAGCATTTTTATACAAAGAATCTGTTCCATTTACGTTACTCACAACCAAAGAAACATCATACGCTCCATTAGTTGGATAACACACAGTTGGGTTTAAATCAGTAGAAGTACTAGGCGTTCCTCCCGGAAAATACCAGGTCCATTGCTGACCAAGGTTAATAGTTTGATTAGTAAACTGAGCACAAACTCCCGGACAAATAGCCGTATCCGGAGACATAAATTGTGCAACAGGAGGTGTATTTGCCTGAAATAAATTAGACTCCCAAATTCCTCTCCCATAAGTAGCCGCTCGTATTTTTCCTGTGGGATAAAATATCTCTAACTCATTTACCTGAACATTTGGTAAATTATCCATAAAAGATTCCCAATTGAGTAAATCATCATTTTTGTAATATACCCCCATGTCTGTTCCAACATAAATTCCATTATTAGTTCCATACTCATAAACCACACAATTTACAGGCATATTGGGTAAGTTCCCTGAAACATTTGTCCAAGAAGCACCACCATCGATAGATTTAAACACTTTATTTCCATTAGAAAAACCCGAAAAACTTACCCATAGTATGTTAGGATTTTGATTATGAACCGTTATATAACTAATATTAAGATTAGGCAACCCGTTATTAATTACTGTCCAACTACCACCTCCATTAGTAGTCTTTCTAATTTGAGTTAATGTAGCGATATAAATTACATCAGAATTAGAAGGAGCTACAGCCATAGAACGAATAGTTCCTGTTGCCGAAAAATTAGAAATTTGTAACCAGCTTGTTCCTCTGTTAGTAGTTTTAAATACATTTATATAACCTGCATAAAGCGTAGCAGGGTTATTAGGATCTATTATATAAGGAGTAACCCAAGCACCATTTTCACTGATACTTCCCGTAATTCCGGAAAAAGAAGCTCCTCCATTTGATGAACGATAAATATTTCCATTTTGGCTTGTAGAATAGATATAATTATTGTCAGAATAATCTACAATACATTCCATTCCATCACCACCGGTAACATGTGTCCAACTTCCCGATTTTAATAAGCTACACCCATTATCTTGAGCTCCACCAATAATAGTTCCTGCATTAGTAGCACTTGTTCCTAACCGATAAAACTGTGTTACTTCTAACCCTCCTGTTAAATCTATCCACGAACTTCCTGCATTGGTAGTTTTAAAAATTCCCCCATCGGAACCACAAAACAAGGTGTTTCCAAAATAATCTAAAGTATGAATATCGGCATGAACATAACCATAACTTCCTGTTGGCCAATTCCAACGTGTATTCGCTGTAAAACTACTCCCTCCGTTAGTTGACTTCCAAACATTAACACCCCCAGTAAACAATTCATTTTTATTTGTTGGTGATACAGCTAAAGCCAAATCGTACCATCCTTGTCCACCGGAATCTGTGCCGGATGTATTCCAACCCATAATATTAGGAGAGTTTGCTCTTAAAGTGAAAGTGCTCCCTCCATTTGTAGAGCGATAAAGTCCTAAAAAGCCATTATCACTTGAGTTAGTTGTTAAAGCATAAACATAATTGGTATCATTTGCAGTAACAGCAATAGACATTCTTCCTATTTGGCTAATAGATGGCAACCCGCTAGTTATCATAGTAAAATTAGTACCGTCAACCGATTTAAAAAAGTTGGTATTAGTACATGCAAATACCGTAGTTGGATTTAGTGGATTAAACTCCACATCTCTGAAAACACCACTTCTCACATTCGTCCAACTTGCACCTGAGTCATTAGTTTTCCATAAACCATTATTAGTAGCCACATACAAAACTGCAGGATTATTAGGGTTTATAATAATTTTATTCATCACTCTTGATTGAGAAGTTGACCAATTCAGTCCTGTTGGTTGCCATGTATTTCCTCCATCTAACGATTTAATAACTCCAATACTATAAGTATCACTTCCATCTCCATCTCCTGTCGCCAAATAAATTTCATTTGAATTTTGTGGATTAATTGCTATTCCAGAAACACCAAGTGTTGCCAGTGTATCCGTTAATGGCATCCATGAATTTCCTCCGTTTGTAGATTTCCAACACCCACCGGCAGGAGCTCCAACAAAAATAATATTTGAATTATTAGGATCTACAGCTACCACATTTATTCTTCCAATACCCGGATTCCAACCTATGGAATTCCAACTTTGCGGCCCTAATGGCGTCCAGTTAGATGATTTTGAACCCGATTTTGCTGTTGTTGCATTATATTTTTGATGAAATTTTAAATATTCGTTCCAAGCCATACTTGGATCAGGAAAATTACCATTTTCATCTACTCTAGATTCCATAAGATATTCCCAACGTTTAAACTGTTTCCATCCTTTACCTCTTTCGTATGATTTATTCTCCCAATACTTATTAAAGGCTTCTTGTATTTCATAAAAATTTGCTGTTTTGCTTTGCATCATTCGAACATATTCCTGCGAATATGCGTATGAAGCAAATAAAATTCCTATTATAGTGAGTGTAAGTTTGTGCATATTAAATGATTATTAAATTTTTATCTAAATCTTTCCAAAGATACTGAATTATCTAACTTTAAATTATATAAAAAAGCCATTTACTATATGAATCTTATTTACCTTTGAATGATATCAACTAATCTAAAAAACATGAAAAAACTAATATTAATTTGCAGCATTATTTTATTTAGCTTTAACAATAATGCCAAAGCACAAAACCCTATTGATGTTGGACAAATGCAGCTTAACGCTGGCTTTGGGCTATCTAATTATGGATTTCCTGTTTATGTTGGTTTAGATTATGGCATACACCCAGACATAACCATTGGCGGTGAAGTTTCTTTTAGAAGTTATCGTGAAAATTATTTTGGTACTAAATACGGACATAACGTTTTTGGATTTAGTGCAAATGGAAATTATCATTTTAATACAATTATGGGTATTCCTGATAATTTTGACTTTTATGCCGGAGCCAATGTTGGTTTTGTAATGTGGAATTCTCCTAGCGGTTATGTTGGTAGTAGAACTTCCGGATTAGGACTAGGTTTACAAGTAGGTGGAAGATACTATTTTAACGAAAAGTTTGGAATTAACCTTGAGTTTGGTGGTGGAAATTCTTTTAGTGGCGGAAAAATTGGTGTTTCTGTTAGGTTTTAATTAACTATTTAATTTCTTTACTTTTTCCATTACAGCATCGTTTAATTCTTGCTTGTAAGTTTGCATTTTTTGTTGGATGGATTTATCTCCTACTGACAAAATTTGTAATGCTAACAACCCTGCATTTTTAGCTCCATTTAAAGCTACAGTAGCTACAGGAACACCTTTCGGCATTTGTAAAATAGATAAAACAGAGTCCCAACCATCAATAGAGTTAGACGACTTAATAGGAACTCCAATAACCGGTAATGGTGTAATTGAAGCTACCATACCAGGCAAATGAGCTGCACCACCCGCCCCGGCAATTACTACTTCAATACCTCTTTGATGAGCATTTTCAGCAAATTCTACCATACGTTTGGGAGTTCTATGTGCAGAAACTATAGTTATCTCAAAAGGAACATTAAATGATTTGATAACATCTGCTGCTTGTTGCATAACAGGCAAATCAGAATCTGAACCCATTATAATACTAATTTTTGGTTGACTCATAGCTTTTTGGTTTTATAACGATTTTGCTTTTAATACTTTTTTTACTTGTGCTGCTTTTGTTCTTGCAACTTCTATATTTTCTCCCAAAATGGTTACATGTCCCATTTTTCGAAAAGGTTTAACATCTTTTTTACCATAAATATGCAAATTTACACCTTCCATACGCATACATTCATTTATTCCTTCATAAGTTATTTTTCCCATTGCATCTGCTTCTCCCAAAATATTTAGCATAATAGAAGGTTGTATTAATTTTGTACTTCCCAACGGAAAATCTAAAATAGCTCTTAAGTGTTGTTCAAATTGTGATGTGTAACAACTTTCAATAGTATGATGACCACTATTATGAGGTCGTGGAGCAACTTCATTTACAATTACTTCTCCTGTTTTAGTTAAAAATAATTCTACCGCTAAAATTCCCACCATATCGAGTGCTGCAATAATTTTTTTTGCTATTTGCTGAGCTTTCTCTTCCACTTCGTTACTAATTAACGAAGGACAAACTAATTGTTCTACCAAATTTGCTTCGGTACTAAACTCCATTTCTACTGTGGGGAAGCTTGTAATTTCATTTTTATTGTTTCTTGCAACAATAACCGCTAATTCTTTTTCAATATTTATAGCTTCTTCAATTACAGATGGTGTATCAAAAATCTTATCATTTTCAACCACCGATTTAATCACAACAACACCTCTTCCATCATATCCCTCTTTTCTAGATTTTTGTACAAAAGGATAAGTAATTTCATTGGCAGAAATGGCTTTTAACACCTCTTCTTTTGTTTGATAAAGCTTGAAAGCTGCTGTAGGAAAATTATTTTGAGCATAAAACTCTTTTTGCAATCCTTTATCCTGAATAATAGCCAATGCCTCAGCTGATGGATGAACAATTTTCCCTTCTTTGGTTAGTTGATTAAGAGCATCAATATTTACATGCTCAATTTCAAAAGTTACCAAATCTACTTCCTGAGCAAATTGATAAACATCATCATAATTCTTAAAACTCCCCTTAAAATATTTTGTACATAAGTTAGCTGCCGAACAGTTTTTATCAGGGTCCAACACATAAGTTGCAATATCCCACCTACTAGCTGCTTGTATCAACATTTTTCCTAACTGACCACCGCCAATAATTCCTAATTTAAATTCTGAACTAATTTTTTGAGACATTATAATTTGAATTTGGTCGCGAAGTTACCATTCTTTTTATTATTTCTTCCTTACTAAAAGGTAATGTGTAATTATTAGGGACTCTCCTTTCATGGAATAAACTTGCTCCAATAACCAACCATTTGACTTTAAATCGTTTAAAATCTCTACAACAGTATTCATTCCTTCAAAACCTTTTCGGATAACTTCTGCTCCTTGATTTTTTCCCGTAAATATGGAAATTCTGGTTAAACTTGTTTCACTCCCTTCAATAGTTCTAAATTCATCTTCATTATTTAAACGCAACTCTAAAATCGCATAATCTCCCTTTTTAGTAATGGTATTTATCTTTTTTGACGCACTTTGTGTTTGTTGTGCTACTATTGTGCTTGTAAGTCCTAAAATAAGCACCAACAATACTACTAATCCTGATTTTTTCATTTTTACTCTTGTTCTTTAATTTTTTCAATAGGAAAACTAATAGTTGTTTCCCATTTTTGTGGATTGGTTTCTTTTGCCGGATCTGTTACGTACATTTCCCAGGGAGCACCAATAACTATTACTTTATTTTTTCTCATCCATTCATTAATACCAAAATACGTTTCGGGCAATCTGTCATAAGCTCCATAATGTGTTGCTGTTACATAAGTTCCCACATCAATGTTATTTAGTTTAATCTTATCTTCAAAAACAACTGTTTCTTTAGTAATAGGAATTCCTATTTCAATATCAACAATAGTATCCGACCAAGAATGGTAAATAGTAATAGGCGACATTGTTTTTTCTAAATTAGCAGAATCAATGTAATTATTAATTTTCTCATAAGATTTCCCGTGAATGTTATTCATATCTTTTTGAGCTACGGTATCTCTGATAGATAAAAACCAGATAGGTTTATCAATAGTTTTGATTTGCACATTTACCTTGTGAATTTTAGGTAATTCTTCAATTTCAGTTTTTATTCTTATTAATTCAGCATCTATTAATTCAATCCAATTATCACGAGAAAATAAACCAAAGAATTTAATTATCGGATTAAAACCATAATCAAGTTGTAAGTTAAAGGTAACCTCCACTCCATTTTCAACATCATTTACATCATATTCAAAATTGGTTTCAAAATCAGAAAAATTAAAAAGTGATTTTATTTGGCTTTGTTCTTCCAAATAATTTTTTGTAGCATGAATATCTGCACTAATAAAAACATTTTTAGCTACTTCAGATTTTGACGGCAAAAACAAAGAAACTATTACTATTAGTAAGCTGAAGATAATGATTACCGTAATTACTCTCTTAAGAAATGCCATAATAATTTTAAAAAATTTAAAATTTCATTTAAAATTTCGTTAAAGATATAAAACATTTAAGAAAATGCCTGATATAAAACACCTAAATTTTATAAGTGTAAAAAATGATTTTATTATTGATTTTTAATGAATTAAACAAAAATGAAAAAATAAAATAAAATAATATTTGCAAGTGTAGTAAAAAGTGATACATTTGCACTCCCAAAATTTGGGAAATGTACTTTGGCCCGTTCGTCTAGGGGTTAGGACGCCAGGTTTTCATCCTGGAAACAGGGGTTCGATTCCCCTACGGGCTGCAAAGAACCGCTTGAATTCAACAAAGTCAAGCGGTTCTCTTATTTTACAAGGTCTCCAAGATTCAAATAACCCCTACAGGAAGCAAATAATTGCCAAAATGTTTCAGTAATGTTTCAGTAAATCGCAATGTTTCAGTCGCCCTATTTTTAACCGAAAATTCCAAAATAATTAATGGCTAGAATTACAGTATTGGAGTTCTATTAATTAATTTTAGTGTATTTTAAATAAAACTTAAACACTGTTTCAGACAAATAGTAATTCATCTTTCTTTTAATCTTTCCACAAGTTGATCATAGAATTTCTTCAACCCTTCCTCCCTAAGATAAATTTCTCCCCTAAGTTTCTCAACTCTATTCTTTGCTACATCAATTTCATCAGGTGTAGAATTATGCCCATTTAGACGACAACACTCCCTATATTTTTCATGAAGCTCATTTTTCATTATTTGCAGACTACTTTCTAGAGCATCCCTTATCTCTACTTGCTCCTTATAATCATCATCAGTATATCTTTTAGCCGCACTGATCTCTAATAATTGTTTAATCATTTTGTTAAATTCTTCTTCTTCTATAACCATCTGTTTTTGTTATACAATTTATACTATTCTTCAAATAAAAAGTTTATAATTTCTTTTAATGAATCACTTGTTTCGTCATTAATTTCTTGAAAATGATCTCGAGGCAACAGTCGAATTAATTCTTTGAGATGATTTAATTTTTCATCGTCTCCAGAACTTCTGTAGGCAATTACAGCTGTAAATAAAATATTTGAAAAATCTCGAGATAATTGACTTCCTATTTGTAAAGATGGATAATTTGTGCCAACGGAATTGTTGTTTATATCTAATAGCCAATTAAAATAAGGTATTCCCAAATTACGATAAAGAATGTTTTTTTGCTCAAGGTGAATGGTTAACCTAAGCACTTGCTTAACTTTTTTAAATTCTTCAGAATCCTTATCCCATATACTATTTACATCAATAACAGCAACAGGATTTCCTAAGTCAACGAAGTATTCAATCCCATCTCCAGAGTCTTTTGGCCAATTCTTTATTTTAATCTGGGTCGGAGAGCTAACCTTGTTATCTGATGTGTCCAACCTACAACTTAAGTTAATTTTAGAACAATTAGGTCTATCATGATAAAGAAACCAAAGCGTTGAAGACGAGTAAATTCTTAAGCTATTTTTTTCTTTGTCAATCAAACCAATAAAAAGAGGCAGTTGCTGTTTAAATAACCATTCTTTCTCATAATCCTTCCATTTCTTTTCCTTATTAAGACCACCATAACTTATTTCGAACGATTTGGAACTTTTTTTTGGTATTGATTTTATCTGAATCATATAAGGATGATTAAATGTTAAGTTCCCTGATTCTTGATCAGCAATAGAACAATAGAAATCGTTCCCTTCATCTTCTTGTCTAGGCACAGGTATAACAACACCTAAAGAAGAAAGTAGGTATTGTGCCAAGTATTCACTTTGCGTTCCACCACGTAAATTATTGTTTAAAGTTCCAGGCATAATGATTTTGTATTATTAGTTTACAATTCTTTCAACTCGAAATATTCTTTCAAATACCGAACAAACTGATCAAAATTCATAGCATCTTTCCAAACTCCCTTTCGAATATTTACAGTTCCTATTTTACTATCTAACTCTACTCGTACATCACCATCTGAATCTAAATTACTAAGTCCTCTTTTCCAATTAATAAGCTTATCTCCAATATGGTCACCAATAGATGGAACAAATCTTGAGCAATCAATAAATTGCTGTTTTGTTGTGAGTTGACCTGAAGGGCGACTAATTACACATAAGGCATAATGATCTTTGTCTTTAACAGCAGCATCTCCTTGGATGATTGACATTTTAACTGTCTCTTTACCTTCAACAGCACTTTTTATTTCAATAGAGAACTCTTTATCCCCTATTCGAACAACAAAGTCCCTACCTACATCTGGATTCTCTGGATCTAAAAACTTAGAATCTGCCTCCCCTATGGCTTCTAAAAAAGCTTCTTCAGCAGCACCACCAACCTTTTGTCTCCATCTAACTAAATCTGCATGCTCTATCATTTCTTTAGCTTTCTCCAATAACTGATTAGAGCTACCAAGCAGAGCTACCGCATCATCTAGTTTCTTCATTTCAGATGCTGACAGTTTAAGTTCTGCAAATTTTTCAAGCTCTTCAACTGATTTATTTATTTTTAATAATCTACTAAATTTATCACCTCCAAAGGCTTTAATATAAAGAATGGGTTGCTTCTTGTTAAATATTGGGAAGTAATCATCAGCCTCTTTTAAGTTTTTATCTGTCCAGTCTTTAAGTTTCAAGAAAAGGTCATGGTATTTCTGCCCTTCTTTTACCAAATCCTCTGAGTTTCTATCATTAAAAAGCTCATCTATTGTCCTAGACAGTTTTTGTTGTGGAGTTGTTCTAAGGTTTTGATTTGTAATTCCTATATTAATTAAAAAAGATTGAGGATCACCTCCATTGGTATACATCTTGTACAAAGATTTAACCTTAGGATCAAAAAGGTATTCCTCTCTATAAATATCTTCTGTATACATTCTAAAATAATCATCCTGAGTTGGAATAATTCTATAAGTTAAGGCCGCTGCTTTATTCTCTTCATTCCTAAAAACGAAATCATACAACCCATTTAACCACTCCAAAGTACTTTCCTTGTATCCTTGGAAGAATTTATCTGAAAACTCTTCCAATGTTTCAGATGTCTGGATTAAGTAACAAACATACTTTAGGGCACACTTTTCAGCAGGATCCCATTGATAATCTTCATTTAAAGTTATAATAACTTTTTCTCCTGCCTGATCTGGTAATAATTCTTGTAAAAGTTGATACCACTGTTCTCTTTTCACAGCTTTAGTTGTCTTAAATGTTCCGCATAGATTAATTACTGCTTGAATCTGTTCTTCGGTAGCATCTTCAACTCGTAAAGCTCCAATATTTGTATTAAGTGATATTAAAAACTCCTTTTCACCAAAGGGCTCTATATACTTTGCTTTAAACTCAATCGGTAATAATTCTTTTTGAAGACGTCTCCCCATTCCGTCAGAAATAGACTTAAATCGATTGTCCAAACCTATATCATGAAACACATCATTTTGAAGGGCTAGTTCGCCATCTTGACTTGGATAAATAGAAAAATCATGTCCGAAGCGTTCATTCCCGGATACTTCCAAAAAAGTAATAAGATCTTGTAACCACAAGATAGATTCTTCATTAGAAAGATTAAAATTATCCAGATTTTCCTTTTCTGCTACATCCTTTACTAATTGTTCAATACTAACTGTAATTCCTGTTGGCCAGTTATCGGTTTCTTGTTCTATTATCCGTATCCAATCTTTATAGCTATTTTCATCAGGACAATTATCAGGATACCATTTTGACAATAGTTTATACATCTGTTGAGCATACTCTGATTCACAATAAGCGAACTTAGCTTCAGCAATAGAAATCATTTTTCCTGAAACTGTCTTAACCAAACTATGTGATAGAACTACTTCTCGGATAGGTTTTTGAATATGATTATGGTACCAATTAATATCATAGTAAGCATCAATATTAGGAGGAAATCCACTTTCAGCTAAAAGATGCAGGTTATTGACTTTCCCCTTTACCAATTGATCAACAAAATGAGGGAAAACTGCGACAAATTCATTTAATGAATTTCGGTTTATGGTAGCGTGTTTATCGTCTTTTTCATCTGTATCTAATGCGATTTTTGTTCGGACACCATCTCTAGGCTCAGTTGGTTGGAAACTTTCATGTTGAAGAATTACAGGAATGAAAAATTCTTCTGTCCCAATTAGAGGTAAATCCTTAAATAGTCTTGTATTCTTCTCTAATGAAAGTAAATTATATTGATTGTCGATGTACGTTACAGGCACCGCTATGGTTAATTTTAGATTCGAATAGAACAAAAGTCCAATATTATTATCAGGTTGTCCTACATCCTTAATTTGAATAAAAGATATATCAGAAACAACATCTTTTTTTATTTCAGTGACGAAAACATGCTTAATTTCTGGACTCTCTATGTTAATTGACTTTAGCTTTGGGTTCACCAGCATTGCGAAAGGTAAATTCAACTTTAATTGATTCAGCCCACCTAAAGCTATTTGATAACCATTATTACCTAAACAATAACTAAAACTATTTGTCGAATTTGAAGTATTATTCTCAGCATCAATTGAATCAATATCTCGGACTTTTTGAATACCATCAGATATTGATTTTTTCATCTCATCAAGACCTACTGGCGTTCGATCTAATCTGAATTCAAAGCGCCTTTTCCCAAATAAATTTTCATGAACACCTTCGATTGTAACAACTTTATTCAGAAGATGACTTGTAACGAATCCTGTTCCAAATTTTCCAGTATTGCCTTTACCTCCATTTATCGGTTTTGTTGAAGTCTTTCGTATCATAGCTAAGAGATGTGCAGATTTGAATGGTTTACCATTGTGCTCAAACTTAAACTCATCTTGGGTAAGTTTTAACTTAATATCTACGCCCTCACCAGCTTCATCTCTCGCATTTTGAAGTAATTCCCAAATCCAACGATACTGATGAATGCCTTCGAGCATATTAATCCGTTCAACTTCATTGATTATTGATCGTACATCAGATTCATCTCTTTGTTCAGCAAGAATACGATCTACATCACTTCTTTGATAATTAGTTTCCATTTATATAATTATATTGTTTTCCAAATTTAACAATACCTTTGTAATTAAAAGTTATTTATCACTTACGATTTATGAGCATCATTAAGGCTATTAAAAACAAGTATTCCATTGCTCTTCCACTACAAACATGGGAAAACACTTTATTTGGAAAAGTTTCTGAATTATTATCACCTGATGGTTTACATTTTTCCATCATTACTCCAAAGAAACTTCCTGAAGAAGGGGGTGTTTATCTAATTACCGATTGTCGAAATGATAAAAATGAAATTCCTTATTATATTGGAAGGACAAAAAATATACGAAGACGAATTTATACAAATCATCTGATGGGATCACCTTCAAATGCTCGATTAAAAAAATATCTAATAAACGATTCTGCTCATGAATGGATTAAAGACAAGGATAGTGCTAAACAATTCATACGAGAAAATTGCAGAGTTAGGTGGATTTTAGAAGACGATTTCAAAATGCGAGGATATTTTGAAGGATATTTAACAGGGCTTCTAAAACCTCAATTTGGAATATATGAAGAACATTAATTAATAATAGAAACACCCTATTTCACAGATATATAAAACAAAAACTGTGATGCCAAAACCAAAAAGATTACACCGATCCAACACCTATCCATATAATATTTCGGAAGAAATAGAACAAAAGAACTCAAAAGGAAAAGATATAGTTATTACCATGAATTCCGAAAGATATGTGTTAACAATCTACCCATCTGGGATGTGTGAAATGGAATATCCTAAACGCACATCAGAATTTTACATAGACAACCTATTTATAGAGAACCCAGAGCTTCCTTTAATCAAAGAAGGAAGGTTAGTGCAGCATTTAGCTGAGCAAGTGAAGAAGAAACTTGGATTGAACCTTCCAAAAACTCCATACTTTCCAGGCCTGAAGTTAACACCAAAGGATTAAATAACCTCAGTTAATATTGACAAATGTTACGTTGTATAATTATGTCGATTGTTTTCTCCTACTCAATTTATAACCATTCATCAGGAATTGCTCCATAGGGGTCTATTTTAACAGTTGGAGGTTTTACACCTAACCTTTTAAAGCAATCTATGAAGGTTTTCTTAGCAAGAATAGATTTGGACTCTGGTATTAAGACCGAGTCATGAATCGTAAGAAATAATCCTATATCCTGTTTTATTAAAGCTGGAACTATTAAGCCAGTCATTAACCTTGATTCCAATCTTTGACACATGCAACTTATCAATTTGTGATAACATTTCTTTCCAGAAAACCTTCCTTTCTTATCTGAAAACAATTCCTTCATCAATGGAAACTCATTTTCATCAGTCGTTTTCATAGTAGATACTGCTTCGGCAACATCAGCAAACAAAGTTTTAAATGTTTCTCGGGCTAGTTTATATTTCTTCTTTTGATAATGTTCTGAATCAAATAATATGCGTTTTATAAATTCATCTTTTGCATCATCTCGATCTTGTAAGGTATGCCTGTTCTCTAACCAAAATTCATATATCCCACCTTTTGCACACAAATCTAAATACTGAATGGCTTTTGATAGTTTGAGCTGACTTGTCTTATCTATAATTGTAGAAAATTCCGGCAGAATTTGCCTTACAATTTCAGGATAATTTACAATCAATGCTACTAAATAGGGTTGACAGTTTGAAATATCTACTGAACATAATGGCTCATTTACATTCTTAATTCTCATAAAGTATCGGTACTCCCGTGGCAGACGAGAGAATACGCTATGGAATCGCTCTCCAAAGGCACACACGATTGGTTTTGGGATACTATTATCATTAATCAAGTGTGCAGTCATCTCAGCATCAATAATCCCTCTTATTGACTTTCTTTTCAAGGTTAATTGACCTAATCCAATTTTTGTAATGAACTTACTCAACCCAGCGGTATCAAAGTAGAAACTAGAAAGCATCTTATTCATTTTCTTATGAATGGTACAAAAAGGAATAATCGCACGGAATTCATCCGAATACTGCTCATCTTCAAATTTATCTTGATCGTTACTTATTGCTTTTAAGGTCTTGTAATCGGTTATTCTTGCATGCTTGAACCTTCTTCTATTTTTAGGTTTTAGTAGTCTTGAGTTGATTCTATAAGGCGTACACCGTTCTCCACTCACATAACTTTTAGTGCCATTATAGTTTCTTTTAATTTCTATAATTCTATTATCCTCCAGAAATTTATCATATTTGGCGTAATCTTTTGTGAGTAGCCCTTTTAGTCTTTCTGCTGATAGGTTGACCCAACCCTCTTTGTGATAATAGCTATCTCGTTTCTTGTCATTCAATTCATCAAATATCCATAGGGAATATATTTGATGGAGAAGTACTTTAATTCTATCAGGACACAGCTTCGTCCCTTCAACTAAACTATCAATGTTTCCTACCTGAACAGGCAGTACAACTGTCAAAGGAACTACTTTATATTTTGGTGTATATTTACTAGGCATAGGAAAAAAGGTGCGACATCATACTTTAATATTATCCCTTTCTCAAAATCTTGATTTTTTAAGAATCTTAAGATATTTAAAAGGAAATCCATTAGGGATATTATAACAGATTCCTTATTAAATATTCTATTGAATTGATTCTATATGTTTCACATCAATCATCTAATGTTCACAAGGAGAGAACATCCATTATTTTAATATATTTGGATTAGTACTGACCCATCAACTAACTTTCTAATAGTCATTGTAGGGTTTAATGATCCGTTTAATTCTTGTACATCGGAACTTATTGGACCATCTTCACTCACCAAATGATTATCAGAAAATTCATCTAAGTCACCACTTTTTTCAATCTCATTAACATATTTGTATTTAACATCAGAGGTATCCACTCCTTTAAATTTATAATACGCCCTCAGTGCATCGACCATAACTTTCCCATGAATAATCTTTTTAAAGTTGTTGGGAGTTATAACCTCATCCATAAAACGGTTCTTAAACTCTTTCAGATCCGTTTCAGAAAAAGAAAAGAACTCGCCTTCGCCAACTTTAGTGTACTTACAGATTAAACTTATACCGTATCTAAAAGTTCTTAAATACCTACACTTCTGTTGATGTGTCTTATCTTGTTTAGCCATGATGAAAGAAGTAAATTCTTTATCTCCTTCGGCTTTAACTAATTTATTAAATAGCTTTCCTATTGATTCAGATTTCTTGTTAACTGGATACTTAACATTCACATAAGCTCTCTTTCGTCTAATTGGTTCGGGATTAATTCCTAAAAATTCCAAGTAGTTTCGGTAAGCATATTTAATGGATCGCTTATGATTGTTGTTACTGTTTATGTTTAACATTTGCTCCTTCAATAGCTCGTAAGAAACTAAATGATCCTCATTTGAGAGAGCATAGAAGTCCTCTTCCTCCATATCTAATATCTCCAAAATCCTTTCAACAAATGATAATATTACTTGAACCGTTGCTTCTGTGTCACCTTTCCTAGAAGGATTATTTACAAATATTTCATATAAAAACTCTATAAATTGTTTCTTTTTTTCCATTTCTTTTAGATTTAAACAGGAGCCTGAAATGACTCCTGTATGATTAATAATTTTGTTTGTATTAAGCCGCGATACGTAAACCTTCATTAGTTTCATTCGCTTCAATATTGACAGTTAGACTGAAGTGTTTTAACACCTCTTGTGTGAGTATATTTTCCTTTATATGCTCACCTATGGCTTTGGTTATATTGGGTGGTACAGCATTGCCTATACGCGCCCATTGTTGGTTAGGAGAACCGATGAATTGGAACGATTCAGGAAAGGACGATAACACCTTCAATTCAGGTGTGGTTGGACGTCTTCTCATGCCAGCTTTTTCATATACCCAAGCCGACATTGTTTTGGTTATGGTACACATTGGTTCTGTTGATGGGATAAACCTATCCTCAAACTGACCTGGTGAATAACCAACAATATCAGGAAAATGTGCTTTAACTGACATTGTAGAAATATCTGTTACTCTTGGCTTAGGAAATAGGTCTCCTATATTGAACAGTTTTTGAATGTCGTTACGTACTCCTATTACGATAACTCGCCTTCTTTTCTGTGGCACACCATACTCCTCTGCTTTTACCACCTTGAATTCTACACGATAGTTCAACTTATTGAACGCATCAGTAATAAGATTCCATACTGGTATCATTTTACCTCTTCTCATCCCTAAAACGTTTTCTATACAGAATACTTTGGGTTGTACTTCGTTTATTAAGTCAATGGTCTTGAAGTAGAGTTTGTTTTTCTCGTTATTTACATCCCTACGTGTATCGGAAGCAGAGAATCCCTGGCAAGGCGGTGAGGCATCAAATACATCCAATTCTCCACGTTTCTTGTTGATCAGCTTCAACAGTTGCTTTCCGGTTAACTTTTCAATGTCGATGTTCTTAAGTTGGACATTTGGAAAGTTGAGAGCGAACACTTTCCTAGCGTGAGACTCCCATTCTATTGCAAGGAGTTCTAGGAACCCTGCCATCTCATAGCCGAGACTGGATCCTCCACATCCAGCGAATAGTGATATTAGTGTGATGGCAATTTCCTTACTTATAGTAATTACCTTTTCTAGTTTTTTACGGTCGTATTTTTCTATTTTTTCCATAGCTATATCGTTTTTAAAATTTATGTTTACAATTAGGGCAACAATGGTTGTAGATTTTCTCTACTTTCTCACCATTTGGTGAATCTTCAGAATCATCAACGTCATCATTGCTTTTCTCTACATACTTACCTGTCACTCTTGAATACGCTTCGTGCAAAGACATTTCTCCTGTACTTATTAAATTCAGATAATAGGTATGTTCTTTACTTTCCCCTATTTTCTCAATCTTATGTACAGTTCCTTCTGCAACATTACAATGGAGAGCTAACTTTGCTCGTGTACTGAGCTTGTCAAATTCTGACTGATCTGCTTTGAGATCAGTTCGCTCTCCTTGCTTCTTTTTCCAGTAAGCTTTGAGTGTTCTAATCTCATTCCACCTTTCCAGCATAGATTTATCTCTGTGGCGGTTGAATGAGATGATGTAGAACACATCGTCTTCACTTTTGGCCTTACCATACAGTTGGGCAGGAATCTCTTTCCACCCCAATAGTTGATAGACCTTGTAACGTTGAACACCATGCATAATCACATTCTGTTCGTTAATTACGATAGGCTCCAATAGCCCTTTGGTTTGAATGATAGAGTCCTTTAATAGCTCTATTTGACTGTTATTCACTTCATAAATTTTGGCATACGAAGGGTGTATGCTAAGGTCTGAGACCTTTACTTTCATTGTTTTTAACATGATTAATTGATTTTGAGTTAAACTGATTTTGTTAATTGTTTAACCCAAGCGCTTGGGAATATAGAACGGTGTGCACTCCGTTAATTTCTATATTGTATTATTTTGTTACTGCTATTCTATACTTGATGTAAGCATTGAAAGCGGAAAGAATATTTGATTGTATTTTAACTTCTCTGTTTTTGAAAGAAGTTGATTCTTGTAATCTTTTTAGGAATGCTTTTAATAAACCTGGTTGAGAGTGTTTAATAAAATCCAGTGGTTTAATTCCTAAATCTTTAATGGCGTGAGCCATATCTTTAATATAATTGGGAATACTACATTTTTTGAACTTTATTACCTTGTTCCTCTTAGTGTAGTAATGTTTAGTTCCTAACCATTTGATGAATCCTTTTAATAATTCCTGTCTCTTATACACATCTGACGCTGCCGAGAGCGATCTAGTGTAGATCTCGGTG
>OJGU01000087.1_pt1 | contig 62925 bp, 52 predicted proteins | sample 1594741 | NCBI WGS metagenome assembly OJGU01 (sample SAMN05416841, study PRJEB24817) | seawater metagenome | isolation source: Sea water | place: Canada:Atlantic | collected 2013-07 | reverse complement strand
AGTTTATCCCGGAGAACTCTATTTGTGGATGCCGCTAGTTTAAGGGAGGCTTACAGTACCATTAACAAACCAACCCATGGTTCCAGATCAATCAATCCCAAGAAAGGAAGTGATAATTGAGGAGCGCTATTTGTCTCCTTCTAACGACTCTGAAGTATTGTTAGGTGAAGTTAAAGCAACAATCTATGAAGGCAATAAGGTGAAAATTAGTGGCTCAACTGACCTTTACGTTGATCAGCCCTTAGTTGCATATCATCTAACAGTGGATGTCGAGAAGAACATGTATACGACGACTAAGTATACGGAAGCTGAAACGCGTGAGTGGGAGCTTCGCCAAGCAGATAAAGAGATCCGAAACTCCGCGTTGCGCCGAACAATTTCTCGAAATGAGCCTCAAGAGCCTACGTCAAGAGCAGCTGGTGATTTGACTACTACACCTTCTCCTTTTTATAGATTTAATTTTGAGTTGCTTAGTGAAGATATCATTAACATAGATTTAGCGAAAACTACTGGCAGTGTATATTGGCGTGACAACTACACTGCACCTATTAAAACAGTGGCAGTACTATTTACGCCGTTTGCCTTGTGGGCAGTTACTGAACCGTGGCCTGTCATCTTGGACACTCACTGGTTCATTGATAGTGCTTCAAGTTATATGTCATCTCCACTGAATGTTGCGACGCTGTCTAATTATCTCTGGCTAAGAGCCAAATACTATAATGACGACTTTTGGTTTAACGACTATAGAACCCATGTTGAGCACTATGTTAGTCTGACGAACTATTCGATTTTAGCAGACGGTAAAGTAGGTAACGCAAATTGGGATTTCGACGAGGATGGAGAGAACTCTGCACTCGTATATCATAGCCATGTCTTTTCGTTATCAGGAGCCACTTGCTATTATGCCCCTTGCTACCCGGGAACAGGATTCGATTAAAAGACCCGATGAGCTAGAAAGAATACAGAAATATGCATACCCAAGCGCTTGATTGCTTGGGCATGCAATCCTTTAGCATCTATGAGTATTCAACATTTTATAATGCTAAGCGCAGGCGTCAAAACGTTCAAAGAATTTTTATTTTTAATCATAATTCCAGCCATTTTAGTAACTACATGTTCTATAAATAAAGCTATTTCGGTTAATACTCATATGCAAACTATCTTATTTTTAATATTTTACAGCCTTACGATTACTAGCGTACCCTTGCTCGTTTATTCCGTACGAACCAAAAAATTTGGATGGGCATATGTTTCCATCGGAATGTCTTCTCCAATTTGTTTGTTCATTGGCGGATATCCCGGTCTGTTTTATATTCCTATCTTATTCCCTATAGGACTTTTACTAGGTGTGGCATGCATCAAAAAACAGCGTTCTGGTTTTGCGCTTCTATTCTTCATTCCCTATTTGATGTTATGGGTCGGAGCCATTGTCGTGGCCCTGATTAACTTACAGCGTTAATCAGGATTGCTTAGAATAACGGCCTTCGTAGTGGAGGTAAGGATACCTAATTCTAAGTTCTACTCTCTCTCTTAAAAAAACTCACATAGTAGCCGCACTTATTAGTTAGAACTTCAGTTCTAGTACTTCAAATCACTTAAAATCTATAAAATTGAACAGTTCTAGCCGCATCAAAGTTATAATGCAGCTCCGCCATTTGTCCATACTTCACTCGTTCCAGAGCAGACGTATAAGAGTCTAATTTGAATCGACAGATAAGCGAGCACCGGGTCAAGAAGAAAAAGGAAAATCGTTACGATTTGGCGCTAATTCTATATGTTATCTTTAGTCTCTAGAAGGACCTATTGATAAACAATAGTTTTAACTATGTCTCCATGTATATCGTTTTCTGATAGTGGCTTTAACTTACAAGCGCCATTCTTTTTTTAGGGTGCACCGCCCACAAGATCATCAGTGTCATCTAGAAAAATGTTTATCATTGGTGCTACCGATTTTTCTAGGCACCTTTCAGTTCAAATCACTCAGTTATAAGATCAAAAAGGGATCCTATTACTTGCCCCTTAGACTTAACCCCACGAGCCAAATGAAAGGCTTTGAATCCAAACTGAGTTGGACCTTCAAAGTCAGCAACTAAGTTGTCTCCCACGAATACAGTTTTTTCTTTAGGGACACCGCTTTCACGCACTAACCATGCGTATATCTCGGCATCAGGCTTGATACAGCCTACTTGATAGCTCAAGCATCTGATGAGATCAAATTGGGAGAGTAGCCTATTGACCACGGCCCCATAGGGTTGAGCTAGATTGGAGCAAACCGCCAGGCGCACACCTGCCCTGGCTAGGCTATTCAAAACAGCCTCTACATCGTCGAACAACGTAAGGCTATTTAGCTCCTCAGCGACATCGGCATGGAACTGCGCAAGTAACTCAGGTGGTGGCGATATACCGAGCTGTTTGAAAACGGCTACAGGAGGCATGTCGATTGTCATCAACTGGCGGGCGTCATCAGATCGGGGTCGTCGGCCATTCTCTTTGGCCCAGGTGAGGATTTTGCGATACGGGTGTGTTTTTGCCCTAAAGCGAATAAGGGTTCCAAATAAATCGAATACGACGAGTTTTGGTTTAGAAATCATTCTTAACTCACTTTCTTATGGGTGCAAAGTGGTATTGAGGTGCCGAAACTGGCTGAGGTGAATGTAGTCTTCTCCTTAAGCTGAGGAGCGAAATATATCGAGAAGCTCAGTTTCTAAATATCGATATAAGTGAGCGTTCACACCTTAACTACTTGGCCTTCAAAAAACAATGAGCATATGTTTGTATGCTCCTATTTTTTCGCAATCCTTAGTTAGCTTCGGTCACTCTCTCTCACTAACAATATTTGAACTTTTAGTCTTTGCCCTTTTTTTACAAGCAAAATGTTCTTTTATCTAGTGATAGGCAAGGGCAGAAAATTTTTCACGAGAAATACGAATGCAAGGTTAAGTCCGTATTTTGCTAATGGATTCATGTTTTAATTGGGATAAGCGAGATTGTTTTGACTAGAAAATATGTTGGACTGATTGCAGTCCATGGAGACAAAGTAGAATCCCGATATGGATAGAGAGCAGAGAGCAGAGAGGAACTCACGTCTCCGAAGAATGAAGTCGCAAGATCCTAATGCTTTAAAGCAGTCGTCGTATATTGGAAATGGTGGGCCTTCGCAGACTTGAACTGCGGACCTGCCGATTCTGGTACCCACCGCTTTAGCGATGGCCTGGACTATATCATCACCCTCGGTAGTATAGCCGGTGGGGTGCTGGACGCTACTGATGTATTACATGACAAGATCGTGTCACGCCACCTAGTCTCTGCACCTTCCTATCACGCTTGATAGGCTTGGCTCAGGATTGCCACCGCCATAACGCGCTGAGGTTTCCCTGAATTCATCCAGTTTTCCATATGACATTACTGTCATAGGTCACAATATCTTATGAGTCGGACGCTCTAACCAACTGAGCTAAAGGCCCATTTCCAAAGGGCCGGGTAAGTAACTACCCTAGGTCCAAGTTTAAGTGTTGGACTTATACACTTGTTGCACTTTTGAATGTTGTATTTAAACAAACATCTCCATTCTTTTTTAGCCCTTATTCTTCAAGGGCTTCCGCGCATATGTAGTGGTTTATAAATATAACATGCAATATAGCCCTACATAAGAACCTGGGACAAACGGATTATGAGTCCGCTACTCTAACCAACTGAGTTATAGGCCCTGCAGCTGCCCCATAGGGGTCGCGTATTATAAAGCGATGACGCCTAATGCGCTAGCGCCATGCGAATTCTTACGCTTCTTATTGTTTTGTATGCTTAAATTCTCTGCTAGATCCCGAAAATACCTTCCAAAATTCACTTAAAGCGCCCTTTTGCATCTAAATGTCTTTATTTGCGCAATTGTCTTCCACTATCCCGCTGCTGATTAGAAGCATAAGATAGCCCCTAAACGTTAAATCAACTCTACGGGGTGGTCTTATGCTAATCGGTGTGCCGAAGGAAATTAAAAACCATGAGTATCGCGTGGCACTGACTCCGGCAGGCGTGCAGGAGTTGTGCGCGCGCAAGCACAAGGTGTTGATCCAAAGCGGGGCGGGTGTGCATGCTGGCTTTAGCGATGCGCATTATGAACAGGCCGGCGCGCAGCTGGCAAAAGATGCACGCACGGTGTTCGAGCAAGCGCAGCTGGTGGTAAAGGTGAAAGAACCGCAGCCTGAAGAGTGCAAAATGCTGCGCTCGGGGCAGATCTTGTTTGCTTATCTGCATTTAGCACCAGACCCAGAGCAAACCAAAGCCTTGTTGGCCTCAGGCGCTTCCTGTGTGGCCTTTGAAACGGTGACGGACGATTTTCATGCCTTGCCTTTGCTTACGCCAATGAGCGAGGTGGCCGGCCGCATGGCGGTGCAGGAGGGGGCGTATTGGCTGGAGAGTGTGCGTGGGGGAAGTGGCGTCCTGTTAGGGGGCGTGCCGGGTGTAGCCCCTGCTAATGTGTTGATCATCGGTGGCGGCGTGGTGGGTTCTAATGCAGCGCAAGTCGCGGTCGGGATGGGGGCGCAGGTCACAATTGTGGATCGCTCTTTGCGGCGCCTGCGCCAGCTCGATGAACTATACGGGGCGAAGATCGTGACGCAATACTCCACCGAAGCGGTGATTGAGCATCACCTAAAAACCTCAGATTTAGTGATCGGTGCTGTGTTGATCCCTGGGGCCACGGCACCCAAATTAGTGAGCCGGGCGATGCTCAAAGGAATGCGACCTGGCTCGGTGATGGTGGACGTGGCAATCGATCAAGGCGGTTGTTTCGCGACAAGTCGAGCCACAAGCCATGACTCACCCACCTTTATCGTGGACGATATTATTCATTATTGTGTGGCCAATATGCCGGGGGCAGTGGCGCGGACTTCCACCGTGGGCTTGGCGAATGCCACCTTGCCTTTCGTCGTCGCGCTAGCCGATAAGGGCTTGGCAAAGGCGATGGCCGATGATGCGCATCTTCGCAACGGCTTGAATATCCATCAAGGAAAAGTCACCGAACCGAATGTGGCGTCGGCCTTGGGTTATGAGTATGTGTCTGCGCAGGCGGCGCTCGCCTAATCTATTCGGCGTCTTTTTCAGGCTCTTTGATTTCCGCCTGCAATTGACGCCCCCACTCCTCGTTCAGTTCCAGCACCTTTTTCACATAGGCCTGATTCCGGTGGCTTGGCACATCGGGCTTATACAGGTCCGCCATCTCGCGCATGTATCGGCGATCGATTGTCTCGAAGGTATGCGAAACCTTCATGGCTTCTTCGGGGGTTAAGCCTAAGGCGTGCAGAGCGGAACGGGCGGTGCGCAATGAGCTGTCGAAAGTCTCACGAATGATGTCGCGACACCCTACAGCCCATAGGTCGTAGACGTGGTGCCGGTCTACAGCGCGAGCCACAACGTGCACGTGGGGGTGGGTGGAAACCACATAACGGGCGAGTTCGGTAATGGCCTCTTTGTTGTCGATGGCGATGACCATGATGGAGGCTTCGTCGATTCCCGCCGCGTGCAGCAGGTCGGGGCGTGTGGCATCGCCGTAATACACCTTGATGTTGTAGGCGCGCAACATCTCTAAATTCGACGAGCTAAAGTCGATCACGGTGGTAGAGAACCCGGCACCGCGCAGCATGCGATTGACGATGCCGCCAACGCGCCCATGCCCGGCGATCAGCACTTTGCATCTTTCATCAATGGAGTCGGCATCACGGTCATTGGCCATTTCATAACGTGGTGCAATCACTCGTTCGTAAATGATGAACAGCAATGGTGTCAGTAGCATCGAAAGTGCCACGATTAATAGTAATTGGTCGGCGATATCAGTTGGGATGACATTGCTGTCGACGGTGAAGGAAAGCAGCACGAAACCGAACTCACCCGCTTGGGCAAGGCTTAAGGCAACAAGCCATAGATTGGCGCCGCGCAGATTGAAAAAACGTCCAACTATTAATAACACGAGCATCTTCAGCGCAATCAAACCGATGCTCAAGCCAACGATGATGACCAAGTTTTCTGACAGCAATGTAAAGTTGATGCCTGCGCCAACGGTCATGAAAAACAAGCCAAGTAATAAGCCTTTAAAGGGGCCAATGTCAGACTCCAATTCATGCCGATACTCACTAGTGGCCAACACGACGCCAGCGACGAACGTGCCAAGGGCGGGAGACAGGCCAACCAAAGACATCAACAAGGCGATGCTGACAACAATCATCAAGGCACTAGCGGTGAACAGCTCTCTTAGCCTTGCAATTGCAATGAAGCGAAACAGGGGGCCGGTTAAACGTTCCCCCGCGATGATGACTGCGGCAATCGCGCCAAGGGTAACTAGGGCAGTTTGCCAGCTGTTCAGGCCATCCACTAGGCTCATGCCTGCCCCATGCGCGGCATCGGGGTCTACCGCTGTGGCTTCGGGTACAGCAGCCGAGATCGCCAGTAACGGCAGCAGGGCGAGCATCGGGATGACAGCAATATCTTGGAATAGCAATACCGAGAAGGCGCCTTTGCCGCCATCAGACTTCATCAAGCCTTTCTCATTAAGGCTTTGCAGCACGATAGCGGTAGAGGAGAGCGACAGCACCAAACCGATGGCCAAGGCGACGGACCAAGGCTGTCCTAGCGCCATGGCGATGCCCATCACCGCCAGTGCCGAGAGCAACACTTGTAAGCCTCCTAGCCCGAGCAGGCGCATGCGCATCTGCCACAACATGCGGGGCTCTAGCTCTAAACCCACTAGAAACAGCATCATTACTACGCCGAACTCGGCGATATGCTGCAAGGAGATCACGTCGACGTTAAATAACGTCAATAGTGGGCTAATGGCGATGCCTGCCAATAGATACCCTAATACCGAGCCTAATTTGAAATGGGTAGCGATGGGGACTGCTGCAACGCCGGCAAACAGAAAGATAAAAATAAGCAGGAGGTAATCCGTCAAAGCGTGCTCTCCAGAATGCTTGCATTAGTTTCTAGGTTAGGGGCTGTAATATTGGCACTAGCGTCAGGACACTTCCAGTCACAACCATGTATAAGTTTCATAAATATTAACTGTAAGCAAAATAGTGCTGTAGAATAGTTGCGCTGGAAGCTTTTGCCTTGCCCTGGCGACAGAATGACTTTGCGAGAAGCAAGCGCTTTAAATCAATAAAAATAAGCAAATCCTAACACTTAACAAGGGCGTCCCACTCAATCGGAGGACTTATGGCTTATTCACTAACAATCAACGGCACTACCCACGAAGTAGATGTCGATGGCGACATGCCACTATTGTGGTTTGTGCGCGACCACTTGAACTACACGGGCACTAAATTCGGCTGCGGTTTGGCCCAGTGCGGCGCATGTACTATGCATGTAGACGGTGTGGCGACTCGCACTTGTGTGCTGACAGTTGAGGCAGCGCAAGGCAAAAATATTACGACGATCGAAGGCTTGGAAAGCCCCGAAAGCCGTGCGGTGCAGCAGGCATGGGTAGAATTGCAAGTGCCTCAGTGCGGGTACTGCCAGTCCGGTCAGGTCATGTCCGCCTCGGCGCTGCTGACACAAAACCCAGACCCAAGCGATGCTGACATCGACGCCGCTATGTCTGGCAATATTTGCCGTTGTGGCACTTACTCGCGTATTAAAGCAGGAATCAAGATGGCTGCCAAAGATATGAAAAATGTTGGAGGGAATGCCTAATGAACTTGCAACGATTTCAGTCTAAAAAAAGCGCCTCACTTAGCCGTCGCGGATTCCTAAAGGTCGCCGCTGGCACTAGCGCCGGTTTGATGCTGGGCGTCAACCTTAGTGGTGCTCAAGCGCAAGAGGTCGTGGATTCAAAGCTTGAGTTTAATGCCTTCGTCAGCATCTCCCCTGATAACCAAGTGCGCGTACTGATTAAGCATTTGGAAATGGGGCAAGGAATCTACACGGGTTTAGCAACCTGCGTCGCCGACGAGATGGATGCGGCTTGGGAGCAAGTAGTGTGTGAACACGCGCCAGCGGACGTGGGCAAATATGCCAACCTCTTTATGGGCATGCAGGGCACTGGCGGCAGCACGGGCATGGCCAATAGCTATATGCAGATGCGTCAGGCAGGTGCAGCGGCACGTGCCATGTTAGTCAGCGCAGCAGCGCAGCAATGGGGCGTGCCAGCGGAGCAAATTCAAGTCAGCAATGGCGAGCTTAGCCATGGCAACCACAAAGCAAGCTTTGGCGAGTTAGCGATTGCAGCATCAGCGCTTAGTGCGCCGGCGGTAGAGTCATTAACATTGAAATCACCTGCTGATTTTAAGTTTATCGGCAAAGCGGCAGCAACACGCAAAGACAGCGGTAAGCAAGACGGTACGGCTATCTACACGCAAGACATCAAACTGCCTGGCATGCTCACGGCTGTTGTGGCGCACGCACCGCGTTTCGGAGCGAAACTGAAGTCATTTGATGGCAGCGCTGCGTTGGCAATCGATGGTGTTTCGCAAGTCTTCGCTATCGATAGTGGCGTGGCAGTGGTCGCAAAGGATTATTGGACTGCAACTAAGGGCCGTAATGCCCTAGTTTTAGAATGGGATGAAGCGCAGTCGGAAACTCGTGGCAGCGCACAGATCTTACAAGAGTACCGCGCATTAGTGGAAACGCCTGGGCTGGTTGCAGAATCAGAAGGTGATGCAAGTGGCGCCTTAGCGGCGGCTAGCGATGTCGTCGAGACGGTATTCGAGTTCCCTTATCTTGCCCACGCGCAAATGGAGCCGGTGAACTGCGTCGCGCAGGTCAATGGCAACAAGGCGCAGCTTTGGTATGGCTGTCAAAGCCCTACAGGCGACCAAGCAGCGGTGGCGGCTTTGATTGGCGGGCAGCCGAGCGATGTGGTGATCAACACGGTGTTTGCCGGTGGTGGTTTCGGCCGTCGTGCAAACCCGCAGTCGGACTATGTAATGGAAGCGGCGCGCATCGCGAAAGAAGTACAAGGTGTGCCGGTGAAGTTAGTCTGGTCGCGTGAAGACGATATGCAAGGTGGATACTATCGCCCAGCCTACGTTCACAAACTCTCAGCAGCGCTAGGCAGCGATGGTTTGCCAAACGCGATGCAAGTACGTGTGGCGGGCCAGTCCATCATGAAGGGCACCTTCATGGAAGAAACGATTGTTGGCGGCATCGATCTAACCTCGCTTGAAGGCTTGGTTGAATTGCCTTATCACGTCGAGCAGCGCCAGGTAGAACTGCATACCACTGAAACGGGGATTCCTGTGCAGTGGTGGCGTTCGGTGGGCAATACCCACACGGCCTTTAGTAAGGAAGTGTTTATTGATTCCTTGGCGCGCAAGGCAGGGCAAGACCCAGTGGCCTATCGTTTAGCGTTGCTAGAGAACAACCCACGTGAGACGGCGGTATTAAAATTAGCTGCTGAAAAAGCGCAATGGGGCACTAAGGAGTTGCCAGAAGGTTGGGGGCGCGGCGTTGCTGTGCATTCCTCTTTCGGTTCGACAGTCGCTGAGATCGTCGATGTGTCGGTCAATGGCGATACCTTTAAAGTCGAGCGTGTCGTCGCAGCGATCGATTGCGGTGTGGCGGTTAACCCTGACATCGTGCGCGCGCAACTTGAAGGCGGTATCGCTTACGGCCTGTCAGCGGCGCTTGAAGATGAGTTAACGCTTACTGACGGTAAAGTGGATCAGACTAACTTCCACAACTACCGAGTATTGCGCATGAATAGCATGCCAGAGGTAGAGGTGCACATCTTGGCTTCGACCAATGCCCCTAGTGGGGTTGGTGAACCAGGTACGCCGCCAATTGCACCTGCGGTGGCGAATGCGTTAACAGCAGCAACAGGCAAAACCTTCAACCGTTTGCCTTTAAAGCTGGCATAAAAAAATGCAAGCGGCGTAGAGTTAATTGCGCCGCTTGCATTTTAGTTTTCTAAGAAAGCGCTGCTCCGTAGTCAAACGGAGCAGCGCTTTTTTCGTTTTAGCGTTGGAACATATAGGAGAACTTCACAAAGAACTGGCTGCCATCGCGCTTTAGGTCGTCGGTAGTGACGACTTCTCGCACACCTTCAGTTTCGATGATATCGAAATTGCTCTGGTTAGTGTTGTAGCCAATGTAAAGCGCTGACCATGGGTTCAAGACATAGCGCAGCAAGATATCAAAGTTCATGTTCTTATCATCAACCAAACGCGTGTTTGGGCCAGCGTCTGTATCTTCGTACTGGGCGATGAAGCGCAGGGACATCTCTCTCGTGAACTGATAGTTCCAGCTGCTGCGAACAATGTCATTAGTAAACACTTTGCCGCCGCGTTTGCTTTCTAAGTCAGTGCGCACAAAAGAGTTGTCGATGCGTAGACGTTCGATTGGGCGCCACAAGAAAGTGACATCGGCGCGGCTAGTGTCAGCCACTGATGGCAGGAACCCGGCTTTAGGCACTAGGTTCAAGGCATCGCCTTGGCGGTAGCTAACGTCAAGGGTGAGCGAGCTCAACATCGAGTTGCTATAGCTGATATTGAAATTGCCATAGTCGTAAGGAGTGGTCTGCAGCAAGCCATTGAAGTCTTGTGGGCGCAGGACTTCCGTCACATCAGAAACACCGACAGTGATGTCACTAGTGGCAAAGTTCCAAGTGAGCGAGGGAGATATCTCCGAATAAACTTTCACGCCGTCTTTGTCGTCTTGATAGACGATCATAGCCACAGGAGACCAACTGGTGATTGGAGAGTTCTCTGGGTAGTAGTTCAAGCTGCTGCGCCAGTGCACGCCAGAGATGTCAGATTTAAAGAAGCGGTTCTGGAAGCCGAGTTGCGCACGATAATCTTCATCGGTATCCACAAAGTGGAAATGCGTATTGAAGGTACGGCCTACGCGGTCGATGCGAATATTCCGCTGATCACCGTTAATTGTGCGGCCACCAAGAGTAGGCTCAGTTTCTGTTGTCACGTACTCGAGGTTAGTCACCCAATTTTGATTAATGCGGAACTTGCCGTCGATACTGCCTACTCTGTTGTAACCATCAAGAAGTTCACGATCAGTCAGAGTGAAGCCTACGCGATCCTGCCCTGCGATGTCGCGGAACACTCGCAGTACGCCGATCGTTGCTTTCTCACCCTGCAGTGGGTCGCCAGCATTGCGGTTAAGCCCTGGTGCTTCATCGTTCATTAGCATAGTGCCAACGCCCCAGGGGCCACTTCTACCCGTAAAGCGTAAGCCGCCTTCTGGGTCGATAATGCGACGAGTAAAAAGCAGAATGGAATCGGTTGCAAAGAAGTCGGCGTTCTCAACGAAGAAGGGGCGACGCTCTGGGTATTGAACTTCGAAACGCTCGTTTACGGTAACTTGTGGTTCGTCCGATTCCACCTGCGAGAAATCAGGGTTAAGCGTGAGGTCGAGCACCCAAGAATCATTGAAGACAAATTTAGCATCAAGGCCTACATCGTATTCAGAGTCTGTTTGAAACTTCGGCCCGCCGACGGCGCGATTGTCTAAGGCATCAACATGACGCGCAAAAACAAAAGGTGTGATTTGCGTGTTGTTGCCGGGGGAGACATTGCGAATGCCAGACAATAGTGCCGTCTGGTTCAAGCGGCCATCTATTTCAATTGAATAGGGTGGCCAGAAGCTTTCTTCACTCAAACGAGGAATCTGGCGGCCTACTTGTACACGCCATAGCTGTTCATCATTGGCAGGGAAACGCAGGCCACGCAAAGGCACGGCGATGCTGACCATGTAGCCTTGATCTGTGCGCTCGCCGTCGCTATCCCACACGGCCTCCCATGTGGTATCGAAACCTGCGCGGTTAGAAAACCCTTCAGTCCAACGTGCATCCCACTGCATGCCCAGAGGCGTCACGCGGAAGGTGTAAGCCGTGCGTTGGTCATTGAAGGTGTCTAGCGTGATCTCGACACTGTCATCGCCATCGATGTTCTCGCGTGAGGCGAGGTTGGCGCGAATCAGAGAAGGATTAGTGTCAAAGGCCAAAAACACCGCATAGAAGTTAGTTTGATCGTAAGCAATATACACTTCAGTTTTTTGTGTGGCGGCGGCGCCATCTATGGGTTGGCGCTGCACAAAACCGTCAATCTTAGTCATTTGACGCGCGACTGCTGTCGCGGGGGCCATCCCTGCGAAGTCTGCAAGCGTAGGCTCTTGGCTAATTTGAGGAATTGAAATATTGGCTGCTGGGCCGTCCGCTGCCATCGAGATCGAGGCAAATACACTGCTGAGCAGTACTGCTGCAATTGCAGGGACAAGTGTGAGAAAACGCATGTGAATCTCCGCCTTTTTTAAAAGGGTATCAATGGGAGCTTAAAAGCGACCTCCGTGGTCGCGCCGGAAAATACCACGAACTCCGCAATTTAGCCCAATGAAATAGTCAGCAAAACGTAAGCAATTGTCACAAGATTAGTGAGGGGCGATGGGTAGCTAGAAATTCCCATACTTGGGGGGATAGGTCTGTGCTAAAAGGCGATTAGTCTCATAGGATATTCTCGGTTCTAAGATCCTGCTGTACATTATCTGCCGTCGTTCGGGATGCCCTCGAGCCTAAAGGGAGTATTGTCAGTGATTAAATTATTTTCGCTTTTCTCTGTGTTAGTCTTATTGAACGCCTGCGTACCTGTCGCCGAAGGCGATCGCCCCATACGCACACAAGCGGATGTCGAGCGTTATAACGCCACGGTCTCTTCAGAGGGTGAAAAATTAGTGTGTGAACGTGAGCGAGTAGTGGGGTCTAATCTGCCGCAATTCGTTTGCATGACTGTTAACCAACGAGAAAGACTAGCCCGAAGCGCAAGCGATACGGTCAACGATATTCGTAGCCAGCAACCAGCGCTTCAATAATATGAGGAAGTGTAATGTCTGTGAGCAACATAGCCCCTGAACTCTGTCGTGTCTCAACTATCACCAAGCGTCGAGTATTAGCCTTTGTTGCTAGTGCCTTATTGGGTTCGAGCGCGTTGCACGCGCAGCCGCTCATATCGGTAGACGATTCGTTCGCCAGCATCTTTGCAAGAATCTCCTCAGACCCTCGCGTGCAGAGCACGCTAAACGATATCGAAGCCAATGAAGCTGAGACGCTTGCCGAGCAAGTGCGGCTAACAGAAATACCGGCGCCACCCTTTATGGAGCAAAACCGCGCTGAGTATTATCTGCAACAGATGCATAACAGAGGCTTAGACGATGCCTATATCGACACTGAAGGCAATGTGATTGGGCTGCGTGCAGGGAGTGGCGATGGCCCCTTGTTCGTTATTGCAGCCCATTTAGATACAGTATTTCCCTTAGAAACAGACGTGACGGTGCAGATGCGCGATGGCCGTTACTATGCGCCTGGCATTGGTGATGACGGGCGTGGACTTACCGTGTTGTTAACCCTGATCGATGCACTCAATAGCAGCGCGATTGAAACCGTGGGAGATATAATGTTCGTCGGCAATGTGGGCGAAGAAGGGCCCGGAGACTTGCGCGGCATCAAAGCGATCTTTCGTGATCATCCCGGTGTTGATGGTTTTGTGTCGATTGACGGTTCTGGCTTAACACGTATTACTACCGGCGCTACTGGGAGCCGTCGCTTCGCGGTGGAGTTTAGCGGGCCAGGCGGCCATTCTTTCAGTGCTTTCGGCTTAGTAAGCGCGATCCATGCAATGGGGCGTGCGATTACCAAGATTGGAGATCTAGAAGTGCCATCCTCACCTAAGACGACCTTCACGGTTGGCATGGTAGATGGTGGTACATCGGTCAATTCCATTGCAGCCGACGCGGTGTTTCAATTGGATATGCGTTCCAATGACGCAGGTGAATTAGCGACATTAGAGGCACGGGTGAAGGATGTGACGGCCCAAGCAGTCGCAGAAGAGAACGCGCGTTGGAATAACGGCGAGATCACCGTGAACTTTCGCCTAATAGGTGATCGCCCAGTCGGCAGCACTGGCGCTTCCAATCCGTTAGTGCAGGTGGCAGCCTTGGCTTATGAGGCGGTCGGCTCGCCCATCCAAGAGCTGCGCATTTCTAGCACCGATTCGAATATCCCTATGTCGATGGGGATCCCAGCGATCACCATTGGCGGGGGCGGCGAGAGTGGTGGGGCGCATTCCCCAGAGGAGTGGTATAGCCCTGTGGATTCGCATCTAGGGCCGCAATTGGCTTTTCTGATGATGTTGGGTTTGGTGGGGGTCGAAGGCGTCAGTGCGCCGCTCATGCAGCGTTTATAAGAAGCATAAAAAAGCCCCGAGCGCTGCAATGGCGGCCGGGGCATTTTTGCAAGACGCCAATTACTCGTCTAGGAAGCTACGCAAATGATCTGAGCGTGTTGGGTGACGAAGCTTGCGAAGTGCTTTCGCTTCGATCTGACGAATACGTTCACGGGTCACGTCGAACTGTTTGCCGACTTCTTCCAGAGTATGGTCCGTGTTCATATCAATACCAAAACGCATTCTCAACACTTTCGCTTCGCGCGCTGTCAGGCTTGAAAGCACATCTTTAGTCGCTTCACGCAGGCCTTCATCAATCGATGAGTCTACGGGTGAGTCGACTGTAGAGTCTTCAATGAAGTCGCCAAGGTGCGAGTCTTCGTCATCACCAATAGGCGTCTCCATAGAGATTGGCTCTTTGGCGATTTTCAGAACACGGCGCACTTTGTCTTCGGTCATGTCCATGCGCTCACCCAGTTCTTCCGGTGTAGGTTCGCGACCTTTTTCGTGGACCATTTGGCGCGAGATTCGGTTCAGTTTGTTGATCGTCTCGATCATGTGCACTGGAATACGAATCGTGCGGGCTTGGTCAGCGATAGAGCGAGTAATTGCCTGTCGAATCCACCACGTTGCATAAGTGGAGAATTTATAACCGCGACGGTACTCGAATTTATCAACTGCTTTCATCAAGCCGATGTTGCCTTCTTGAATGAGATCCAAGAATTGCAAACCACGGTTGGTGTATTTTTTGGCAATCGAAATTACGAGACGCAAGTTAGCTTCAACCATTTCTTTCTTGGCGCGGCGTGATTTTGCTTCGCCAATCGACATGTTGCGGTTGATCTCTTTGATCTCGGAAATGCTCAAACCGGTTTCGGTTTCGAGTGCGACGAGTTTTTTCTGTGCGCGCAGAATTTCAATTTTGAGATTGCCAACGGCCTCAGACCATGGCTCTTTCATCTCGACCAGAGAATCTACCCAGTTTTCGTTTACTTCGTTGCCAGGGAACGTTTGGATAAACGCCTTGCGTGGCATTGCCGCATTACGAACACATAGCGCTAAAATTGCTCGCTCATTGCGACGTACGCGTTGGAGTACAGCGCGGATGTGAGCAAGGAGTGGCTCGAACTGTTTTGGTGTCAGTTTGAAGGTCTTGAAGCAGTCGCCGAGTTTTTCCAGTTCAGCCACTGACTTCTTGTGACTGCGGCCATTCTTCTTGATAGCGGCGGCAGTGACTTCTAACTGTGCTTGCAGTTCGCCAAAACGCAGCTTGGCTTCTTCTGGGTCTGGCCCGACGTTCGCTTCGTCTTCGTCGTCATTGCCAAGGTCGTCGTCATCATCGTCTTTGCTGTCGCTGGCGCTAGACTCTTCCGATTCTGTGTTCGGCGTCACTGCAGGTGGGATGATTTCGTCATCGTCGGTAGAAAGATAACCAGTGATGATATCGCTAAGGCGACGTTCTTCTGTATCGACACCGGCGTATTCGAGCAGGATGTGATCGACAGTGCCGGGGAAGCAGGCCATTGCCTTCATGAGCTCGCGCAGGCCTTCCTCAATGCGTTTGGCAATAACGATCTCGCCTTCACGTGTGAGTAGCTCAACTGTGCCCATTTCACGCATATACATGCGCACTGGGTCAGTCGTGCGCCCGGCTTCATTCTCAACGGCAGCAAGAGCAGCGGCGGCTTCAGCAGCAGCAACTTCGTCGGTGTTTCCTTCGCCTTCGTTCATCAACAGAGTGTCGGCATCGGGAGCGGTCTCATAGACCTTGATCCCCATGTCGTTAATCATCTGAATGATGTCTTCAACCTGATCCGGATCCGAGATTGACTCTGGAAGGTGGTCGTTGACCTCAGCATAGGTAAGGTAGTTTTGCTCTTTACCTTTTGCGATCAAGGCCTTAAGGCCTAGTTGTGGCGTTAGGGCTAAACGAGTTTCAGACATGTTTCCCCATGGGTGGTCAGCAATGACCAATTGTGAGCGTGGATGTGACAGAGCCGGACATTATAGCCTCATACTGCGAGACTGGCCAGCAACTGATTAAGTACTAGTGATCAGCTTTGCCAGAGCGTAAGCGTGGCTTGAGCTGTTCCATTAATTGCCTCTTATATTGCTTCTTCTGTGCGTCTGACAGCAGTGCATCGATGAGGTAGTGGAATTCACTTGTGACCCCGTCAAGCGGGGTTATTTTCTCTTTTTTCATTAAAGAGGTAATTTGATTGCCCTGGGCTGTGTCGTAACAGTGACCGAGCATTGTATAAGTGTTAGTAGTGGGGTCTTGCTTCACTAATTCAACAAGCTCGAGCAATAAATCAGTGTATTCGTCCTTATTTTCCTGCAAAAGCGACAAATCTTTGTCAAAACCGCTCGCCACCTCGGGTTTGTAGAGTAGTAATTCGATTGCTTTGAGCCCTGGGCTGCGTGCTTGTGCTTTCGCGTTTGCCGCTGGGCGAGCAGGCGCTGCCCGAGAGGGGCGTGGAGCGAATGGCTCTTCGGGCATGTCCGGCATTGGTGGGATATCACTATCGTCATAGAATGGCGGCTCGGGGGGCTGCGCCGCAGCAGGGGCTGTAGAGCCCATCATTGCCTCGATTGAGCGGCTTTCGACACTGGCCATGCGGGCGAGTTTGTCGATCATCAGCTGACGATAGATGCCGACGGGTAATTGCTTGAGAAGTGGAACGGCCAAAGAGCATAGCTTGGCTTTGCCATCGATGGCCTCAGGATCTAAACCTTCGCAAAGGTGATCGAAGAAGAAATCTGCCAGTGGGGTAGCGTTGTCAATGAGTGTGCTAAATCGCTCTTTGCCTATTTTTCGCACTAGTGAGTCTGGGTCTTCGCCATCGGGAAGAAACAAGAAACGAACTTGCCGACCATCTTGCAGAACGGGCAGAGTGGCCTGCATGCCTCGCCATGCGGCAGTGCGTCCGGCATCATCGCCATCGAAGCAGTAAATGACCTCTGAGACGACTTTGAATAATCTATTTAGATGAGTGGCATTGGTGGCGGTGCCTAGGGTGGCGACCCCGTAGTCGATGCCGTTTTGGGCGAGCGCCACGACATCCATATAACCTTCCACAATTAAGAAGCGCGTCGGCTTCTTGCTGCTCCGCCGTGCCTCGTATAAGCCATATAGCTCATTGGCTTTGTGGTACACAGGGGTCTCGGGGGAGTTCAGGTATTTGGGTTTCTCGTCAGTAAGCACTCGCCCACCAAAACCGATGACGCGGCCGCGCGAGTCGCGAATTGGGAAAACAATGCGGTCGCGGAAGCGGTCGTAGTAGCCATCGCGTTTGCTGTCATTATGGCTTTGATCTTGGTCGCGCTTAATGACAAGCCCTGTCTTCTCCAGCAATGCATTTTGAGGGTTAGTGCCGCCCAATGCTTTTAGGAGGTTGTCCCAGCCGGGTGGGGCGAAGCCGATTCCAAACTGTTTTGCGATGACGCCAGTAAGTCCGCGACCTTTGAGGTAGTTCACCGCGCGAGATTTTTGTGGGTGCTCGCGCAATTGCGTTTGATAATACTGACTGGCGTTTTCTAAAGTCTCATAGAGGGCTTTGTTCTCGCCTCTGGCCTTGTCTTCTCTGCTGCCCTCTTCGCGCGGCACGGTGAGGCCGTAGTCGCCTGCTAGGATTTCCACCGCTTGCGGAAAGTCCATGCGTTCATAGTCCATCACGAAGCCAAGCGCATTTCCACCCGCCCCGCAGCCAAAGCAGTAATAGAATTGCTTTTCGGGTTCAACGCTGAAGGAGGGGGATTTCTCGGTATGGAAAGGGCACAGCGCTGAGTAGTTTTTGCCGGTCTTGCGCAGCTTGATGCGTTTATCGACCACATCGACGATGTCGACGCGGCTCAATAAATCATCGATGAAGGCTTGCGGAATTAGACCGGCCATAACGTCAATAATCCAGAGTGTTGTGTGTCGCTAGGGGGTACTGCAGTGTGCCAGTAGTTTTAGCTTTGGGAAAGCTGCTGTTTAATCTGTTGGCTAATTGCTGCCATGTCGGCGCGGCCAAGTACTGCAGGGCGCACCGCTGCCATTACTTTGCCCATGTCGGCCATGCTAGAGGCGCCGGTGTCTTCCATAGCGCTCTTGATGATGGCGTCGACTTCTTCAGTGCTCAATTGCTGCGGCATGAAGTCTTGTAGGACGGCTATTTCGGCCGTTTCTTGGTCGGCTAGATCTTGGCGATCGCCAGCCTCATATTGCTTAACAGACTCGCGGCGCTGCTTGATCATTTTTTCTAGCACCGCGGTGATGCGCGTATCATCTGGCTCGATACGCTCGTCCACTTCGATTTTCTTTACCTCAGCAAGTGCCAGGCGCACAGTGCCCAGACGGAGCTTGTCTTTAGCTCGCATGGCGTCTTTCATGGCGTTAGTCAGTTGCTGTTTGAGCGCGCTGTCAGGCATGGTATTCCCAATATATGAGTGCATCGAAGCCCGACGCACGGGCTGCGTTTTATGCCATTACATGGTGCGAGGTGCAATATTCGAAGAGAACGTGAACCGTCATACAAAGGCTAAGGCTTAGTAAAAGCGCTTAGTCTTCTTGTTTTCACGCTGCAATTTTTTCAAGTGACGCTTAACAGCAGCAGCTGCTTTGCGCTTACGAGCAGCCGTTGGCTTTTCGTAAAATTCTTTGCGACGCACTTCAGCAAGAACGCCAGCTTTTTCGCAAGAGCGCTTGAATCTTCTAAGAGCGACGTCAAACGGCTCGTTTTCTTTCAGTTTTACCATTGGCATAAAATGCACACCTTCTAAAGTGATTTCTATAAATTTGGTCGGTCGTGTTCGCGTAATTACCTGCCTCAGTGCTGCTTTGCGAGGCTAGGGCATTAAAATCAAAGGGGGCATATGGTAATGCGGTGGTACAACAAATGCAAAGATTTCATCACTGAGAAGACAAAATAGGTCGCTTCGGCTTATGATGAGCGCCCTCGAAGGGGCTGCGAGTAGTCCTAAAGCTCTCTCTAACGGTATATAACGGCTAATGCGCGTATTAGGAATCGAAACATCTTGCGACGAAACGGGTGTCGCAGTCTATGACACTGAGACTGGTTTGTTGGCCGATCGGCTGTATAGCCAAGTAGAACTGCACGCGCGTTTTGGTGGAGTGGTGCCAGAGCTAGCCTCACGCGATCATATTCGCAAGGCGCTGCCGCTGATTCAAGAGGTGTTAGAGGCCGCCGATACGTCACTGCAAGAAGTTGACGGCATCGCCTATACCGCGGGCCCAGGCCTGGTTGGTGCCCTGTTAGTTGGTGCTAGTGTTGGCCGTGCGTTAGGCATGTCCTTAGGCGTTCCCACTATTGGGGTTCATCACATGGAAGGCCACCTGCTGGCGCCAATGTTAGAGGAGCACCCACCGCAATTTCCCTTCGTCGCATTATTAGTTTCTGGCGGGCACACTCAGTTAGTGCGGGTTGAAGGCATCGGCCGCTATAGTCTGCTTGGCGAATCTTTAGACGATGCCGCAGGTGAAGCCTTCGACAAAGTGGGCAAAATGTTGGGGCTGGATTATCCCGGCGGGCCACGAGTCGCAGCGCTCGCGCAGCATGGCATTGCTGGGCGCTATAAGTTTCCGCGGCCGATGACAAACCGGCCAGGGCTCGATTTTAGTTTCAGTGGCTTAAAAACCTTTGTACGCAACACACTTGAGCAAGAACGTGATGCCCTAGGTGCTGAGGCACTGCCGCAACAGGTGCAAGCCGATGTGGCTTTTGCCTTTGAAGATGCCGTAGTGCAGACCTTCGTTATTAAGTGTCGCCGAGCATTGGAGGCCACTGGCTTGAAAACCTTAGTGATCGCCGGTGGCGTTAGCGCCAATCTAAGTTTGCGAGCGGGTTTGCAGGCGATGATGGAAAAACACAATGGGCAATTGTTTTATGCACAGCCGCGTTTCTGTACAGACAATGGCGCCATGATTGCCTATGCTGGGGCGCAACGCTTAGCGGCTGGCGAGAAAGATGGGCTTGAATTAAATGTGAAAGCACGCTGGCCTTTAAACACCTTGCCGCCTCTGGGGCAAAAAAGCATTTAGGAGCAGAAACATGGACATCGTCTATATCGAAGATTTACGCATCGAGACCATCATCGGGATCTTCGATTGGGAACGTAAGCAAAAGCAAACTGTCTCTCTCGACTTGCAAATGGCGACCGATATCAGTGCCGCCGCTGCAAGCGAGGATATTGAAAAAACGCTCGACTATAAGAGCATTTCAAAACGCATCAGCAGTTTTATTCAGCAAAGTGAGTTCTTGCTAATCGAAACCATGGCGCAGAAAACGGCTGAATTGGTATTGGAAGAGTTTGCTGTGCCATGGTTGCGACTGCGTGTTGGCAAGCCGGGCGCGGTTACCGGTGCCAAAGATGTAGGAGTGATCATTGAGCGCGGCACTAAGCCATAGCAAGGGAGTGTGGCGGTGCAGAGTGTCGCGTTAAGTTTAGGCAGCAATATCAATCCTCATCAACATATCTCTTTGGCATTGGATGCCTTGCAAAAGCGTTATGGCGATTTGAAAACCTCTTCGGTATTTGAGAGCGAAGCCGTTGGCTTCAACGGTGCGAATTTTCTCAATATGGTGGTAGTGATTGAAACCGAAGAATCATTAGAATCTCTTGTGCGGTTTTTAAAGCATTTCGAAGACGACAATGGTCGGTCTCGCAATAGCCCGAAGTTTAGTGGCAGGACTGTTGACGTGGATGTGCTCACTTATGGGCAGCAATGCAGTGACGCACATGGCATAGAATTACCAAGGCCTGAGATCGTTGAGAATGCCTATGTGCTATGGCCGTTGTCGCAAGTGTTTTATGATGAAATTCACCCAGTCAGCAAGCTGAGCTATGCTGCACTTTGGCAGCAGTATGATAAAACGCGGCAGAAAATCTGGTCGATTGATTTTAGCTGGCAGGGGCGAAAAATTTCGCGGCTTGGGCTCAAGCCTTGAGTAATAAATGTTGCAGTTGGGTTAAGCCCTGAGCGCAATCCACTTCAAGTTTAAGGTTTAATAATTCATCTGCACGTGTCTTGCCTTGGTTAAGTGCCGCAATCGGTTTACCAGCGCGATGCGCATCACGACAAATTCGAAACCCCGAGAACACTGTCAGTGAAGACCCGATTACCAATACCGCGTCGCAATCCTCAACTGCCTTGCTAATTTGCTCGGCACGTTGGCGCGGAATCGTCCCACCGAAAAACACCACATCAGGCTTTAATACGCCTTCGCAATCGGGGCAGCTAGGTATTTCGATGCTCGCGATTAATTCATTGGGTAAGTCGGCATCGCCATCAGGGCGCATTTGCGCCGCTTGCGTTTGCACCAAGGGGTTAAGTGCCTGCAAGGTGTCTTGCACTGAGCTACGCGCATACACCTTCTCGCAGTCAAGGCATTGCACTCTGTCTAGACTGCCATGCATATCGATCAACGCCTGCTGACCTGCACGCTGATGTAGGCAATCGACATTCTGGGTGATCAATTGTTTGATCACGCCAGCTTGTTCTAGTTTAACAAGAGCTAGGTGTCCCTCATTAGGCGCAGCCATGGCCATCTTTGGCCAGCCAGCCATGCTACGGGCCCAATAACGTTGCCGGCTGGATTGGGAGGTGATGAACTCGCGGTGTTGCACTGGCGTAGTGCGCAGCCATGTGCCGCTCTTATCACGATACACAGGAATTCCCGAAGGTTCGCTCAGGCCCGCCCCGGTCAGTACCAATAGTCGTTCACTATTATGGATAAACTGCACAAGGTTTCGCATCAGCCTAGGCCGCCGGATGAATTGTTTGACGCACGTGTTCTGCGATGCCGACGCCGGCTTCGGACATCGTGAGATAAGTTTCATCAGCGCCTGCGGCGATGATTTCATCTGCCTCGTCTGTGTGCATGCTGTGAGAAACGATGAGGCCAGCGAAACCTGCTTGGCGTAATTTCTTCGTAGCAATCCGTTTCGCCTCTGCTTCATTCAGAGTCAAAATGACTGCGCGCACAGCGCCGAAATCTAAGCTCTCCCAAAACATTTGGTCTTCTGCATCTGCAAAGAATATATGGCGCCCTTCACTGCGATGATGGGTGACTCGCGCTGGGTCAGAGTCAAGCGCCACAATGGCGCTGTCGTCGCGCAGATAATCATAGGCGGCGGTGCCTGTGCGCCCCATGCCCATAATGAGAACATCGGCTCCACCTAGGGACACGGGCTGTTCATCGGGGTGGCGAATATTGCGCTCAAATGGGATTAAATGCTTGGCGAGTCGTTCGTATAGTGGGTGGGCTATGCGGTTCAATGGTGCTGATACCACGAACGAGAGCGCCACGGTAAGGGCCAGCGGTACAAGCCACAATGGCAGCGCCACGCTAGCCACAATTAAACCGAACTCACTATAATTAGTTAGGCTAAGCCCCGAAAGGAATGCGCTGCGTGCGCGCAGTTTGAACGCCACTAGCAACAAAAAGAATAGGGCCGCTTTCAGAGGCAGCATCGCCGTCATGACGATGGCGAAGCGCCAAGCATCAGCGTCGGGCAGCCCCCCAATGCCAATTTCCAAGAAAAACCCCACAAGGAAAAATTCTTTAATACTCCATAGTGATTTAGATAGCTCCCCCGCACGCGGATGTTTGGCGAGCATTGCGCCGAAGACTAGGGCGCCTAACTCCGAACTCAGGCCAAGCAGTTCGAAGCCATAGCCACCGATTACCAAGGCTAGCAAGAGTCCAAATAACACTAGCAATTCTTCGTGGCCACTCACATCCATTAATTTAAATAGCAATGGCCTTAGTAAGGGCAGGGCAAACACGCCCAATGCAAAAACGGAGGGTGTTGTGCCACTGGCGACGCTCATGACGAGCAGTGCAAGCAAATCTTGGACGACCAATATTCCGATTGCGACGCGGCCGTGAAATGCGCGCAGTTCCCTTTTGCTCTCTAAGACCTTGGCGGCGAGAACAGTGCTTGAGAATGACAGGGCAATGGCGATCAACAGTGCTGTATAGACCGGTACGGAAAAGAAAAACAACAACACTGGAATATAGATCAAACTAGAGATCACGAAGTGGAATACTCCACCGCCAATGACCTCGGACTTTATGAGGGCGCGGACATTGAGTTTGAGTCCAACGGTGAAGAGTAAAAGCAATACACCAAGGTGTGAAACATGATCTAAAATTTCGCCACTTTCGTGAGGTAGGCCGATTTGATCTGAAACCGAGGCGATGACAAACCCGGCCGCAAGATAGCCCACTAAAGGAGGGAGGCCAATGAGCCTCACCATTAAGCCAATACTAAAGGCAAAGCCAATCCACACGGCTTCTAGCATCTATCACACCTTTCTGGATAAAAATCAGGATGATACGGAATAAATTTACGCTCTACCACCGTCAACTCGTATTGTTTGACCGCTGCTATAGGGCGCCAGTTCTGCCAGATACCAGGCGCATGCGGCGATATCTTGTGGGCTGCCCACGCGTTGCAATGCTGTTTGCGTAAGAATCTCTGCCTGCTTTTCGCCTTGAGCTTCTTGCTCTGGCCAGAGGATCGCGCCTGGAGAAATGCCATTCACCCTGACCTGGGGGGCAAGCTCACGGGCCAAGACTTTCGTCATCATTTTCACGCCCGCTTTGGCAATGCTGTAGACCGAGTGCTCCTTTAGTCCGGTATCGGCATAGATATCCACAAGATTGATGATGTTGCCCTGACGAGACTTCAGAGATGGCGCCAATGCTTGGGCAAGAAAGAAGCCGCCTTTAAGATTACTGCCTAGTAGATCATCCCAAATTTGCTCGGTAACGCTGCCAATTTTACTCGGATAAAAGCTGCTAGCGTTGTTGATCAACAGGTCGATGCCACCCTTCCATGCTAGCGCTCTGTGCGCCAGAGTTTGTACGTCGTTTAACTCGCATAAGTTAGCTTGTATGGCCAGCGCGGAATCTGGGCGCTGGTGATTCAGCTGCCGTTGCAGGGCCTCGGCCTCTGCATGTGAGTGCAAGTAATGAATCACCACATGATAGCCCTGGGTATGAAAGTGGCGAGCACATTCGGCGCCTATGCGTTTCGCTGCACCTGTGATTAATACAATTTTTGCTGTCATTGGCATTTTCCTAGGGCTAGCGCGATTGCATCGGTGCGGGCGCGCGCAATATGGGCTTTGATTGCCTCGTGGCCTTTCTCATGATCGACCCCGACGGTACTCAAGACTTCGCGGATATCGACACTTCGTGCGGCAGCTAATGCTTGGCGAACGATTTCGGCTTGCGGGTATTCGCGATCTTCGAAGCCTTTGCGGCCCCTAGAATCGGCTTCACAAGCTAAGACAAATTGTTCAACTTGTGCCGGTCTTCGAAAAGCATCGAGTGATTCTAACAGTCTCAACATGGTATCTGCGCGTAGCTCTTGGGCACGGTGACAATGGGTATGGTATTGGCTGACGATGCGCGCCATCGCCCGGTATTTTTTGGGAACACGTAAACGGGTGCAGAATTGGTCGATCAAGGGCAGCCCCAGTTGTTCGTGACCAATATGCCGTGGCCATTTTTCTTTCGGCGTAACGCCCTTGCCAAGGTCGTGGAGCAAGGTCGCAAAGCGCACGACTGGGTCATCGCTAAGACGCGCCGCTTGCTCCATGCACATCATGACGTGCACGCCTGTGTCGATCTCTGGGTGATATTGCGCCGTTTGCGGAACGCCGAATAGTGAGTCGATCTCTGGCATGATGATCGCTAAAGCGCCGCATTCGCGCAGTGTCTGAAAATACACGGCAGGGGATTGGGTGTTGAGGGCTTTTTCGGTTTCTTGCCAGATGCGCTCGGCGACTAGATGACTAAGCTCTCCGCTGGCGCTTAGCTCTTGCATGAGCGTCATAGTCTCAGGCGCCACTTTAAACCCTTTGTTGGCAAAGCGTGCAGCAAAGCGCGCGACCCTTAGTACTCGCAAAGGGTCTTCCGTAAAGGCTGGAGAGACATGGCGTAATAGTCGCAGCTTGATGTCTTGGGCGCCGTCATAAGGGTCGATTAGCGCCCCATCATCGTCTTGCGCGATGGCATTGATAGTCAGGTCGCGGCGCGACAAGTCCTCTTCCAGAGTGACGCTAGGGTCAGCGGTAAAACTAAAGCCTGTATAACCAGGCGCTGTCTTGCGCTCTGTGCGCGCCAGTGCATACTCTTCTTTGGTTTTAGGATGCAAGAAAACCGGAAAGTCACTGCCCACTTGCGTGAAGCCTTCGGCGAGCATGTCTTCAACTCGTGCGCCGACTACGACCCAGTCGCGGTCGGACTTATCAAAGCCAAGTAGTCTGTCGCGAACTGCGCCGCCTACCAAGTAAAACTTCATTGTGTGGACTCTCAATAGGAGTGAACTTAGGGGGGAGTGTAGCCTGAGGGCTAGATGCTGAACAGCTTATGGTCTTCTAATCGCATCATGGTGAGTTCGCGGCCCCAGACGCAGCCGGTATCTAAGGCAAACACGGCGGGGTTGCCGGTGTGCCCTTCCAGTGCCGCCCAGTGGCCAAATAATATATTGGTTTCTGGTGTGAGTTGTTGATAATCAAACCAAGGTTTGTAGCCTTCAGGAGCCCAGAGTAAGCCTTCTTTTACTTTTAAATCCAGTTTGCCTTTTTCGTTACAAAAGCGCATGCGGGTTAGATAATTGGTGATGACTCGCAGGCGTTCGTAGCCCGTTAGTTGGTCTTTCCAGCGTCGTGGGGTATCGCCATACATGTTTTCGAAAAACGTAAGAAATTCTGGGCCTTTGAGTGTGAGTTCAACCTCGGCAGCTAGTTCAAGCGTCTTTTTTAATGACCACTGGGGGGCGACGCCAGCATGCACCATCAAATAGTTCTTGGGGCCCTGCTCGGTCACAACGCTGTCGTAGTGCACTAAAGGTTTTTGCCGCAACCATTCACTGAGCTCGGCGCTATCGGGTGCCTTTAATAATTTGTCGAGCGTGTCTTTATTGCGGTTTTGCGTAGCGCCATAGTAAATGGCGAGAAAGTGCAGGTCATGATTGCCGAGCACGATCGTGGCATTGTCGCCAAGATCGCGCAGGAATCTTAGGGTGTCTAAGGATTTGGGGCCTCGATTGATGAGATCCCCAACGCACCAGAGTTGGTCTTTACCAGCTTGAAAGTCAACGCTATTAAGCAGCTTTCGTAGGGGTTTATAACAGCCCTGGATATCCCCAATTGCATAGGTTGACATATCACCTGCAGCCTTTATTAATGCACACTCAGTGGTCTTGAAAGTAAAAAGGCAGGGATGGTGGCGGCGAATTTCTCGCCATCGTCACTGAGCATTTCATAGCTTCCCTGCATTGTGCCAAACCCTGTGGTGAGCACGGCGCCGCTTGTGTAATGAAACACCTGCCCAGGGGCGATCAACGGTTGCTGTCCAACGACGCCTGTGCCGCGTACCTCTTCGACCTTGTCGTTGTCATCGGTGATGATCCAATGCCTTGATAGGAGTTTCACCGGTTTCTTGCTCTTGTTTTCGATGCCGATGGTATAGGCGAACACAAAGCGGTTGTTCTCTGGGTCTGACTGCTCTTGGATGTACTGTGTCTTCACGGAAATGTCGACGTTCTGGGGGCTGCCCTCAGATTTATTCATGTGACTCCTCCTTTTGCTGCGCGCCCTGAGCGTTTTGTCGGTTACGACTAATACTATTACTGATTATGGCGTATTCCGCCAAGCTTAGTTTTTCAGGGCGTAAACTGGTGTCGATTGTTAGCTTATTTAGTTCTGCCTCAGATATCAGGGTTCTTAAGCTGTTCTTCAAGGTCTTGCGACGTTGGGTGAAGGCTACGCGAATGACATCTTGCAAACACTTCACGTCGTCAACCTCCACGGGAGGGCGCACATGGGGCGTTAAGCGCACAATAGCTGAACATACCTTGGGCTGTGGGGTGAAGGCGGTTGGCGGCACATCGAATAGGTGCTCGACTTGGCAGTAATACTGCATAATCAAACCGAGCCTTCCGTAGTGAGGATCCCCTGGGCCTGCGGCAAGTCGTTGCACCACTTCAAGCTGCAACATGAAGGTCATATCACTGATCAATGATTGATAATTGAGCAGATGAAACATACATGGCGTGGAAATATTATAGGGCAGATTGCCAATAATTCTTAACGAGCGAGGCTTGTCGCTTAGTTGGCTGAAATCAAATTTCAACACGTCGCCTTGTTGTAATGAGAAGCGTGGGTCACTGCCCAAAGTTTGTTCCAGATAAGCGGCAAGGTCTCGGTCCAGCTCGACGGCATCGAGCTTTTGACATGTCTGCAATAGGTGTCTGGTCAGCGCCCCTTGGCCCGGGCCAATTTCAACGAGGTGATCGTTGTCTTGCGGGCGAATCGATTGCAGGATTTTTAAAATAATATTTTGATCTTGCAAAAAGTTTTGCCCAAAGCGTTTGCGGGCTTGGTGTTGAAAACCATCATTTTGCAAGTCTGGGCCGCGCTTGCCCGAATGTTTCTTTCGCTTTGAATCGTTCACTGTGCTCTGGCTCCTTGTCGCGAGTGTTGCGCCATGAGCTGCGCGGTAGCAATGGCTTCTTGCAGGCTGCCGATGTTGGCTTTGCCAGTGCCAGCCAGGTCGAGGGCGGTGCCGTGATCTACAGAGGTGCGAATAATCGGCAGGCCGAGAGTGATATTGCTTGCCCTGCCGAAGCCTTTGTATTTCAAAACGGGTAAACCTTGATCATGGTACATCGACAACACCGCATCAGCATGAGCCAAATATTTATCGGTGAAGAGGGTGTCGGCAGGAAGAGGGCCTAGTAGGTGTATACCTTTCTTGCGCATCTCCTCTAATACAGGTTCGATGATATCGCGCTCTTCTGTGCCCAAGTGACCGCCTTCTCCAGCATGGGGGTTTAAACCGCACACGAGTATCGCCGGTGAGCTAATGCCAAAGCGCCTGCGCAAATCGGCATCAAGGATGCGAATAATATCGCGCAGTAATGGTTTGGTTATGGCCGCAGGCACCTTGGCTAGCGGCAGGTGTGTGGTCGCTAACGCAACACGAAGGCCTTCGGTGGCAAGCATCATCACCGTTAAGGGTTGGTCGCAGAGCTGTGCAAGAAACTCCGTATGGCCGCTAAAAGCAAAGCCACCATCGTTGATAGCGCCTTTGTGAACAGGCCCGGTCACCATTGCGTCGACCGTATGGGCTTGGCAGGCGCTAACCGCGGTTCTGAGAGTCTCTAAGACATAGGAGGCATTGCGTGGGTCGAGAACCCCTGTGCGCGACGGGTTGGCAAGGGGTACGGCAATGATGCTGAGCTCGCCGGCGGCATTTATCTGCGGCGCTTGCTGTGCGTCGAAATCGCGAAGCTTTAATGTTAGGCCAAGCTGGGCTGCTCTTTCGATCAGCAGCTGTGGGTCGGCAACGACGACTCGCTCGCAGGTTTTATCCGCCTGTTGCGCAATCTGGATGCATAAGTCGGGGCCTATGCCTGCTGGTTCACCGGGAGTAATGCAAATGCGATCGATCACGGATTGCCTGCAACTCGCGGTGGGCTGATTTTGACATAGGCTTGTTCCCGAATCTCAATCAACCAGTTTTGCAGCTCGACATCGAACTTGCGTGAACGCAAAGTGTTCTCTGCCTGCTGGCGGCTGAATTGACGGCTTAAATCCTGTTCGCGACGCTCCAGGACTTCGGCAATATGCCAACCGAAGCTGGTTCTAAAGGGCTCGCTCAATACGCCAACTTCTAACTCATCGATGATTGGTTCGAAATCGGGAGGCATGCCGCCTTCATTCGCCCAGCCCATGTCACCACCGGCTACGACAGAGGCCGCATCATCAGAGTTTTGGCGTGCGATAGCGGCAAAATCTTCACCGGCTTCAATGCGATCGTGCAGGGTGTTGATCAATTGTTCTGCTTGTTCTTCGGTGCGAATTTCATTGGGCGTAATCAAAATATGACGAGCGCGAGTTTGTTTGACTAAGCTATTAATATCGCCACGCACCTGCACCAGTTTGACTAAGTGAAAACCGCTTGGGCTGCGGATAGGGCCGCGAACTTCGCCTGCTTTCATGGTCGGGACGATGTCAACAAATAGACTAGGTAAGCCATCAGCCTTACGCCACCCTAATTCACCGCCACTGACTGGGAATGCTGTAGGCGGGTTGCTTGTTGCGCCGCGTTGCGCTACTTCTCGTACTTGCTCGAACGGGGTGCCTTCATTGATCGCCTCTAGCATCTGCGCAGCAAAATCTTCCTTTGCAGCGATCACTTCTGCGGGATCATTTTCGCCAACTGGGATGAGCGTTTGGTCGACAAAATAATCCGGAGCCATTGTGACACGGCCCATTTCGGAGTTGAGGAAATTCTCGATCTCTTGGTCGGTGATATTGATACGACGATTGACCATGCCGCGCTGTAAGTCGCGCAGCATCAGTTCCTTACGGATTTGTTCGCGGGTAGAGATATAGCGGCCAGCCTCATCGAGCGCGGTGATGTATTCATCGAAAGTCATGCCGTTCTGATCGGCGATGCTCTGCATGACATTGTTAATCGTGTCATCGTCGTAACGAATCCCCATGCGGTTAGCCAATTGCATCTGCAAGCTTTCCACTACCAAGGTCTCAATCATTTGGCTGCGCAGCTCTGCGCCTGCAGGTAATGGTTGGCCAGAGGCCATAGCATTGGCACGCACCTCTGCAATACGCGCATCCAACTCGCTTTGCAAGACAACGCCTTCATCGACGATGGCCACGACGCGGTCGAGTACTTCACGTTGGGCGTAAAGATTGCTAGAGACAAGTGCCATCAGTGCTAAAATAGCGCTAGTGATTAAAAATCGATTATTCATTTGCTTCATACTCCTTAAAACCCAGGATGCCGTCACTGAGTAGTCTGCTGATTCCCCCGCCGCTGATGTTGCCTAGGCCATTGAGGGTTAGCTGAAAAAATACGCCGGTATTGGTTTCGTCCTGCTGGAGGAAGAACTCATCTTCATCAATCCATTCGCGCCCGATAAGTCGAATTGTAGCGCAACAGTTGCTGTATTCGACCCCCGCGAACGTGTCTAGGTTCCGGCTGTTACTGTGATCATAGTGCCATCGACCCAGTAAACGCCAATTATTGCTCAATGGCCACACGCCAGAAACGTCAGTTTGTTTGATTTTTGGGTCAATTCCAGCGGGAACCGGCCCGTAAAGATTGACGAGTAAACGGTAGCGATAGGCGAGATTGAATATATGGCTATTATCCGTTTGGTAGCGGAATCCTGCATTGCCTTCGTCGACTCGCTGATCAAACTCATTCCATTGTACGCCGGCATTGAATCGCCAGGTGTCGTTAAATTGATAGCTGCCTTCGCTGACGATTGCAGAGCGATCTGTATCGCGGGGCTGCAGCGTCACCCAGCTTTGTACGGGGCTATCTAAGGAAACAATGCGGTCTTCTAAATAGAAGATCTGCCCGATCGCAATACGGGCTTTCTCTTCGCCGCGAGAATTGATGAAGCGACTGCCAATGGCTGCGCTGACTTGATTTGCATCGCCTACGCGGTCACGTCCACTGAAGCGGTCGTCACGGAATAATTGCCCGAAGCTAAAATTGAGCTGTGCCGTGTCGAAGGTCGGTAAAAAGGACTGGTCTTGTTGTTCGCTGTACAGATAGTAGATGCGCGGCTCTAGTGTTTGAATGAAACCGTTGCCTCGATTCATCTCGCGCTCGAATACTAGGCCAGTGTCTAAGCTGAAGACACCGACGCCACGATCGGGATTGTTCTCGGTGCCTAGGGCTTGTTGGTCTAAATCCCAGCTAGTGTATTTGTACTTGGCGGTTGGGACAAAGAAACCGGCCTCACCACGAATCGGGAAGCTAATATGCGGCTCGATGTGTGCTCGGCTACCTGTGACCAGGGCGCCATTGTCTCGCTGAGCCGCGCTCAAAGAGTTGACGTCGAGATCGCGATCGAAGCGCACATGGGTGGCATCGAAGCCAATTTGGAAACCGCCAATATTATAGTCGTTACCAAGCATGAGCTCTGGCATACGGTCATAGGGGCGATTTAAATCACTGGCCGAAATATACGGGTCGATGATGTCGATCCTTTGCACACGGGTGCCGGCATACCAATTGCTGTTGCGGTAATTGAGCTGGCCTAAGCGGCGTAAGTACGTGCGGCTAGTAACCGTCAGCCCACTGCTGCCTAAATCGCGGAAATAGCGGTCATCGCTCACCGCTTCATAATTGACTTCGGTAGACCAGTGATCACCCAGTTGCCCTTGATGTTGCAGGCCGACAAACCAGCGCTTGCTGCGTGGGGCGGTGTCGCTGCCTAGAACGTTCGCAGTGGCAGGGTCATAACGTTTGTCGTCAGGCAGTAAGGATGCACTGACGGTGTTCATTGACCAGTCGGCTAGGTAGCGGAACTCAGCACTTGCCATAAGGCCGCGGTCGGCGATGAAGCGGGGGGTGATGGTGGCATCATAATGAGGGGCTAAGTTCAGATAATAGGGCTGGGAGTAATCGAAGCCCCCATCACTGGTAGAGCCGATGCTCGGGGCCAAAAAGCCAGAGACGCGTTGGTCGCCTAGTGGAAATGGCACTGTGTAAGGGTAGTGAAAAACTGGCACATCTTTCATGCGTAGCGTCACCGCTGTGGCGGTGCCAATTCCAGCCTTGGTGTCCAAGATCATGCTCTTAGCATGCAATTTCCAGAACTCACTACCTGGCTCGCAACGGCTGAATTCGCCGTTTTCGATAGCGAGGACTTCGCCTTCACTGTCGTAAATGATGACGTTCGCGGCGCCATGCACGCCATATTGGTGCAGAACATAGTTGGCGCGTTCGATACGGTTGACACTATTGCCTTGGTCGACAAAGGCCGAGTCGCCGCGCAGCAATACACCGGGCTCGCGGAATACGACATCGCCCGATAGGGTGATGGTGTCTGCTTGTTGATCAATATAGGTTGATTCGGTGTTATTGACGGTGCGATTGCCCTGTTGAATGGCAACGACCCCTTCAATACTCACGGCGCTATTTTGGCTTTGGCTGATGCCACCAGGTGCCTCAAACAGCGTTGCCGAGCCTTCGGGCTGTGCTTGCACATCCACCGGTTGACCATCCACGCCAATGCGCTGAGGCTCGATAAATGCACCACAGCAATTGTCTTCCATTTGCTGGCGTTGCTCAGCACTCATTTGTTCGACTGGAATCCAGTCTAGTGCTGCGCTGGATTGCAATGCATTGCTTGGGGGCGTTGCAGAGGCGCTTTCGGTTTGTGCCACGCGGCGTGCGCCACGACTGACAATGACGCCCGAGTTGCCTGCATTCCTTGCGGCGGCAGGGTTCTCAGAGCACTCCCAGCCACCATCGGTGCCTGCACGGCAAGTCCATTGATCCGAATTTGCGGCACTATTTTGCGCTAAAGCGGTCGAAGTAGGCTGTAAAAGGAGAACACCAGTGGACAGTATCAGGCAGATGTTGGAATACAATAAGTTTTTTCGAAACTGCATTGTTGCAGGCAATCCAATAGAATAGGGCCGTTGGCGAAGCCGGTGCTAGATCACGCAGTAATCACTGCATATACCGAACCATGAGTTGGCATAATAATTCATTAGGGGTTGGATAGAAACAGGACAAAGCGAGAGCTATGGATATAAGAAAGGATGCGTTAGTGCAATGGGCAAGGCACTGTCTGGAAGATATGTCCGGTCACAGCCCAGTGGAAGGAGCAATAGAAACCGTATCGGGTGACGCGAGCTTTAGGCGTTATTTCCGTATTCGACTGAATAGGGCGCTAGAGAGTGATGCCGAACTTGTCAGTACTCAGATTGGCAATTGTTTGCAATCCACACAGTTTTTACTCGTAGATGCGCCGCCTGAACATGAGGATTGCCGGCAGTTTGTGCGCATTGCCAATATGTTTCGGCGAGCAGGGTTAGCGACACCGATAGTCATAGAGGTCGACTACGAGCAAGGGTTTATGTTGCTACAAGACTTTGGCGACTCCTTGTACTTGCCAGCATTGCAGCAAGGCGAGCATGTTGATGCGCTTTATGACGCGGCGATGGACTCGTTGATTGCCTTGCAGACGGGGGCAGATTGCGAAGTGTTGCCGCCTTATGATCGCGCCCTGCTGCGCAAGGAACTTGATTTATTCAACGTTTGGTTTTGCCATGAATTTCTTGGCCTTAGTCTTAGTGAGCAAGAACGTGACTTGCTTGCGCGAACGTGGACATTTCTTGAAGACGCCGCCTTAGCGCAGCCTCAGGTTGCTGTGCATCGTGACTACCATTCGCGCAATCTGATGATTCGCGATGGTAGCCCCGACGCGCTCCCAGGAGTCATCGATTTTCAGGATGCCGTTGTCGGAGCCAATACCTATGACCTGGTGTCCTTGCTCCGCGATTGCTATATCGTCTGGCCCCAAGAGCGCCTAGAGGCTTGGGTTATGGAATTTCGCCAGAAAGCCGTGGCGAATGGCCTGATTGAGAAGGGTGACGAGACTGCCGAGTCTGAATTCATGCGCGACTTCGACTTGATGGGCCTGCAGCGGCACATCAAGGTCATTGGTATTTTCTGTCGACTGTATCTTCGTGATGGTAAGCGTCGTTATATGTTTGATATTCCCCTAGTCATCGACTACGTGCTGACAGTAGCGGCGAAACACCCAGAGATGGAGGAGTTTTTGCAGTGGTTGCGCAGCAAAGTGCTGCCGCTAGCGCAGGGTAAACTTGCACCAATTCTGGCCACTGAGGTAAATGCGTGAGAGCTATGATTCTGGCCGCAGGCCTAGGCACACGCATGCGGCCATTGACGGATAAGCTACCTAAGCCGCTGTTGCAGGCCGGCGGGCGTGCTTTGATTGAATACCATATTGAGAACCTCGCCCGAGCTGGCATCGACGACATTGTCATCAATCACTTTTATCTAGGCGATGTACTCGAGGCCGCGCTTGGTGATGGCAGCAATTATGGTGTGCGTCTGCAATACTCGCGCGAGACAGAACGCTTAGAAACAGCCGGGGGCATCGTGAAAGCCTTGCCTTTGTTAGGTGATGAGGCGTTTGCCGTGATTAGCGGCGATATCTGGACTGATTATGATTACCGTCACTTGCACTCAGTTAATGGCGTTGACGAGAAGGCGCGTCTTGTCATGGTGGATAACCCTGCGCACCACAGCAAAGGCGATTTTGCGTTGCAAAAAGACGGGCGTTTGCGTTTAGCGCAGCCGGAGGATCAAGGCCTAACCTACAGTGGTATTAGTGTGATGCATCCGGCATTGTTTGCGGGCTTAGCAGAGGCCCCCTTGGCGCTACGAGCGGTGTTGGATAAGGCGATCGCCGCCGGGCAGATCAGTGCGCATGTCTACGAAGGGGCCTGGTTTGATATTGGCACGCCACAGCGTTTGGAAGAATTGGAGCGGATGCTGCACGAACGCTAAACAACAATTGTTGCAGTAATCGCTGCACATCAAGAGAATGTCTGTAAAATACCGTCTACTCGAAAAACTGGATTGAATTATGACTAAGTATCTTATCGCCCCGTCTATCCTCTCTGCCGATTTTGCGCGCCTTGGTGAGGAAGTGGACGCAGTATTGGCCGCTGGCGCCGATGTCATTCATTTCGACGTGATGGACAACCACTATGTGCCAAACCTGACGATAGGCCCAATGGTGTGTAAGGCATTGCGAGACTATGGCGTGAAAGCCCCCATCGATGTGCACCTAATGGTGTCTCCTGTCGATCAAATGATCGAAGACTTTGCCAAAGCAGGTGCGAGCATCATCACATTCCACCCAGAGGCGACCAATCACATTGACCGCTCATTGCAGTTGATTCGCGATGCTGGCTGCCAAGCAGGTCTGGTGTTCAACCCTGCGACTAGCTTGGATTGCCTCGAGTATTTGATGGATAAGATCGATGTGATTCTGTTGATGTCGGTAAACCCAGGTTTTGGGGGGCAAAAATTCATTCCTTCTACCCTTAAAAAGTTGGCGCAAGTGCGTAAGTTGATTGACGAGAGTCAGCATCAAATTCGCCTCGAAGTCGATGGTGGGGTCGGTATCAAAAATATTGCTGAAATAGCAAAAGCCGGTGCCGATATGTTTGTTGCAGGGTCGGCGATCTTCAACAGCGACGACTATGCGGCCACAATTGCAGCCATGCGCACAGAGCTTGGTCACGCTCCGATTAATCACTAAGGTCTTTTCAACGCTATGACAGCCCAAGAATTTGCTGCGCTTGCCGCCCAAGGCTATAACCGTATTCCACAAGTACGCCAAGTACTGGCTGACTTGGAAACACCGCTTTCAACCTACCTCAAATTAGGGCGGGGGTTGCACACCTATTTTTTCGAGTCTGTGCAGGGCGGTGAAAAATGGGGCCGTTATTCGATCATTGGTTTGCCATGTCGCACCGTTTTGCGAGTCGTCGGTGAGAAAATCACGGTAGAAACTGACGGCCAAGTCGTTGAGCAATTAGAGTGTGATGATCCCTTTGTTTTTATCGAGGAGTTCAAGTCACGCTATAAGGTAGCGCCGATGGATGGCAGCCAAAGCTTCTGCGGTGGTTTGGTTGGATACTTTGGCTACGATACTGTGCGCTATGTGGAACCAAGTCTTGGCGCCGCACCGGGCGAAGATGACATCGGCACGCCGGATATCTTATTGATGGTGTCAGAGGAAGTCGTTGTCTTCGATAATTTGCGCGGCACACTGTCATTGATCGTCAACGCAGACCCACAACAAGCTGACGCTTATGCTGATGCCCAAAAACGTCTTGATACTTTAGAGCTTGCACTGTGTGCACCCGTGCCTGTGCCAGAGCAAGTGCTTGGTAAGCAAGTCAGTGAGGCTGATTTCGAGTCACGCTTTAAGCAGCCCGATTTCGAACGCGGTGTGGAACGTATCAAAGAGTATATTCTTGCCGGTGATGTGATGCAGGTTGTGATCGCACAGCGGATGTCGGTGCCTTTTAGTGGCGATCCGATGAATGTGTATCGCGCTTTGCGATATATGAATCCGTCGCCTTATATGGTGTTTTTCAACATGGGCGATCACCACGTGGTCAGTGCATCGCCTGAGATTTTAGCACGCGTTGAAGATGGCAAGATTACGGTGCGCCCTTTGGCGGGCACCCGCAAACGTGGCAAGACTGAAGAGGAAGACTTGGCGCTAGAGCAAGAGCTACTCGCCGATGCAAAAGAAATCGCCGAGCACCTTATGTTGATTGACCTTAGTCGGAACGACTCGGGCCGTGTATCGAAAACAGGCAGCGTGACAGTGCCGCGCAAGATGTTTGTTGAACGCTACTCCCACGTCATGCATATCGCCTCGATTGTCGAAAGCACGATGAGTGATGATAAAAATGCTTTGGATGTTCTAAAAGCGACTCTACCAGTTGGCACCCTGAGTGGGGCACCGAAAGTACGAGCTATGGAGATCATTGACGAACTAGAACCAGTCAAGCGCGGCATCTATGGTGGTGCAATGGGCTATTTCGGTTGGAATGGCAATCTCGATATGGCAATCGCGATTCGCACGGCTGTCATTAAGAACGAACGACTCTATGTAGAGGCAGGCGCGGGCGTAGTAGCGGACTCGGTGCCACAATTGGAATGGGAAGAAACCATCAATAAGGCGCGAGCAATATTCCGAGCCGTGGCGCTAGCCGAGCAAGGTTTACAAAAATTATAGAGCGCGTTAGAGGGACTTGAACGCCTCTAACGCACGCTCTCGCGAGCGTTTTAATTCCACTATCGCCTTCGGGTAATCCTTGCCTATTTGTACGCCTGCCTCGTCTAGAATATATTGGGGCGCGGCGCTTGGATTATGGATGTATTTATTAGGCAGTGTGGCAATCTCTGGCACGTATTTGCGAATATAGGTCGCTTTAGCATCGAAACGTTCGCTTTGTGTGACAGGGTTGAAGACGCGAAAATAAGGGGCTGCATCGGCTCCACAACCCGCAATCCATTGCCAGCTTGCACTGTTGGCAGCAAGGTCTGCATCGACTAAACAATCCCAAAACCATGCTTCTCCATGATGCCAATGCATTAGCAAGTTTTTCACAAGAAAAGAGCCCACTACCATTCGCACTCGGTTATGCATGTAGCCGGTCTGCCATAGTTCGCGCATTCCCGCATCGACTAGTGGGTAGCCTGTCATGCCTTTTTGCCAAGCTTCTAAGTGTGTCTTGTTGTTTGCCCAAGGAAAACGGTCAAATTTTTTCTGCAGGTTTGCCACTGGTAGATCGGGCTTGTAGTAAAGGAGTGAGTTGGAAAACTCGCGCCATCCGATTTCCGATTGAAAGCAATCTAGGTCATCATCGAACTGCCCTTCAAGGCCCGCACGTTGTGCCTCAATCCATGCTTGTTGTGGAGAGATTTCACCAAAATGGAAATGCGGGGAGAGACGCGACACATTGTTGCGCTCGGGAAAGTTTCGTCCTTCTTTATAGTTTTCTAACCCCTGTTCTAGAAAGGATTCTAAGCGTTTTTGTGCGGCGTGCTCACCAATCTGCCAGGTGTCTTGCATAGTTCTATCCCACGGGATGGAAGGTAGTAATGCGAGTGCATCGATGCCTTGTTTGCCTAACGCCTTTGCCAAATCGTGGCGCTTGAGTTCTGGATACCAAGCAATATGCTTTGGTGCAGCAATTGGTGTGGCAGGTGTGGCTGCTTGCAAACATCCCTTGCGGTAAAAAGGTGTAAAAACTTGGTAAGGCGTGCCGTCTTTCTTTTTGACCTCCCAAGGCTCCCAAAGCAGAGCGGCTTTGTGGCTAGTTACCTCTATCGACATTTCGTTGAGATGCTCTTTCAGCGCTTTGTCTCGGGCTATGCGCCATGGTTCGTAGCAACGATTCCAATGTACCTGTGTTGCTCCTACCGACTCTGCTAAATGTGGCAATAATTGCAGTGGGTCACCGGCTAGTACAAGCAAGTTGCCTTGGAGGCTGTCATTGAGCGCTTGCAGGGAGTGATGCAGCCACCAGCGGCTGGCGGCACCCATTTTCCAATCCTGGCTATTGATATCATCAAGAATATAGACCGCTAGCGTATCGTTAGCCGCCACTGCTGCCGTTAGAGCGGGGTTGTCGCTTAGGCGCAAGTCTTGTCGGAACCACATAATTGAACGAGGCATTTGGATTAGTCGGTCCTTGATGTCTTGAGGGGTGATCTTTGTCTCTGTATACGGCTAGTGCAACAGAAAAGATTACTCAAAATAAGGGTTTGAGTATAAGCAGTTGAATTTTAGACAGAATCCTCGCTTTGGATGAGGTATATTGCAAGCGCTAGGCTCGCGAAGATCTGAATTGCCCATAATAACGAGAAAATACTAATGAATAATAATCTCTACCTGCTGCGCCGATGTCTGTCTCGATTGCTTATATTTCTTCTAGCTAGTTGGGGTTTGAATGGCTCATTGCTAGCTCAGGACGTCTTACCACAACTAACCCAGCTCGATGAAGAGGCTGCAAACATCAGTCTTGACGGCAAACTCGACGAGGCAATTTGGCAAAACGTTCCCTATATTGATGGAATGCGTGTAGTGATTCCCGACACCTTGGCCGAGACGGCTTACGATACCCATACCAAGATATTTTATACGGAGCGTGGTATTTATGTTGGGGTCATGAACTACCAGCCTGCCGATACGATCGTCGCCAGAATGACCTCCCGAGATACCCGTTTAGAGCGAGATGGCTTTGTGTTCATGATCGACCCCTCCGGTGATGGCCTATACGGGTACATGATGCGCATCAATCTTGGTGGCTCGATGACTGATGCGACTATCCTGCCTGAACGGCAATTAAATTTGCAATGGGATGGATCCTGGAACGCTGTGACCAGTGTCGTGGAAGGGGGATGGGTTGCCGAAATGTTTGTGCCTTGGTCGATGATGGCCCTGCCTGCTGTCTCAGGCGAGACACGCCGTATGGGGGTCTATACAGAACGCCAAATAGGCGCGACAAGTGAGACCTGGTCGTTTCCGGGCTTGCCGACAACGGTGCCACAATTTCTTTCAGCCTTTCATAAGGTTGAATTGCAGAATATTGAGTCAAGGCGCCAGATCACTTATTACCCTTATGTGTCGGCAACCAGTGATAGCATTAGCAACGACAACGAGTTGCGCGCTGGTGCGGAAGTGTTTTGGAGACCGTCTTCTAATACACAGGTGTCTGCTAGTTTGAACCCTGACTTCGGCAATGTTGAGTCGGACGATGTAGTAGTTAACCTCACTGCCTTCGAAATCTTCTTTGAAGAAAAACGTTCATTCTTTTTAGAAGGGCAGGATGTATTTATCACTTCGCCAAGAGCTCGTGGTGGTAATGGTCCCATTGGCCCAATGACGATGCTCAATACGCGTCGCATTGGGAGTGCTGCTCTGTACTCGGTGCCTGACGATGTGCGGGTGGTGCCCACCGATTTAAGCAGGCCCACGGATCTGCTTGGCGCAGTCAAATTAACAGGGCAGAGTGGGAACTGGCGCTATGGAACATTGTTCGCCGCTGAAGATGAGTCTGAGATTAGAGGAACTGATGCGCAGGGCAATAGAGTGAATATTGCAGCGCAGGGTCGTGACTTTAGTGTCGCTAGACTGCTTTACGAGGACACTTCGCGTGGAGGGCGCCGATCAATTGGCTGGATGGGCACGAATGTTGCCCATGAGAATGTCGACGCCATCGTCAATGGGGTCGATTTACACTATTTTTCATCCGACACGCGCTGGGCTCTGGATGGGCAGTTGTTACACAGCGATGTTAACGATATCACTGGGGCTGGCGCGTTCGCGAATGTGAATTATCAGCCACAGCAAGGGCGTCAACATAGTCTTAGTTTGTCCTACCTTGATGACACCCTCGATATTAACGACCTTGGCTTTCTTAGTCGCAATGATTTTGTGGCAGCTGACTATTCTTTTAGCCTTGATCGCTCCAATATCGAAGGCTTGCGCTCAATGCGCGATAGTGTAAGCGTAACGAATCAATGGAATACCGATGGGCAGCCGACGCGCTTGGCTGTGTTTCTTAGCCGCGGCTATGTGTATCTTAACAATAGTGCCTTCACCACGACGCTGCGTTACTTCCCACCACGGGTCGACGATCGCTTAGGCCGAGGGACTGGAACGTATCGAATTCCCGAGCGCATGGGGCTCTCGTTTGAATGGAGCAGCGACCCGTCGCAAGTGCTCGCTTATGGGGCAAGCATCAATGGCAGCCAAGAGGATTTAGGGCCTTCAATACTGACAAGCTCTCTTGGCCTGAGTTACAGGCCTATTGACACTTTCTCTCTCAATTTTGATGTCAGTTACGTCGATCGCGAGTCATTGCTCGTCCACAAAGGTAACGGCAGATTCACCAGCTTCGAGGCAACCCAGTGGTCCCCTAAGGTGACAATGGACTATTTCGTTACTGCTAAACAACAGTTGCGCTTTAGTATGCAGTGGACGGGCCTTAAGGCTTATGAGGATCGTTTCTATCAGTCCAACCCCAATGCGCTTGAGTATTTAACCCGCGTCAGTAAAGCTAATGCTACGCCTGATGATTTCACTATTTCTAGAATGACTTTTCAGGCGCGATATCGATGGGAGATCGCGCCATTGTCAGATCTATTCGTTGTGTATACTCGTGGTGGTAATGTGCCAGGTAGCATGTTTGATGATTATTCCGGCTTGCTTGTCGAAGCATGGGAGGAGCCGATTGTCGATGTGCTAGTAGTAAAATTGCGTTATCGATTCGGCTCATAATCGATTGATCTAGCGGTCAAGATGCAACTAATTGTCTCGATTTAGGAAAAAAATCTCTCAATAGCGTATATTGCAGCCCTTTTATTTTGCCAGTATTCAGTTGAGAGATTTCCCTAATGAGCCTCATTTCCCAGAGCCTGCACCGTGGCGCGCTTTTTCTTGCGCTAATTTTCATCGTTACCATAGGCAGTGCGTCGTTGAACGCTCAAGAGTCTGTACTTAAGCTGACTCAAATAGACGAGAACAGCATCGATTTTACGCTTGATGGCAGGCTAGATGAGGCAGTTTGGGAGCAGGTGCCTTATTTCGACGGAATGCGAGTGATTACTCCTGACACCTTGGTGCCTGCGAGCTATGAGACGCACACGCGCATATTCTATACCGAGCGTGGCATTTGTGGGTGTGATGAACTATCAACCAGAAGGGACGATAGTGGCGCGCATGACTTCTCGAGATCGCCAGATTGTGCGCGATGGTTTTGTACTGATGATCGACCCTACAGGCGAGGGCCTGTACGGGTACGGCATGAGGGTCAATGAATGACATCACTATTTTGCCTGAGCGCCAGTACAATGTTCAGTGGGACGGTGCATGGGATGGCAAAGCTTCCGTTGTGGAAGGCGGTTGGATAGCAGAGATGTTCATACCTTGGTCGATGATGGCCCTGCCACAAGCTAACGGAGAAACGCGCACTATTGGTCTATACACAGAGCGTCAGATTGGTGCTACCGGCGAGACCTGGTCCTCTCCAGCCTTGCCTGGGACTGGTTCGCAGTTCCTATCGTCGTTCGATCTATATGAACTAAACGACATCGAGCCTCGCCGTCAGATCACTTACTACCCTTTTGTTTCGGCGACCCACGATAGCATTCGTAATGAGTCAGAAATGCGCGCGGGCGCGGAAGTCTTTTGGCGTCCTTCATCCAATACGCAAGTGTCGGCGAGTTTGAATCCAGATTTCGGCAATGTGGAATCCGATGACGTAGTTGTGAATCTCACCGCTTTTGAAGTGTTCTTTTCCGAAAAGCGCTCTTTCTTTCTAGAAGGGCAAGACGTATTCATCACGTCTCCGCGAGCGCGCTCTAGCAGCGGCCCCAGCGGCCCGACTACGATGCTTTACACTCGTCGTATAGGCAGTGCCCCACGCCTTTCTATTCCTGCTGGTGTTGATGTGGTGCCGACTGATCGCAGTCAACCAAGCGATCTGTTGGGGGCAGTGAAGTTTACAGGGCAGAGCGGAAATTGGCGCTATGGGACACTGTTTGCTTCTGAGGATGATATGCAGGTCCGCGGAAAAAACGCACTTGGCGAGCGTGTTACGCTAAATAGTGAAGGCCGTGATTTCTCTGTTGGCAGGCTCGTTTATGAAGACACCGCAAACGGTGGTCGTCGTTCGATCGGTTGGATGGGGACAGACGTCTCACATTCTGATGTGGACGCCGTTGTCAACGGTGTTGATTTGCATTATTTCTCTGCCGATACGCAATGGGCAGTGGATGCGCAGTTATTGCACAGTAATGTAAACGATGTGACGGGTGCAGGGGCGTTCGCGAATATTAACTATCAACCAGAACGCGGACGTCAACACAGTGTTTCATTAGGCTATTTAGATGACACATTGGAGTTAAACGACCTAGGGTTTGCAAGCCGCAATGACTTCGTACAGGCGGATTATACATTTAATCTCGATCGTTCGAATGTGGAAGGGCTACGAACTCTAAGCGATAGCGTTAATGTGACTAATCAGTGGAATACCTCGGGGCAGGCAACGCGCCTAGCGCTATTTCTGAATCGGAAATACACCTATTTGAATAACAGCTCTTTTAGCACTAGCGTGCGTTATTACCCACCTCGTATTGATGACCGTCTTGGGCGTGGAACTGGTGATTTCAGAATTCCAGAGCGTTGGGCTGTCAACTTTAGTTGGGCAGATGATCCAAGCAAGAAGCTCTCGCCTGAGTTTGGAATTAACGCAGGGCAAGAAGATCTAGGCTCAAAATCATTAACGGTATAGACCGGTCTAACTTATCGCCCGATTGACAATTTCTCTTTGTTGTTTGATGTAAGCTATACAGATCGCGAAGCGCTATTGGTCTACAAAGGTGCCGGTAATTACACGAGTTTTGAAGCTACCCAGTGGGCGCCAAAATTGACGATGGATTATTTTTTGTCGGCAAAGCAGCAGCTGCGATTCAGTATGCAATGGACAGGACTGAAAGCATTCGAAGACCGCTTTCTTGCAGTTAACCCGAATGACTTGGAGATGTTGAAAGTCGTAGACAAGCCGACAGTGACCGCGGATGACTTCGTCATTAGTCGCATGACATTTCAGGCGCGCTACCGTTGGGAAATCGCGCCGCTGTCAGACTTGTTTGTCGTTTACACGCGCGGTTCTAATCTGCCGGGTTCTCAATTTTATGATTATGGAAATTTGCTAGTAGAGGCGTGGGAAGAGCCGATCGTCGATACGCTGGTTGTCAAACTGCGATACCGTTTCGGATCCTAACTTGGCACTACTGAGCAATGCCATGGCGATTGAGATATCGCCATGGCTTGCTTACAGCTTCTTAGAAACGCATATTCATGCTGGTATAAAAATATCGCCCACTATCTCCTACCGGCGACAACACGTCATGGGGTAGGTTGCCAAAATAGTTGATATCGGCACTGGAAAGGTCGGCGTACTCATCCAATAAGTTGTTCACGCCAAAGGTGACAGTCACTGTGTCATTGATCTGCCAGTTGCCTTCTAGGTCGATAGAATATTCCGAGCCATAGCGTTGGCGAGGCTCAAAACCACCTCCAAAATTAAAGACGCGTACAACACTACCGAAATAGTGAATGCGGTTGATTAAACTGAAGTCTCGTCTGCTCCATTTGCTAAGTAGGCTCGCTTTCTCTCGAGGGGCAGACTCTTCGATAGTGTTGATCTCTTCGACCCCAATTAGCAAAAAGTTGCTGTCAAGATTACTGAGCTGGGTAGGGGTTTGCGCTATATTTTCAATCGTCGTTTTGGCATAGCTATACCCAAATGTGAGCTCTAGCTCACCGGAGAGTAGCGGACGCTCATGGGTCATCGTGAAATCTATGCCCGTAGTTTTGGTATCGATTGCATTGGTAAAGAAGCGCACCGACTCGATGCCCGCCCCGGCTGGTTGGGCTGAGACGTAGTCGACCAACGCCTGGCCAAACAAGCGGTCCGATAAAGTGATTCGATCATCGACTTCTATGCGAAATGCATCGAGAGTGAACGAAACGCTATTTCCTACTTGCCCAGTGAGGCCGACACTTTCATTGAAAGACGTTTCAGGTTTCAAGGCTTGTGCGCCAAGGGATAGTGCGACTGGGTTTGCGACGCGCAGTGTCACCGTGTTTACTAGGCTACGATTGTCGCCAAAATTGGTGCTGCGGTCTGAAAAGCCAATCTGGCTTAACGACGGAGCTCGTAAGCTATTAGAGATGGCACCCCGTAACCCGAAATCGGAAGTTAGTTCAAAGAAGAAACTTGCTTTGCCTGTGAGTTCGTCTCCGAAATCACTGTAGTGTTCAAAGCGTGCGGCGGCATCTACTAAAAGGCGATCATTGATTTGGTCAGCAATATTGATATACGTGCTGTAAACTTCGCGCTGCTCTTTGCTGATATCACTAGGGGTTAAACCGATGGCGCCCTGTGCACCAATGTCACCATTAAAGGTTCCGGCCTGCCAAGAGCTTGCGTCGCCTAGCTTGGTTTGAAAACGCTCTTTGCGGTATTCGAGCCCCGCGGCAACGAACAGAGTCCCCAGTGCTGTGTCGTAAGGATCGACGCGGGAAATATCCGAGTTTACTGTTAATTGATCGAGTGCGTATTCACCTGAATCGAATCGTGTAGGGCTTGCGCTGCCTAAGGAGGCATTCAAAGAGTTTTTGGCGCCATAGGAAAAACGGTTGCCGCCAATCGTTGCACTGTTATCCAGTGTCCATTGTTGTAGGCGACTGCTTATCCCCATCGTTAAGCTATGGTCGCGATTCTCGCCGAGAGTGATCGGCAAATAACCATTTGGGTAGATGCTTGCAATATTGCGCGATTCATCAGGGTAACGGAAAAAAGTCGCTCCCTCTGTATCTCGCCTTCCTAATGTCGCGAATGCATAAAGAATATTCGAAGCAAGTGTTTGCTCAGCGTTAAACCACACATTGGCATCTTGCACCGCAGGGTCGCCTTTGGCGTAATTGCGCTGACCTTGCACGGCTAAATTGGCTGGCGTCGCGGGGTAGAAAAATGGCAGTTGATCGAAGCCTGCACGGTTGGTGGGCTTGCGCTGTTTCAGATCAAACCCTGCATTGAGAAAGCCATTGCGGCCGATGTCCAAGCCTGTGGTGCCATCGATTAAGAAGGTCTGGCCATCAGTAATTCGCTCGTCGATGGCGTCGAAGTCAGTGCTATGGGCCCCATAACTAATATTGAGCTCCGGGCGAACGGACTCTCTGTCGAGAATAAGATTGACGACTCCGGCGATCGCATCCGAGCCATATTGAGCACCGGCTCCATCTCTTAGGACTTCGATATGATTGATAGCGTTCAAGGGAATAGTGTTGAAATCTACCGCTGCAGTCCCTCGGCCAATTTTTGTTTCACTGTTCACAACTGCCGATGAATGTCGACGCTTGCCATTGATCAGCACTAGCATTTGGTCGGGGCTCATGCCCCGCAATTGGCCTGCTCTAACGTGATCTGATGTGCCAGAGTTCGACTGTCTTAGAAAATTAAAGGAAGGCACTAGTGTTGCAAGTGCCTCTCCTAGTTCACCAGCAAACGCGCCTGACTCCATCACTTCTTGAGCGCTAAAAGTGTCAATAGGGACTGGCGATTCTAGAATTGATCGTTCAAGACTGCGGCTGCCAGTGACGACGATAGTATCGATAGCCTCGTTGTCTTGTGCAAAGGCGCTTGGAGCGCTCAAGTGCATGGCGAAAAGACTGCAAGCCAGTGCAAGTGGTTGTTTCTTAGAGATAAAAATATGGGATAAGGTCATAGTGATCGGTACTGTTAAATTAAAAGAGTTGAAGCCGACAATGCGGCCATGTTTTGCTTTGGCAATCAGGGCTTATTCCTGATCCGATTTTTCAAAAGTTTGAGCAGCAATTTTTTCTGCCTCTTCATCGCTTAGAGGCTCTGGCTCTGGAAGACGCTGACCGAACTCAATAGTCGTTTTTAGGTGACGCACGAACTTACGGCAATAGCCGCATAGAAATAAATGCAATCTATAGCTGAGTGCTTCGCGAAAGCTTAGCTTTTTCTCAATATGGTCGCTTGCTTTCTCAGCCAAATCACGACAACTCAACATGTTCCTGTCTCCTGATAACGATCTATTACTTGCATCAAACTCAGTCTGGCGCGGTGTAATAGCACACGTACATTGGAGCTGCTTAGCTCAAGAATGTTACAAATTTCCTGCAAGTCCATTTGTTGCAAGTCTCGCATTGTGAACACGGCACACTGGTCTGCGCTCAGGGTGCTTAGGGTTCTATCAATACACTGGCGTAATTGGGTTTGTTCAAGGAGCTGTAGCGGGGAGTCGGTATGCCAGTTGGCAGGTGAGTTTTGCCAATGACCGTCTTTTTTGAATTGCATATTGAGAGATTCGATCGTGTCTTCGTGGCTGCCAATAGTGCTTTCGAGCGAGACGTAGCGTGATTCTTTGCTTAGTCTCGTGCGCGCCTCGTTACGTACGATGGTGTAAAGCCAGGTCTGCAAGCTGGAGCGTCCTTCGAAGCGAGGCAGGGCGCGGTTAATCGATACCCAGGCCTCTTGGAGTACTTCTTCGGCCCAGACATCTCCAACGATGGCTCTAGCGATAACGAGCATTGGGCGGTGATAGCGCTGCACTAATCGTGTAAAGGCTGCTCTATCTCCGCGACGAAGGGCGTCAATATCTTCTTCATCTTGTGCTTTGTGTAACATAGGAGTGAACCGTCTGTCTTATTCGGGTGTATTCAATATAAGGCGATTATGCCTAAAGGAGTCAATATGCCAGTTTCTCCCGTGTTCAGCGAAGTGCTAAGTGCTAATGCATTAGCTTATCTCTTGCTTATGGCTAGCCTATTGTTTGTGCCGGTTAGCACGTATGCGCAAAATTGGCAGTTACTTGATGACGTCTTAGCGCAGTATGTCGCGCCCGTCGAACGACAAGGGGTAACGTTTAATGCTGTGGATTATAAAGGTGTCTCTCAAGACCCTCGTTATCCGCAACTTATTGCTCAAATAGAAAAAATTTCTCCTGAAACCTTAGAAAATCGTGATGAACAGTTGGCATTCTACATCAATGCGTACAATGTCTATGCAATTAAAATGGTTGTCGAGCACTACCCAGTCGATAGTATTCGCGATATTGGTTCGTTCTTCTTCCCAGTTTGGGGGCGAACGGCGGGCACTATTGGTGGCAAGCCGTTCTCTCTTGATGATATTGAACATGAAGTGCTGCGCAAACTGGGGGAGCCAAGAATTCATTTCGCAATAGTGTGCGCCTCTTTAAGTTGTCCTAATTTGCGGACAGAGGCCTATCGTGCTGAAAAAATCGAACAACAGCTTGAGAGCCAAACGCAAACCTTTTTGTTGAATGAGAGCAAAGGTCTATTGTTAGAGGGGCAGCGCGTTCGAGTGTCGCAGATATTTGATTGGTTTGAAGAAGACTTCGAAAAAGCAGGTGGAGTTGAGCAGTTTATTCGCCACTACCGTGACCTGCCGGCGCGCATCAACTTGCGCGCCAATCTTCCCTATAATTGGGATTTAAACGAGCAGTAGGCTCGTAATTTTTAGAAGCCCTATATTTTTTGAGCGGCTTCTAAGACGAGGCTAAAATCGGGACGGTCACGGTAGTCTTGCTCGGCAAGTTTCGCTCTAAGCACGCCTCTCGCATCAATCACTAGTATGCCAGGGTAGGGGATGCCATAAGCGCGATGCCCGGGTTCGTATTCGGTGTTGAGGATGCCGAGAGCGTTAATAAAAGCACTATTCTCGTCATACAACATCGGGAAGGTGATTTCGTATTCCTCTTCGGCTTCTTTCAATGTGGCCACTGGGTCATAGGTCATCGTCGTTACGTTAAATCCAAGTGCGTTGAATTGAGCCTGCGCGTCAAGCAATTGCTGTAACTGGCGAATACAATAAGGACACCAAGCGAAAGAGCGGCTCATGACTACGATGAGACCTTTGTCGCCAGAGAGATCAGCAAAGCTGTGGCTCATGCCATCTTGATCTTTTGCGCTGAATGCGGGGAGTTCTGTGCCAAGCTTGATGTCAGGAGCCCAGATAAAATCCTGAGCTTGGGATTGCAGCGTAATACAGCTGAGCATGAGTGCTGCGATCAATGTGGGCAACTTGGCAAATAGATTTTTACGCTTATCCATAATTTATTCCTGTAAAGGCGATGTAATATGACTAATTTGGCTTGAGCTTAGCATAACAGACCGTTTTGACTGGATTTTGTTACGGCAATGGGCAATATTCACAGATAGGCGTTGCAGGGCTAATGTTTAAGGAGGTGGAGCCAGTATGACTCTCGATAAAATAATGAGTTCACCAGTTGTCACTGTAGAACTGGATGATAGTTTGAAGATGGTCAAAGGGATTTTAGACAATGCAAAATTCAATCATGTTCTAGTGGTAGAGCATAAGAAGCTAATAGGCATAATCTCTGACAGAGATGTGTATCGGGTGATGAGTCCGACTTTAGGCACGCCGCTAGAGACTCATAAAGATGTACAGGCAATGAATCGTCTTGTGCACACGTTCATGACTCGCAAACCAATAACGCTGCGCAAGACTAATAATATGTTCGATGCAGTTGAGCTATTTCTTAGCCACAATATTTCTTGCATACCTATTGTTGATAGTGAAAATCACATCGAAGGCATCTTGACCAAGAAAGACATACTGAAACTAGTGAAAGCCAATCGCTCAAAATTCTCTGAATAATCTTGAGCGCAGGCGATTGTGCTAGGCGCATTTGCTTGCTAAGTAGAGGCCATCGCCAACGGGGGCGAGATAGGCGGTAACACGCGGGTCACTCGCTATTTTTGCGTTAAGCTTTTTAAGGGCAACGGTGTCCTCTTCCTGATTATCAGCCTGCGTCACTTTTCCACCCCATAAACAGTTGTCTAAGGCGATTAGCCCGCCCGGGCGTAATAGAACTAAAGCAAGCTCATAGTATTCGTCATAACCAGTTTTGTCGGCGTCGATAAAGACAAAATCGAAACTCCCACTACGACCTTCTGCGATAAGCGATTTCATAGTCTGCGCTGCCGGTGCTAGCCGTAAATCGATTTTGCTAGCCTGTCCGGCTTGCTGCCAAAAGGGCTTTGCGATAGATGTCCATTCGTCACTGATATCACAAGCGATGACTTGGCCATCCTCGGGGAGGCATTGGGCAGTGATGAGTGTGCTGTAGCCTGTATACACGCCAATTTCGATGGTGTTTTTTGCCCCCAATGACTGCAACAGGACCTGCATAAATTGCGCCTGCTCGTGCGAGATCTGCATCCCTGCCCCTTCCATATTGGAGGTGCGATCATGAAGCGCTTGTAACACATCGGGCTCTGGTGGCAGGTGTTGTGTTATGTATTGATGAATGTTCGCATCGACTTCTATCCAACGGGACATGCGTAGATCCTTTTTAAGATGGCAGGGCCTAAATAGGCTCGCTCTTCGATGAAAGTTTCTCTGTTAACCAATAGCAAAGCACGCCAATTACAATGACGACACCTGCTACAGAGGCTTCTTGTGGTCTGTTCATTGTAATGAACCATAAAGTCCACAGCATAATGGCACTATACAGCAGTGGTGGTAGCGGATAGGCCCACGTTCGATAACTGCCGGAACTGACATCACCAGTCTTGCCTTGCTTGTAACGAAGCACAAACACACCTAACACGGTCGCAAGCGAACTAAGCCCGAGAATAAAACCTGAAAATACTAGTACCGAATCGAAGGTCGAAGTCACGATAAAAAGCGCGGCTAGTCCGCCTTGTGTGTAGATTGCAGTGCGTGGCACCCCGCCTGAATTTTTAAGTGCTAGAGCGCGGAATAGCCGAAAATCCTCTCCCATGACCTGCAAGACGCGTGGCCCCGCCATCAACATTGCGCTGACAGTGGATATCAATAGTAAGGATAGAAGACCACCCATCACCATGGCCCCAGCGGGGCCGAACGTGTGTTCCGCGACAATTACCCCGACTTCGATCTTGCCTTCTAATTCGGCCAGTGGCACGGCGTAGAGGAAGCTTGCATTAAGCGCCATATACAACACAATAACGATGAGCGTTCCGCCGATCAATACCAAAGGCACTGAGCGCTCGGGGTTTTCGATTTCCCCTGTAATATAGGTGGCGGCGTTCCAGCCAGTGTAGGCGTAATTCACATAGATCAGGGAGACCGCGAAAGCACTAGAGGCTAGCAAGGCTCCATCGCCTTCGCTAGGCAGCAAGGTGACAGTTTGTGGGGTGGCAACGAAGCTGAGCACAGCGACAACAAATAAGGCGATCAGTAATACCTTAATGATGGTGAACCAATTTTGCAGGCCACCGCTAGCGGCATGATTGCGGCCATGGACAAAGGTGATAGAGACAACTAAAACCAAAGCGGCAAGTGTCCGGTTGATCGGAATTGCCTCGCCTAGTGCTGAGTCAAAGTATGCGGCAAAAGTCATGGCTGCTAGAGCCGTGGGCGCGGCAAACCCAACAGTTAGCGATACCCAACCTGACACAAAGCCCACTGCTGGGTGGTAAATGCGACTCAGGAAATTATATTCGCCGCCTGAGCGAGGCAGTCGGCTAGCAAGTTCTGCGTAAGTCAGGGCGCCACAAAGGGCGGCTACTCCGCCGACTAGCCAAAGCATGAGCAATACAAAGGTCGATTTAATGTCGATGATTTGAAAACCGATACTGGTGAAAACGCCGGTTCCCACCATATTGGCGACCACCACTGCAATGGCAGTCTTGGGCGTGTATTGCTTAATTGTCGACATCGTATACTCGCAGCGCTTTATATTTATAAACAGTAGACACCATTGTAATTCGAAACGGAAGGCTCAGTTTTTGCTAATTAAACTGGCCACTGCCGGTAGCTTCGGGTATAAGTAGCGCCCAAATTTACAATCATACTCAAAAACCCTTAGGAGCACTTATGACGGCAGCGAAAAAATACAGCAGTCACGTGGAACAGGACTCCGCCAGTGGCTTGTGGAGCGCTCAGATCACTCGCAGAGCAACGTCCAAGCGTACTGTCGTGTCTAAATCTCAGGATGGTTTTGCCAATGAAAAGCAAGCGCAGGCATGGGCAGAGACGGCATTGAAAGAATTTCTTGATCTGACTGAGCGCAATAAACGCAAAGCGCGCCAATAAGTTTAAGGTTTAAATCCTTTGCCAACGATATAGACCTCGCGTGAGCGAGATCGAGAGGCCTCTGGTTTGCGCACTACCACCTTCTGGAAGCTGCTGCGAACCTCTTTGAGATATTGGTCATAGCCTTCGCCGTGAAACACCTTTGTAGCAAAGTTTGCGCCTGGTTTGAGAACTGTTCTTGCCATGTCCAGGGCGAGTTCAACTAGGTAGATAGACGAGGCTTGGTCTGCGGCATCTACACCACTGATGTTAGGCGCCATATCTGACATTACAAAATCGACTTTCTCTTCGTTCAAAGCTGCCAATATCTGGTCAAATACACTTTGTTCGGTGAAGTCTCCTTCGATAAAAACAACGTCGTTAATTGGAGCCATGGGCAAAATATCTGAGGCGATGGTTTTGCCATGTCGCCCTACCAATGGTGCCACGACTTGCGACCAGCCGCCGGGGGTAGAGCCAAGATCCAGAACGATCATGCCTGGTTTCACTAACTTATCTTTTTCAATCAGCTCTAAGAGTTTGTAACTGGCGCGAGAGCGGTAGCCATCGATCTGCGCTTTTTTGACATAGGGATCGTTGACGTGTTCTTCCAACCAACGATTACTGCTTTTCGATCGTGCCATTACTTTTCAAACTCTTGCTGGTGATTGCTGGGTTGATGTTTATTTTGCTGCAATAATGAGATTGCGGCCTTGCTCTTTCGCGCTATACAGGGCTCTGTCTGCCTGTTCAATAAAATCATCAACATTGCTCCCTAGGTCAGAGGAGCATACCCCGCCACTGAAGCTGCAAGTAAACTCATCGTTCTTATGTCGGAAAACTATTTTTTCGAACTCAGTACGTAAGGAGTCGAGCTTAGTAATTGCATTGGCCGAGTCGGTATCTGGCAGCACCACCATATACTCTTCGCCGCCGTAGCGGCCAACAAGGTCGGTGGTACGTAGCCCACGTCTGAGCAAGTGGGCGAGTGTTGAGATGACAACATCACCAGTTTGATGGCCATAGGTATCGTTCACTTTCTTGAAAAGATCGATGTCGATCATCGCTACGCTCACTAAGGCTTTGTTGCGCTGTGCGCGCGCGAATTCGTGACTTAAACGCTCTTTGATTTCGGTATGTTTCAAGAGGCCTGTCAGGCTGTCGCGAGTCATGAGCTCGGCAAGTTTTCGAGCGCGTTGAGCGCGGCTCTTAATCGTAGTGACAAAGCTATCCTCTGCTACCGGTTTGACAATAAAGTCATCACCACCAGTCATCATCGCCAGTAGTTGGCGGCTTTCATTGCGTTCGCTAGACAGAAAGATAATCGGGATGTGCACCAGCTGCGTGTGATAGCGCACAACTTCAGCTAATTCGATTCCTGTGCATAAAGGCATGTGTAAATCGAAAATCAATAAGTCAGGGTGAAACTCTTCTATCACTTCGAGTGTTTTTTCGGGATTCACTAAGGTGCGAGCAACAATGCCCCAGCGCTCCAGCATGAGGCGATGATGTTCGAGTGTGTATGCATCGTCATCCACAAGGAGCACTCGATATGGCGAGCGAAGATTTTGCTGCAACAAATAGTCTAAGCTAGACTCTAGGGCGGGTATATTGACCGGTTTCGCTAAGAATGATGCGACTTGGTTTCTTGCGGCTAAAAGTTTCTCATCGAAGTCGTCATTGGGGCTGATGACGATGACCGGTATATCGCTTAAGCCGTGCTCACGCAGTGTTTTAGTCACAGAGTCTAATTCATTGCCAATAAACGAGCTTTCGGTTTTGTCGAAAATTAAACCGTCAGGCGGGTTGACCAGAGCACGATCACATAAGGCTGATATGCTGGTGAAGGTAGACACAATGTAGCCGAAACTAGATAGCCCGAGCTTTAACATCTCACTTGTTGAAGGGTCGTCTTCTAGAATGAAGATGCGAATATCTTCGCTGCGATGTAACTCCTCGGCTGGTTCGCTTGCAGGCTTTCGTGCATCTTCGACTTGCGAGCTGTTGGTAACTGGAAGTGAAACGGCGGGCGCTAGCTCAAGCAATCTGGAGCGCATTTCACCCGGGTCGATTTGGTTGCCACCACATAACGCTTGGTCTAAATAGTTCTCAAAGCTGCGTAGGAGTATGCCAGTGTCTTTGTAGCCGAACGTCAATGCTGAGCCGGCGAGCTTGTGGCTCGCACCGTAGAGCTCTTTGATAGTATTTAAATCGACTAGCTGGCTGTCATTTTTTTCACGATACTCTACCAACTGCTCTAGTTCGGTGACTAATCGTTTGTGGAAATCGAGGCGTAACGCTTCCATTTCTTTGAGAAAATCTTGGTTATCATTCGCCATTGTATTGCACCCAATAATTCTTCAACTGATCCGATAGCCCCATAGCGTCGAAAGGCTTCAAAATAACATTAAACGCCCCAAGAGACTTATAATATTCAACTTCTGAACTTTGCACCTTGGCGGTCATAAAAATAACCGCTGTTTCGTCGAGATTCATTTTCTCGCGAAGTTGTTTGAGTGTCGTAGGCCCGTCTAATCCTGGCATCATCACATCTAAAAGAATGATGTCTGGAGCAAATTCCGGTATTTTTTCTAATGCTTCTTTGCCGCTAGCACAGCTTAAAAGTGTGAATTTTCCGATGCGTTCTAATGCGACTTTAGCGATGGCGCGTATCGATTCATCGTCATCAACATGGGCGATCTTTTGTAGTGAACTCATTCTCGTGCTTCTCCCATCTCAAAGATGTTATGCAACGTTGAAACGACTCTTGTGAGTGTAGATTCGTCCTTATGAAGCACTGCTGCAACATTGTCGGCAAGTTTTCGCGGAACTTCGTGTCCAGATAATATGACTATGGGAACGTCGGGCTGCGCAAGGTGAATCGTTTCCCAAAGGGTCTCGCCATGACCATCGGGTAAAAATAAGTCTAAGAGTATCAAGTCATAATGGTTTAGTCTTATTTTTTCAAATGCGGAACTCAAATCGACGGCCAAGTCCATGTCGATCCAGTTGGAAACTTGCAGGCTCACCAAATGGGCAAAATCCGAATCGTCCTCAACATGTAAAACGCGCGGGGTGCGTTCGGCGAAATTAAATTCGGTTTGGGCGCGCGGCAAGCGAATCCAAAAATGTGAGCCTTCGCCTTCGGTGGACTCATAACCGATAGCGCCGCCGAGCCGCTCTACCAACTCTTTGCAAATGGCAAGGCCAAGACCGGTGCCTTGAGTGTCGCTATTATCAGAGGCATCTGCTTGTGCAAATTTTTGGAATATGCGTGATCTGAACGCTTTCGGAATGCCGCGTCCCTGGTCTATAACACTAATAATAATGCTGTCTTCTGGCCCCGATTCGCAGTGCAGTGTTACTTGTGCCCCAGGCGGTGAGTGTTTGCATGCGTTGGACAAGAGATTGTTCAGAACCTGCAATAATCGGCCTTTATCAGTGCGGATTTGTTTCTGTATATTCCCTGTGCTGACGATGCTAACGTCATGAGAGGCTGCGAATGGAGTCATTGCGCTCACGGCATCTTTAATGACTGGGCCTAAATCGAGCAACTCCAATTTCAGGTCCATTTTCCCCGCTAATAGTTTATCCATGTCGAGCAAATCATTGACGAGCTGACTGAGTCTTTCACTGCTGCGCGCTGCAATGGTTAACATATCGAGAATATCGTCTGGAACATCTCCAAGTACTCCGCCTACGATAAGGGATAGCGCGCCAGAGATGGAGGTTAAAGGAGTGCGCAATTCATGGCTGACCGTTGACACAAACTCGTTTTTAATTCGGTCTAAACGCTTGCGTTCACTAATGTCCTCGACTAGTGACCAAACGACCTGTCGACCACTAGGCTCCCTCATTAAAATGCCTTGTACAAGAACGGGGTAACGACTGCCGTCTTTGCGAATATGTTCTTTCTCGAAAGCCTCATATCGCCCAGTGTTTCGCAACTGCTCAATCGCTTGTGACATGGCGGGTGCGTACTCGCGTGGCGTCAGTTCTCGATCGCTCATTTGGAAGAATTCTTCGTCGCTATACCCTGTGGGTTCGATAACTGCGCGGTTGGCTTCAATTGCCTTTCCTGTCTTATAGTCCATCAAGATGATGCCTATAGGAGAAAGGTCGAATAGCCCACGTAGCCGGGTTTCGCTACTTTCCAATTGCTGTCTTGCCAAAAACTCTTCTGTAATATTTTGAATTTGTGAAACGAAATGAATCGGTGTGCCGTCCTTATCGCGCACCACAGCGACCCACAGGAGCGCTTGAATGAGCTCGCCGTCTTTGTGGTAGTAACGTTTGTGCATCGAATAATTGGGAATTTCACCTGCAAGTAATTTTTTCAACAGTGCTAGGTCATTTTCGAGGTCATCGGGATGTGTGATGGTTTGGAAATCCGAGGCAAGTAATTCTTCTCGAGAGTAGCCAAGCATTTGGCACAGGGCGTCATTGACAACCATCCAACGCCCTTCGAGTGAGACTAGGGCCATTCCAACAGCTGTAGATTCGAAGGCACCAGTGAAGCGTTGTACCGCTAGTCGGGCTTCTTCTTCAGCTTGTCGCTGACCTGTTTCATCGATTGCGATCCCCAAGAAACCAATAATCTTGTTGTTCTCTTCAAGGAGGGGGCTCACAGTAAGGCTGACTTTACGGTGGTTTCCTTTTTTATCGATATACGTCCAGTGGCGCGTTTCCACGTTGCCATTGCGGGCTCCGTGAACAAAAACCTCAAAACCGGTAATCTCTTCGCCTTCCTGCTCGCTGAGTTCTTGTGCTCTTGCGATGACTTCGGACTCTAGGTGCAATATGGCGGGAGTTTGTTTGCCAACCATCTCTTCTTCGGAGTAACCAAGCAGTGATTGCGCCCCTGGATTGAAAATGGTGATCAGGCCTTCTGTGTCTGTGGCAATAATGGCGACATTGGCGCTCGAATTGACCACTGCAGCCATATAGGATTCAGAGACTTTCGCTTGCTTTTCGAACGCGCGCACATCACTGACGTCTAAGTGTATGCCTGCGAGAAGTAGGGGTTGATTGTGCTCGTCACGCTGATAGACGCGACCGTGCACTTGTAACCATACCCAGTGGCCGTCTTTATGTTTGATGCGCCCAAGCGTGCTGAAGGAATCATTTGAACTCTCAAGATGAGCTCTCACTATCTCGGTGATTTGAGGTAAATCATCTGGGTGGTGTAAGCCTTGCCATAATTCAACATTAAACGCTTTAAATTCTTCTTGGCTATATCCAAGAAGCTTGCTCCATTCAGCACTGAAATGTATTTCGCCAGTTTGTACGTTCCATTCCCACGTACCGGTATTAGTGCCAGCCAAGAGCATCTGTAGATGGTGTTGGTTTTTTTGTTGAAGCATGTCTTTGTCATATTGTGCTGTCACATCGGTGAGCGTGATCAGCGCGGCAAAGGCTTGGCCATTTTGGGGGTGGTTTATGAGCTTGCCTGAGCAAATCACTACTAGCGGGGCGGCATTGGACGTTTGTATTTTCAAAGATATATTTTGTAATTGCTCACCACGCCACACTCTTACCCAAGGTGTTTTCGATTGCGAGAGAGGAGAGTGCTCGTCCAACTCAGAGATGCTGATTTCTAGATCGTTAGCAATGTATTGTGTACCTTGCGAAATTTGTAAGCGCTCGGCAGCGAGCCCATTAAAAACAAATGCATTGCTATCGCCGAAAAAGGCGAGCGCCAAGGTCGGGGTCGCCTCGAGGAAGCTGCGAACAAATTCCATTGAATCTAGCGCTGTTGAGGGGGTGTGTTTTGAGTCCAATGGCACTCCTAGTTGTTAAATTTCCGGCGACTAGTCACAAATTATGGGTAGGCAGCGGCGTAAATCATGTACTTTGAGCTGGCAGTTTCTACTAAGTTTGCCTAAACCCTAGAGTCGAGCTGCTGTATAATAACACTTCTTTCCCCTTTTGCCGGGGCCACCGGCCAGGATGCTTGCAATGTTAAGACTGACTGAATTAACGCTTCCCCTTGACCATAGCGAAGAGGATCTTAGGCAAGCGATACTAGCAGTTTTACAGATTCAAGAGTCGCAATTGCTAGCCTTTACCGTCTTTAAGCGCAGCTACGACGCCCGCAAAAAGAACAGCGTGATTAGTTTTGTTTACATCATTGATGTTGAACTTGCCAACGAAGAGGCAATTCTTGCCAACCTAAGCGGCAAACGCAATATCAGTAGATCTCCCGATACACACTATTACCCCATGCCAATGGCGCCACAACGCTTGCAGTCACGGCCCGTGATCATCGGTTTCGGTCCATGTGGATTATTCGCCGCTCTGATTCTTGCACAGCAGGGGTATAGACCTATTGTGTTAGAGCGAGGACGAGAGGTTCGACAGCGTACTCAAGATACTTGGGGGTTGTGGCGTAAGAATATTCTTAATGTCGAGTCGAACGTGCAGTTTGGAGAAGGGGGCGCGGGCCTATTCTCAGATGGCAAACTCTATAGTCAAATTAAAGACCCGAAGTTTTATGGGCGTAAAGTCATGCACGAGTTTGTCAAAGCGGGTGCGCCAGAGGAGATTTTGTTTGTCAGCAAACCACATATAGGAACTTTCCGGCTCACAGGCGTTGTGGCAGCAATGCGGCAGGAGATCATTGCCTTAGGCGGTGAGGTGCGGTTTGAGTCACAAGTGGTGGATGTGTTGATCGATGACAAGTCGGTAAAAGGTGTAGCACTGGCTAACGGCGATGTTATTGAAACTGAGCATGTGGTTCTAGCGCTTGGTCATAGTGCGCGTGACACCTTTCGTATGCTGCATGACCGAGGTGTATTTATCGAGGCCAAGCCGTTTGCGGTCGGTTTTAGAGTGGAACACCCTCAGTCATTGATCGACAAAGCAAGGCTAGGCAAGTACGCCGGCCACCCACAATTGGGGGCCGCCGACTATAAACTGGTGCATCATGCTAAAAATGGTCGAGCCGTCTATAGCTTCTGTATGTGCCCTGGTGGCACTGTGGTTGCGGCGACCTCAGAGAAAGGGCGAGTGGTGACCAATGGCATGAGCCAGTACTCGCGCAATGAGCGCAATGCTAACGCCGGCATCGTTGTCGGCATTACACCAGAGGTGGATTATCCAGGCAGCCCGATTGCGGGCATCGCCTTGCAAGAATCTCTCGAATCACACGCATTTGCTTTAGGTGGCGAGGACTACTGTGCACCAGCACAGTTAGTAGGAGATTTCATCAAAGGCAAAGCTTCCAGCCAATTAGGGCAAGTTGAACCCTCTTATAAACCAGGAGTGAAGCTTGGCGATTTGGCAAGTGCCTTGCCTGGCTATGCGATTGAAGCTATTCGCGAGGCGTTGCCTGCCTTTGGGAAAACGATTAAACATTTCGATAGAGAAGATGCCGTGTTAACAGGGGTTGAGACGCGAACCTCGTCGCCGATTAGGATCACTCGCGATAGAGAGTCCTTGCAAAGTCTTAATACTCGTGGTCTTTATCCCGCTGGTGAGGGTGCCGGTTACGCCGGGGGGATCCTCTCTGCGGGCGTTGATGGCATTAAAGTAGCCGAGGCCTTAATTGCTGCGATGAGAGAAGACTTCGACAAGGGAGTGCTGGTGTGAAACTAAGCTTTGATGAGATGCGCAAGCTGCAACAGAGAAAATACCGAGAACGATTTGGGTTTTTCATTGCAGAGGGCGAGCATCTCGTACAAGAGCTTGAGAAGGCTAGTGACAGCAATGCAGCTTTGCGCGCTAGTGAAATCTACGTCTCAGATGCGCAAGCCTTTTCGTCGAAGCGTTTTGAGACGCACGTCATCAGTGCAAAACACATGGCGCGTATTTGTGCTACCCAGACCCCACAGGGCATCTTTGCACTCGTGCCAATCTCCGCGTTGACTCAAGAAAGGCTAAGCTCAAGCGCGCAACGGGCTGTCTATCTCTATGAAGTGCAAGACCCAGGTAATTTGGGCACTATCTTGCGCTCACTTGCTTGGTTCGGCGCCGCTCGATGTTTATTAAGTCCCGGTTCTGTAGACCCTTTCAACCCTAAAGTAGTGCGTGCGAGTATGGGGGCCATTTTCCACGTTCCGATAGAGACAGAGGTTCCACTGGCGGCTATTGCTGAGAACTACCCTCGAATTGCGGCATTAGACATGCAAGGAAAAGATATAGCAGACCCTCAGTTTGGTGAGCACGATCTTTATATTTTCGGGAATGAGGCGCGGGGCATTCCCCATGCAGACCTTGCTCATTTGCAGCCCAGCCTATTTTCAATTCCTGGCACTGGAGCCGTTGAGTCTTTGAACTTAGGCACTGTGGTGAGTCTTTGTGCCTACGCAATTAGCCGGCAGGCTTAGTAATTTATTTGTTGTAGGTCAGTGTGGTTTTGTGAGCACAAGGGCGTTAAAGTCAGCAATAGATATTGGCTTGCTAAACAAATAGCCCTGAAACATCTCGCAACCTTGGTTTAGTAGAAAGCTCTTCTGCTGTAATGTTTCTACTCCTTCTGCAATGACTTGCAAACGCAGTGTCTTGGCCATGTCGATAATGGTTTTGACAATCATCTCGTCTGATTCCACTACACCAATATTTTGCACAAAAGACTGATCGATTTTAAGTTGTTCAACGGTCAAGGTACTTAGATAAGAAAGCGATGAATACCCTGTACCGAAGTCATCGATTGAAAATTGTATGCCATGCTCTTTCAGCCTTTCTATTTTCTGATTTGCGCACGCGATATCTCCTAATAGCATGGACTCGGTAAACTCAAGTTTCAGTGATTTCGGCGAAATTTTCTTTTGATCAATGGCATCTAACAAACTTGGCTCGAAGCTTTCGTCATAGAATTGATCGGCGGTAATGTTTAAGCTAAGAGTCAAGTGCGAGGTCTGCTCGCTGTGCTGCCATTGTTGCAGCTGTTGTAGTCCCAATCGCATCACTTCATCACCGATTTTTTTCATCAGTCGATTCTCCTGGGCTGCAGGGAGAAATTCAAATGGACCGAGTAAGCCTCGCGTTGGGTGATTCCAGCGGATTAATGCTTCTGCACCTAAAATGCTGTCTGCACTATCAACTTGTGCTTGATAAAAGAGTTCAAACTGGTGCTCTTTTAGGGCGTTGCGCAACTCGTCCAATAACTGCGCTCGCTGTATGACCGATGTTTGCCAAACTGGGTCAAAGAACCGAATATTATTGTTGCCGTCTGACTTTGCGTTGCTAAGGGCGATATCGAGCTCACGTAATACCTCTTTGGCTGTCGGTGCGTTGTTTTTTAGTAAGGTCACACCAATACTAGTAGTAGAAAAATATAGTGAATCGCCGATCTTATAGGTGTCTTCAAGGCTGCTAATAATCAGGTTTGCCAATTGCTGTGTTTTTAGTGAGGCTTGTTCGGTATCCGCACCCAAAGATTGCAATATGACAATAAACTCGTCGCCCCCGTATCGCGCTAACTGATCGCCGGGCCTGAGCAAATGTTGCATCCTGTGGGTAACTTGCAAGAGGAGATTGTCGCCTGCATCGTGCCCCAATGTGTCATTGATCATTTTGAAGTTGTCCAGATCAATCATTAGCGCGGCACAGATATCAGTGGAGGCATCTAGCGTGCGTAGCTTTTCGGTGAGAATTTTTTTTAGGTATTCCCTGTTAGGCAATCCGGTCAATGTGTCGTAATAGGCGAGTTTGCTGATTTTTTCCTGTGCCAGCTTGATCTCAGAGAGATCGATATAAGTGCCCACATAGTGCGTAATTTCTCCGTCACTGCCACGCACGGCAGAAATCGTGAGAGAAAAGGGAATTCTATGGCCTTTGCGGTGGCGGTTCCAAACCTCTCCGCGCCAAATACCCTTTTCTTTTATGTCAGCGATTAAGCCTTGGTAGCGGGCCTTGTCATAACTGTCTGCACGAAACACTTTTGGAGTCTTGCCTATTAGCTCGTTTGCAGTATAACCGGTTGCTTCTTCGAACGAGGGGTTGACCCTGAGAATGCGGTGTTTAGCATCGGTGATGATGACTCCTTCTTGGCTAGAGAAGGCAACCGCTGCGATCCGTAACTCTTCTTCTTGGAGTACTGCTTCTGTCACATTTTCAATTAAGGTCACGAGCAGAGGAGAGTTAGGTACCAGAATATTGTGCACATTTAAGTAGCGAATTAGTTGTTTGTTTCGATATACAGGAATGCGTTTCCGTACAAGACGATCTGGGTCGCCACTTTTGATATCTTCGTGCATTTCTTCTCTATGCGTTGTGCGCACGGTTTCATCGTCGTATGCCAGCTCCCAGAATTGCGCGACTCCAGTGACGGCTCCCGGTTCTATGTCGTAGGCTTGATAAAAATACGGGTTCAAATAAAGGATTTTTTGATAAGTCCCCATGGTCGAGATGGAAACACCAACAGGAAGATTGTCTAATGCGCTATTTAGTAATTTCTTATCTCTTTCTGAATTTCTATGCGCACGCTGCCGTTTGATCACTTGATGCAGTTGGGACGCAAAAAACTCAACCGTTTTAACTGTGTTTTTGCGATAGGGTGCGTTTGAGTTTGCCACTGCAACCACCATGCATATCAGCTCTCCATCATAAATCGGCACGCAGATTAGCCGCTCTACATTGGGTAGCTCACTAGGGCTGGCATTGGCCAACCTAGCATCGGTAATGTGATTTGAAAGGATGTCAGCGCCAAGTTCATTGCAAATCTTTGATAAAGGTGCGCAAGGGGCGGTTAGGTGTAATTCGAAATTAAAAAAATCTTGGCTTTCGCTATGCCACGCAACAATCTGCTTGTCTTCTATGTCTTTTTCAATAATGTGAATAAAACTCTGGGTGCTATAAGTGAGTTTTTCCAAAGCTGAAAGGCCGAGTTTGACAATGTCTCGCTCGTCTAAATCGTTGCTCTTTTCGGTAAACTCTAGAAGTGCTTCTAGCCGTTTTTTAATGAAATAACGCTCGGAGATGTCTCGTACAATGCAGAGAAAGCTTTCGGATTCAAATAAGGGTTTGACTTTGGCGACTGAGACTTCGAAACGGTGCATGCCGGTGCTTAACGCTAGGCTGTATTGAAGCCCGTAACTACTCCCAGTATTGCTACTCTCTTCTATCGCGGCTTCACAGGCTTTAGTCGCCTCAGGAGATAAAAATTCGGCGAAATACTTACCTTCAAAAGTTGCAGGGTCTGTTACCAATGAGTCGTGTGAATCATCGGAATGGTAGTGCAGAATGCGTCCATCTTTGGAAACCTCAAAGACGAGGTCGGGCAAGGCATTGAGAATCGACTGATAGCGGAATCTCAGGTGATTAATCTCATTAAATGGTGCCTTAATATTGCTCTGAACTAGAGAGTAGAGGACGAGACAGTAAGCGAGAACTTTAAACAAGTGGCCAAGAACGCTCGCGAATGAATCAGTGTGCATATAGCCGGTAAACAGGATCCCAGCCATAGCAAACAGCGCAGAGGCGCTAGCGAGACTAATGTCGGCCTGGGCCCTATTTTTTGCGATTTGCAACCATTCAGTGAACGCTGTGGTAGCAAATGCTATGGAGATAATAACGCCTATAACAAATTCAACAGAATTAGGTTGCGAGCTACCCTCCTGTGCTGAGGTGCCAGAGAGGTGCATTTGGCTAATGATGACGATGCTTATCGCTGTCAGCAAGATAGTCCCGGCGAGGACAGTAAAGGTTTTTGCAGCACTTACAATACTGGGGCTGTCTCTTATACACATCTCCGAGCCCACGAGACCTCTCTAC